>Ga0134125_10001663_pt1 | contig 27204 bp, 20 predicted proteins | sample KB31751_FD_96464 | JGI IMG/M metagenome (GOLD analysis project Ga0134125, IMG submission 96464) | Terrestrial soil microbial communities with excess Nitrogen fertilizer from Kellogg Biological Station, Michigan, USA - KB3-175-1 | ecosystem: Environmental > Terrestrial > Soil > Unclassified ... | reverse complement strand
CTGGAGCTTCAACGAACTCGGCTGGCTGCCGGACAACCGCACGTTGTGGTTCGAATCGGAAGCATCAGGTTATGCGCAGTTGTTCGTGAAGCCGCTCGACGGCAAGGCGCGCGCGCTGACTGCGACCGGCTTCGAAGTCTCGACACCGGTGGTGTCGCCTGACGGCCGGTGGTTCTACGTGCGTTCCAACAGGCAGGCGCCGTATGCCTACGACGTCTACCGCGTGCCGGTTGCCGGCGGCGGACTGGAACAGGTGACGCACTTCGAGGGCATGGACGACTTCCAGTTGTCACCCGACGGTTCGAAGCTCGCGGTGCTGCACTCGACCGCGTACATCCCGCCGCAGCTTGCGGTGGTCGATGCCGCGGGCGGCAAGGTGCACGAACTCACCGACACCCGCACGCCGGAATACAAGGCGCTGTCGTCCACCTGGGTGCAACCGCAGTTCGTGAAAGTGCCGAGCAGCCACGGCCGCTTCGGCGTGTGGGCCAAGTTCTACAAACCCACCGATTACGACACCTCGCACACGCATCCCGCGGTGTTCTTCGTGCACGGCGCGGGGTACCTGCAGGACGTGGAGAAGAACTGGTCGTATTACTTCCGCGAGCAGATGTTCAACAACCTGCTGACGCAGGAAGACTACGTGGTGCTGGACATGGATTACCGCGGTTCGGCGGGCTACGGCCGCGACTGGCGCGACGCGATCTACCGGCACATGGGCCATCCGGAACTGGAAGACCTGCTGGACGGCAAGGCGTGGCTGGTGAAGAACCAGCATGTCAATCCGCAGCGCGTCGGCATCTACGGCGGTTCCTACGGCGGCTTCATGACCGAGATGGCGCTGCTGCGCGCGCCGGGCGAATTCGCGGCGGGCGCGGCGCTGCGTCCGCCGTCGGACTGGACCAGCTACAATGACGGCTACACGTCCGACATCCTCAACACGCCGCAACTCGATCCCGAGGCGTACAAGGTTTCCTCGCCGATCGAGTACGCCAAGAATCTTGCCGATCCGCTGCTGATCATGCACGGCCTGATCGACAACAACGTGATGCCGGGTGATTCGATCCGCCTGTACCAGCGCTTCATCGAACTGCACAAGAACAACTTCTGGATCTCGCTGTACCCGATGGAACGCCACGCGTTCGAACACGCCGACGACTGGTACGACGAATACCGCCGCATCCATGAGCTGTTCACGCTGTACGTGAAGGACAGGCGCGGCAACGCCGCGACGGCGCCAGCTGCCGAGTGAAGCTCCGGTTGGACCTTGCAGGAAAACGGCGCCATCTGGCGCCGTTTGCGTTCGGGCGAAAGGATCTACTTCGAAATGTAGTAGTTGCTCGCCGCCGTCGCGCTCAACGCACTGGTAAGCGGCAACAACTGGCTGAGGAAACGGTTCCAGCGGGTGACGCTGGCGGCGGACGCGAACACCACGTCACCCGGCTTGACATCGAAGCCGTCGGCCAGCGCAAATGCGGCCGGTGATTTCAGATCGAGCTGGTACACGGTGGGACGCTGCGTGGCGTGGCCATTCTTGTCGAAGGCGCCGCGCACGACATAGATCATGCCCTTGGAAGTCACCTCGTTGAGACCGCCGGCGTCGCCGAGCGCCTGCGTCAGCGTGATGTCGCCGGTCTTGAAGCGCAGCGATTGCGGGCGCGTGACTTCACCCATCACGAACACTTTCTGGCGATCGTTGAAGGGCACCAGCACGCGGTCGCCGGCTTCGAGATAAATCTTGCTGGCCGGTCCGCCCCCCTTCCCCGCATAGCCGCTCATGTCGAGGTGATAAGTCTGGTCGCCGCGCGTCAGTACCACGTCGGAGAGGTTGGCGTTCTCGTTGTCCACGCCCGCGTTGGCGATCGCCTCGCCCAGCGTCATCGGCACGGTAGTCATGGACTGCGTGCCGGACTTCACCAGCGCGCCCTCCACCACCACATGCTGGCTGGCGTAGTTGGCAACGCTGATATCCACCATCGGGTTCTTGATCCAGTGCGCCAGCTTCGACGCGAGCGCCTCGCGCGCCTCTTCGATGGTCATGCCCTCGACCTTCATCTGCCCGATGTACGGGTAGTAGAGCGTTCCATCCGGCCGCACCAGACGGCCATTGGCCGAGCCTTCCTGCTGTGACCCCGCGGGCGAAGTCAGCTCGGGATGATCCCACACCGTGATGTACAAGGTGTCGCCGGGACCAATGTGGTATCCCTGCGGGCGGTAGTCGAGCAACGCGGGCGGAATCACGGGCGCCTCGCTGGCAGCCTGCTGGTTCGTCACCAACTCTGGCGTGATCGGAACGAGTTGCACGTAGCCATTGTCGTTGTTGCCGCTGCGCACACCCATGGTCTGCCCGGGCGCAATGCCGCAACCCGCCAAACCCGCCAGTGCCATCGCGCCTACGGTGATCTGGATGCCGCGCACGAGGCGCCGCCTATCCGTAGCCGCCGCCGATGAAGATCGACGCGCATCCGACATGTCCATCATGGTCCGCGTGCTCCTGTGCTGTTTTGGTCCCTGTACCTTTACCCGTTTGATGCTGAATCCGGAGTATGGAGACCCTGTTCCGCACTTGTCCACCCACTCTGTTCACGTTATTAGCGAAGCATTTATTTATGCCTTATTCATTGCATTTTCATGTTTGATTCACCTGAATGAACGAGCTGGAAACGTGGGACACACAGAACGGATGGAATCGAGTTGGGGTCGCTCTCATTTCCATGAGTTTGGCAGGCAGCGGAGTCGCCCCGTTGCACGTTTGTGACGAGTACGTGAAGGCGCGCGGAGCTTGCAGGCGCACGAGCCTGATGCTGACGAGCTACTGAATGCGCGTGCCAGGAAACGCACGAACGCTCGCAAAATGCGATCCGGATCTCGCCGGCCGGTCTACACTCGGTGACTCCGTTGTTTCGGCAATGCGCAGGCGAATGAGTTCGGCAATCCAGTGGTACGGACGTTCAGCGGTTTTTTCGGGTGCGTTTCAGCTGGGTTCAATACGGAGATATCACGATCCATTTTCGAAGGTTTAACCGATCATCAAAGTCATTTCACCACTCACAGTGGAAGAGTGAACGTCTCCCAAAGCGCGCCATGTACCGAATCGCGCGGCGGCAGGCCGGATCCTTCGGCCAGGCAGAATCGCGAATTCCCCACGCAGAGACGCTTTCTTCCACGGGATAGGAGTCCCATGAACAAGGCGATGACCATCGCGAATCCACGAGCCGTTGGATTCGACACGCGCCCCGATGATGAACTCGATCTGCGGGCCCTCCTCGGCACACTCCTGGACCACAAGCGCCTGATCGCTGGCGTCACGGCGGCGTGCTTCGTCATAGCCCTTCTCTATGTCCTGATCGCAACGCCTGTCTACGAGGCCAATGCGATGGTCCAGGTCGAACAATCGCCGACCTTGCCGGGCCTCACAGCGGTCGCGGAAGCGGTGGGCGCATCGAACCCGGAATCCACAGACGCGCTTTCCATCCTCACCGCGGAATCAGTGCTCAAGCCCGCGGTCGACAACCTCGACCTGAACACGGTGATCGGCAACTACCAGATACCGGTGATCGGCAGCCTGATCGCGCGCTCCTACACGCCGGCCGCACCGGGCGAAGTCGCCAAGCCGTGGCTCGGACTTTCCGGTTACAACTGGGGCGGTTCGCACCTGGACGTGCAGCGACTCGATGTTCCGGACAACATGCTGGGCAAGAAGATGACGCTCGTCGCGGGCAAGGACGGCGCGTACACGCTCTGGGAGGACAGCATCATCCCGTTCCTGCGCGGCAGGCTGCTGCTGCACGGAACCGTCGGCCAGACCGCCAAAGGTTCCGGCGTGACGATGCTGGTGAGTAGCTTGCAGGCCAATCCCGGCATGCGTTTCCACGTCACCCGCAACTACGAGATGACGACGATCCACCGGCTGCAGAGAGACATCAATGCCAAGCAGGCGTCGCAGGGCGCCAATGTCATCGAGCTGAGTTACGACAGCGACAGCCCGCAGAACGCGGTGGCCGTGCTCGACCAGGTCACCAAGGCCTACCTCGCCCAGAACGTGGGGCGCAATTCGGCACAGGCCGCCAACAGCCTGAAGTTCGTGAACCAGCAACTGCCGGTCGTGAAGAAGCGCCTGGAGGATGCGCAGGCGGCACTCAACGCGTACCAGTTGAAGGCGCACTCGGTCGACGTGCCGATGCAGACGCAAAGCATGCTGACCCAGATCGACACGCTCGACGCCAGCATCCAGCAACTGGAGACGCAGAGGATCGCGGCGGCGCGTCTGTACACGCCGGCGAACCCCGCCTACCAGGCGGTCGTCAAGCAGATCGGCGCCTTGTCGGCGCAGAAGTCCGCGATCCAGAAACGGATGGATACGCTGCCCAACACGCAACGCGAACTGCTGCGGCTGGACGGCAACGTGAGCGTGCTCAACACCACCTACAACGGCTTGCTCAACGAGGAGCAGCAGCTCGAAATCGCGCAGGCCGGCACCGTCGGCACCACGCGCATCGTCGACAAGCCCAGCGTGGACATCACGCGTCCGGTGAAGCCACGGAAGTTGCTGACGGTCGCGGCCAGCACCTTCATTGGCGCCTTCTTCGCGTCCGGCTTCGTGCTGTTGCGCAAGACATTGCGCAAGGGCGTGGAGGATCCGTCGGAAATCGAGCAGCTCGGCTTGCCGGTGTACACCGCGATTCCATTGAGCGTGCAGCAACTTGAGCTGTCGGAGCGCAGTCAGCGCCTGTTCGCGCGCCGGCGCCACCGCCTGCTCGCGCTGGCCGCGCCGGACGACGTGGCCGCCGAAGCGCTGCGCAGCCTCCGCACCAGCCTGCGCTTCGTGCAGCGTGACGCCAGCAACAAGGTAGTCATGGTTTGCGGTGCCAGTTCGAAGGCGGGCAAGACGTTCGTTTCCGCGAACCTCGCCGCAGTGAATGCGCAGGCGGGCCAGCGCGTGCTGCTGATCGACGCCAACATGCGCGACGCGCAGCTGCATACGATTCTCGGCGGACGTCCGGAGAACGGCTTGTCCGAATTGCTCGCCGACCGGATCGTCGACGAAGAAGCGATCCGCGACGTCGAAGGCGTGGAGAACCTGCACTTCATTTCCGCCGGACGACGTCCTGCCAATCCCTCGGAACTGCTGATGCGCAACAGCTTCGCGGCGCTGCTGCGGAGGCTGTCGCCGCACTACGACATGGTGGTGATCGACAGCCCGCCGATCCTTGCCGTCACGGATGCCGCGATCATCGGCCACTTTGCCGGCACCAACCTGCTGGTCGTGCGCTTTGGCCTCAACCATTCGCGCGAAGTCGAGATGGCGATGCAGCGGTTGCAGCAGAGCGGCGTCGAAGTCAGCGGCGTGGTGTTCAATGGCATGGAGAAGCGCAGCGGCGGCTACTCCCCCTACGGTTATTTCGGGTATGGAACCGAGGCATGACCCAGCCCGCCACGGTCCGCACGCCAGAACCGCGCGCCGCGCCACTTCGTCGAAGCGGCAAGCCGGGTGCGGGCGGTGATTGTTTCGGTGATCCGCATTTCAGCGCCGCCGTGCAGGAGATGGCAGCGTTGGGCTTGCGCGTCACGCCGGCGCCGCATCCGGGTTCGCAGCCGTTCGACGTACTGGCCGGGCACGCGCATTTGCGCTGGTTCGTGGTGCCGACGGAGCCACGCGCCGTCCGCGTCGCATCGCTGGCGCTGATCCAGCCGCTGCGGCCGGCTGCACGTGTCCTCAAACAGGCCATGGCCGCGACGGCGCTGCTCGGCCTGCCGCATTTCTGGCGGCATGCCAGGGTGCATGTTTCCGGGACACAACGCGCCGCGCGCGGATTCAACGCCGCCGCGACGCACGCAGCCTTCATTACCGGCACGGCAAGTCCGCATCGCAAATTGACTGCGCAATGGATGGATGCGCACGGCTGCATCCGCGGCTATGCGAAGGTGTCGTGCACGCCGGCCGCGCAGGCTTTGCTCGACAATGAAGCCGCGGTGCTCGAACAGTTGCACCGCATCAGGTTGCATTCCGCGGTCGTGCCGCGCGTGTGGTTGCGCGAGTTCCGCGAAGACGGCGCGGCGGTCCTTGCCACGGACAGCGTGCGAACGCCGCAACAGCCATGCTGCACGCGCTTGCACGCGTCACACCTGGCCTTCCTTGCAGAACTCGCGGCGCGCACCGCGTCACCGCGCATGCCGGACGGCGAAAAGTTGCTGTGCGAACTGCGCGCGCAGCTGGCGCGGCTGGCGCCGGCATTGACGCGTGCATGGCGGCAGCGCTTCGATCTTGCGCTGCAGGAACTCGCGTTCGCGCCGGATCTCATCGCGCCGCACGGACTGGCGCACGGCGATTTCACGCCCAGCAACACCTTTCGCTACCGCGACCGGCTGTGCGTGTTCGATTGGGAATACGCCGGCTACGCGTATCCGGCGGATTACGACCTGATCCGATTCCTGCTCGTGCTGCGCAGTACGCGACGCGGGAATCCGGTCGATGACTGCAATGCGGTCGAAACGATACTCGTCCGGAATTTCAGGCGCCCCCCGGCCGCGGCACGCGCGCGGCTGACGGCGTATCTCTGTGTCCAGACCCTGATGTTGGCGGCCCGCCGGGTAAATCCCGATGGCATACCGTTGACCTGGGAAGGCGAACGAGCCGCGGCAACGATGCTGGACGCGTTGACGCTCGACGCGTCGGGCGCGCGCGCGCGGATCCCGCGATGATGGAGGCAAAGACATGTCGTCCGATGGCGCAAGCGTGAGCCAGGCGGCACCGGACATCGCCGCACGCGCGACGGAGCATGCGCTGATGTCGCGCATGCTGCGGCGCGGCGCGTCCGGCGCGTTCATTGTCAACACTGTCGGTACCGCGCTCGGTCTGCTCGCGAACCTCGTGATGGCGCGCCTGATCGGACGCTCAGAGTACGGCGTCTACGCGCTGATGTTCAGCTGGGTGAGCGTACTGGTGATGGTCGCGCAGGCCGGCCAGGACATCAGCATCATCCGTTTCCTGCCGGGCTACATCCAGGACCGCGCCTGGGGCAAGGTGCGCGGGCTGCGGATCGGCGTCGGCCTTTTCGTGCTGGCGACCAGCCTCTGTGTCGCGATCGCGGGCGGCGTGGTCGTGCACGTCATCGGTGCCCACCACTCCGCGGGGTGGCGCACCACGTTCTATATCGGCTTCGCGATGCTGCCGATCCTGACGCAACTGCAGCAGAGCAGTGCCATGCACCGCGCCTTCAAGCGCCCGGTGATTACTGGCATGTACTCGACTGTGATGCGTCCCGTGATTCTGCTGGTTTTGCTCGGAATTGCATGGTTTGTCGCGGTGCAGCGCGACGCACCGACTGCGGCCGTGTGCACCGCACTCGCGGGACTGATCGCATTGCTGGCCTCGGGCTGGCACCTCACGCGCGCGTGGCCGGCGCCGGGACGCGGCGTGCGTCCCGGCTACGAGGCAAGCCGCTGGATCAAGGTCGGTTGGCAACTGTCGCTGCTCTCGATCATTACGGTCGGCGGCGCGCGCCTCGACGTGATGCTGCTTGGCGCGATCATGGGTACCGGGGATGTCGGGCCCTATTACGCGGCGGTCAAGATGGCCAGCTTCGCGTTCTTCGCCACGCAGGCCGTCAACGTGGTGCTGGCGCCGCTGATCGCCGAGCGCTACGACGCGCGCGACATGCGCGGACTGCAATCCGTCGCCGTGCAGGGGGCGCGCATCGGTCTCGCGGGCACGGCGTGCGTCACGCTGTTCTGCGCGGTGGCGGGGCGTTGGCTGCTGGGCCTGTTCGGCCACGGCTTCGATACCGCCTACGTGCCGCTGATGATCCTGCTGCTGGGCTCCTGCGCCACCAATTGCTTCGGCGAGGTGGGCTTCATGCTGTCCATGACGAAGTACCAGAAGCAGGCATCGATCTTCGTCCTGGTCGGCATCGCGGCAAACTGCATCGTGGCGGTCGCACTGGTGCCGCGGCTGGGCGCCACCGGCGCCGCCATCGGCGCCACGCTGTCGCTCTTCATCTGGCGCGGGCTGGCGTGGTGGTTCGTCGTCACGCGCCTCGGCGTCGAGCCGTCCGTGTTCGGCAAGCTCGGACCTGAAGTGGACGCGCGGCGATGAAACTCGTACTGGTCATTTCGTCCCTCGGCGGTGGCGGCGCGGAACGCGTGATGACGCTGCTCGCCAATGCATGGGTGGAACGCGGCGACGAGGTCACGCTGATCACGCTGGCATCGGACCGCATGGACCGCTATCCGCTCGACCCGGCGGTGCGCCGGATCGCACTCGACGTGGCTGGCGATTCCGCGCACGTGCTGGCCGCGCTCGGCAACAATTTCGTGCGCATCCGCGCGCTGCGCCGCGCGATCGCGGCGAGCCGTCCCGACGCGGTGATCAGCTTCATCGCGGAGAGCAACGTGCGCGTGCTGATCGCGGCGGCGGGTCTGCGCGTGCCGGTGATCATTTCCGAGCGTACGTTTTTGAACGGGCATCACATGCGCGGTATCTGGCGCACGCTACGCCGCTGGTCGTATCCGCGCGCCAGCGCGATCGTCGCGCAGACGCGCCGCTGTGCCGCCGAACTGGAAGCGCTCGTGCGCCGCCAGGTGGAGGTGATCGCCAACCCGGTGTGGACCGAATCACGCCCGCATGGCGTTGCGGACGACGGGGTCGCGAATGGACACACCTTGCTCGCAGTCGGAAGGTTGGCACCGGAAAAAGGTTTCGACCTGCTGATCGAGGCCTTTGCGCAAGCCTTGCCGCGGCACCCCGACTGGCGACTCGTGATCCTCGGTGAAGGTCCGCTGCGCGACGAACTGGCGCGCAAGATCACCGACCGGAACCTCGGCGGCCGCATCGCGATGCCGGGCTTCGATGCGCACATCCGCAGCGCGATGCGGCGCGCGGACCTGTTCGCGTTGTCGTCGCGTTACGAAGGTTTCCCGAACGCGCTGCTGGAAGCGATGACCGAAGGCCTCGCCTGCGTGAGCTTCGATTGCAATGCCGGACCGCGCGAACTGATCGACCACCGCAGCAACGGCTGGCTGGTGCCCGCCGGCGACGTGTCGGCACTGGCTGCCGCACTGGACACGCTGATGGGCGACGCCGATTTGCGCGCGCAGCTCGGGCAGCGCGCGCGAAGCATTGCCGGCAAGTACTCCCTTGCGACGATCCTAGAACAATGGAACGCACTGGTGGCTTCGGTTCTGCCTTCACCCGCCACGCGAGCGTTGCCGCGATGAACGCCGTCTGCGACACCTCGCGCGATTCGCGCCTCGATGCAGCCATCGACAGACCGCGCGTGCTGTTCCTGGTCCGGTCGTTGCGGCAGGGCGGCGCGGAACGGCAACTGGTCGCGCTGGCGTGCGCGTTGCATCGCCACGGCTGGCCGGTCACGGTGGTGTGCTGCTACGGCGACGGCGTCTTCCGGAACGAACTGGAAAACGCGGGCGTGCCGCTGGTCGACCTGCACAAACGCGGGCGCCGGGACGTGGTCGGATTCACGTGGCGGTTGCTGCGCACGCTGCGCGAAAGCCATGCCGAAATCGTGCACGGCTACATGACGCTCGGCAACATGCTGGCGTTGCTTGCGCGCGTCGCGCGCCCAGGTACGCGCGTGGTATGGGGCGTGCGTTCGACGATCATTGATCGCACGCGTCGCGACTGGCTGTCGCGGCTGAATTTCCGCTTGAGCCGCAGCGCTGCCCGGCTCGCCGACGCCATCATCGCGAATTCCGAGGCCGGTGCCACGCACCACGCATCACTGGGTTATCCGCACGCCCGCATCAGGGTGATCCACAACGGCATCGACACCGAACGATTCCGCTTCGACGCCAACGGTCGCAACCGCGTGCGCGCCGAGTGGCAGATCGCCGATGGTTGCACGTTGATCGGATTGGTCGGCCGCATCGATCCGATGAAGGATCACCCGACGTTCCTGCGCGCGGCGGCGCTGCTGGCGGCGCGCAACGAGCGCTTGCGCTTCGTGTGCGTCGGCGGCGGCAATCCTGATTTCGTGCAAGGCATCAAGGCGCTCGCCACGCAGCTCGGCCTCGGTTCGCGCGTCATCTGGGCCGGCCCCCGCAACGACATGGCCGCCGTTTTCAGCGCGCTAGACGTTGCGGTCTCCAGTTCCTGCGGCGAAGGCTTTTCGAACGTGATCGCCGAAGCGATGGCGTGCGGACGGCCGTGCGTGGTGACGGACGTCGGCGACTCCGCGCGCATCGTGGGCGAGTGCGGTGCTGTGGTCGCGCCTGGCGATCCGCCGGCGCTGGTGGATGCCGTCGAGCGCGTGGCGACGAGACTCGAAGATCCGGACGGCGCTGCGCGATTGCACGCAATGGCACGCACGCGGATCGAGGACACCTATTCGCTCGATGTATTGCTGCGCAATTCCGAACAGGCGCTTCGCGCGCTGGGCGGCAGGTCAGGGCGGGGCTAGCCGCATGCATCCCTTCCCGCTCATCGAGCTTGCGTGGCCCGCGATCTTCATCCTGACCGCGGGCTTCGCCATCGCGTACGCGTTCACACGCCGCATCATCCTCAGTTACTGGATTACCGCGCTGAAAGCGGGGCTGTTCCTGGCGTATTTCGGCTTGTTCTTCGACGGCACCTACACCTTCGACGACGATCTGCGGTACCTCGACATCGGCGAGCAGCTCGCGGCCAACGGCATCGGCTTGATGAACATCATCAGCCACTACAAATACATCGTCAGCACGGTCACGGGCGAGAACATCGCCTACTACGTCTACAACGCCACCGCGGTGGATTTGTTCGGCGCGGGTTATTACGCGCCGGTTGCGCTCAACATCGTGTTGACCTTCATCGAGGCGGGGCTGCTGATGAAGGCTGCGCGCAACGGCCTGGGCATGGGCCGCCGCGCCGCCATCGGCTTGTTCGCGTTTCTCGCGCTGAGCCCGGCCATCCTGGCGTGGTCCACGATTCCGAACTTCAAGGATACGCTGGTGGCCACCGGCACCGCCGCCGCCGTGTGCGCCGTGGCGCTGGTGGACCAGCATCGCATCGGGCGCGCGGCGTTGCTGGCGATCGCGGCGGCTTTCGTGTTGGCGATCACGCGCCTGTACATACCGCTGATGCTGGGCGTCGCGTTCGGCATCACGCTGTTCCTGTCGCCGCGCGGCCGGCGCAATCCCTGGCTGTGGCTGCTGGCGGTGGTTGCCCTGTTCGTCGTCGTGCGGCACATCGGTCACGGCAGCCTCATCGATGCCGTGCGCGAGCTGCGCTCGAAGATGGACAACCCGGTGAAGGGCGTCGTGCGCTTCCTCGTCACGCCGATTCCGTTCCACACCGCGCCGGGCTACGGCTTCATGGATCTCCCGCAGATGATCTACTGGACGCTGATGCCGCTGATGTTCTACGGGATTCGTTGTGTCTGGCGCAAGGCCACGATCTCCAGCCGCTTCATCGTGATCTACTTCATCCTGATGGTCCTGCTGTACGGCTCGTTCACCACGCTGCAGGGTGCACGGCATCGCGTGCAGATCGACGGACTGGTGGTGATCTTCCAGTTCTATGGCATCCTGGCATTGTTCCGCCAGCGCTTCCGGCAGCGCGCCCGCTATGTTCCCGAAGGACCGCCCGATGCACTTTCCTCGGATGACATCGATGCATCGCCGGATATCGACGACGCTGACGGTGCACGGATCCGTGCCGTCACGCGCGCGGGTGGCGCCCCATGAAGGTCTGTCACGTCATCACCGGCCTCGAAGTCGGCGGCGCGGAACTCGCGATGTGCGGACTGGTCGAGGCCTTGAAAGAGCCGGAGAACGTGGTGGTGGCGCTGCGTGGTCCGAGCGCCCTCAGCGCACGCGTGGCCGAGCTGGCTCCGCTGTCGCACCTGGACATGAATCCAGGTCGCGCCACACCGGGTGACGTGTTGCGGTTGCGGAACGTCCTGCGTCACCACCGGCCGGACGTGATCCACGCCTGGATGTACCACGCCAACCTCGTGACCTCGCTCGCGATGACGGGCCTGCGCACGCCGGTGATCTGGGGGATCCATCATTCGCTCAGCGACCTCGCGAGCGAGAAGCGCAAGACCCGGGTCGTGATCCGTGCCAACGCATGGCTGTCGCGATCGCCCACGCGCATCCGCTACGTGTCGACGCTCGCGGCGAAGCAACATGCCCGGTTCGGGTTCTCGGCCCGGCATGCGCTGGTGATCCCGAATGGCTACGACACGGACAGGCTCAAGCCCGATCCGGCCGCGCGTGCACGGGTGCGGCGCGAACTCGGGATCGAGTCCGACGCACTGGTGATCGGAATGATCGCGCGGGTGCATCCCACCAAGGACCACGGCAACTTCCTCGAAGCCGCGGCACGTTTCGTTCGCGAATACCCGCGCACGATGTTCGTGCTGGTCGGCGAGGGTGCGTCCGACGGCAACGTGCCATTGCGCACTTCCATCGAGCGGTTCGGCTTGCAAGCGCACATGCGCCTGTGCGGCAAGCGCGATGACATCCCCGCACTGGACGCGTCGTTCGACATCGCGACGCTGTCTTCGCGCGGCGAGGCTTTCCCCAACGCCGTCGCCGAAGCGATGGCGTGCGGAACGCCGTGCGTCGGCACCGACGTCGGCGATGCGGCCTTGATCATCGGCAAGACTGGCGTGGTGGTACCGCCGCGCGATGCGGCTGCGCTCAGCCAAGGCTGGGCGCAGCTTGCCGGGCTATCTTCACCGCAACGCCAGGCGCTGGGTCTGCGCGCACGCCAGCGCATCATCGAATGCTTCGCCCGCAAGGCGATTGCGCACCGCTTCGTTGAACTTTATCGGGAACTGGTGACGACCTCATGCGCCGCCCCATCAGGTTGAATCGCAACTTCTGCAAAAAGGTCTGGCCCGGCAGGCAGCGCGGTTGCCCCGATCCACGCGGCCTGCTGGATGCGGGCATCAGCGACGGGGATGCCAATGAAATCCTGGTCAGGATGAATATCCACGGCGTGTACAAGACCACGTGGTCCGATCGCTTTCCAGAAACCACGCGCCAGTTGGCAAATGCCGGGTTGCCGCCGGCGGCGGTGATCGTCGATGTCGGTGCGTCCGATGGCAGCACGTCGCTGAGCGTGATGCAGGCCGTACGCTTCCGGCGCTACTACGTCACCGACCGGCACATCTCGGCGTACGCGTGCGCGACGCGAAAAGGCGTGTTCTTTTGCGATGAACGCTCCAAGCCCTTCATGTTCGCCAACAGCTTCGTCGTCGTCTACAACGAGGCGGACGGAGCATCGCGTACACACTCCGGCATCGTGAAGAACCTGTTCGCGGGCTTCGACATGGCGAAGTGCCGCGACGTGCGCGAGGTGCCGCTCATGAATCGTGCGCTGCTGTCGAAGCTCGGCGACGATGTACGGCTGGAGCGCTACGACATTTTCGAGGCGTGGCCGCACGAGAAGGCTGACCTCGTGATCGCCGCGAACATCCTCAATCGCGATTACTTCGCGGATTGGCGGCTCGTCGACGCGCTGCGCAACCTGAGGGGCGCGTTGAAGGATGGCGGCCGGCTGGCCGTGATCGAAAACCGGCCCGGCGAACAATCGAACCTGTTCCGGCTCGAGCACGGCCGTTTCATCGTCGAGAACCAAGTCGGCGCGGGCAGCGACGTCAGGTCCCTCGTGACCGGGCTGGCGTGATGCACCGGGCGGGCGTCGTGGCGCTGCAAGCACTCCAGGAACCAAGCAGATGATTGCCCACCCCCCCTCGTTCGATCCGATTGCCGCGCTGCAATTCACGCGCCGCAGGGAATCGTGGGTGGCGGCATCATCCGGACGCTTCTACAAGATCAGCCGGAAAAGTGACGATCCGAGGCGCGACCTCGTCGATCCCGCGTGCATCGCCACCAGCCTGCGCGAATACACCAACGCGTGCTTCCTGCATGGAATCGACGAGGCCGTCTGCCATCCGGAAAGCATCGACCGGGCCTGCATCATTTATCCGCTCCTGAGCGGGCCTGACATGCGCGCCCTGTTGATCAGCCACGCCTCGGCCGAACAACGCGAGGCTTCCCTGCACAGCGCGATGCGCCTGCTGGCGCACCTGCACTACGGCGAGACAGCCGGTTACCCGGTCAAGGATTACCGGCGCAATGGCTTCCTCGCACCGTCCCCTGCGGTGCTGGAACGCATGTCAGAACGCGCGCGCACGCTCATCATCACGGGATTCGAAGCCAGGAATTTCCGCTTCGACCGCGGCCGCAACACATGGTGCTTCTTCGATCCGCACCACGTCTGGAGCGGGTATCCCGAGGAAGATTTCGCCCGCTTCATGATCTCGCTTCTGATGATAAGAGGACGGCGCAGCGGACTGCGCCTGTGGACGGCATTCGACCGCTTTCGATTGCGCGCAGCCTACGAGAAACTCGCACCCGCGAAGCTCGACGACACCCTGCTGAACTATTTCCTGCACGAAGAACTGGCCATGCGCAGGTTCCATGCGACCAAGCTGCCGCGGCGGGCGTCCGCCGCGGCACGCGCGCTCGTGATGGCGTACACGCACCTCTATTACCACCGGCTGCAACACGCACTGGCCACGCAGCGCTTCTGATGAACGGCCGCGAATCAGGGCACATTCACGCGCGGCCGCGCATGCTTCGGCTTCCGCGAATGCAATGCAGATGAACGTGCCCGCGAACTCGCCGCGATGGCATGCAGGCGGCCGCCCGAACGGGAACGGCCTCGGTTCGGCGCATTCGATTTCTTCCCTCCTGAACATGGAACCTGCGAGTGGCGGAATCCGATAAACCCATTCCGACCGGGTTGGTGATCGGCCCGATGCGCACCGGATCCACCTGGCTGTACGAATATCTTTCGTCGAGGCCGGATGTGTGCCTGCCAAAAGACGTCAAGGAGACGTTCTATTTCGCGGAGAATTACGGCAAGGGCGCGGCCTGGTACCGAAGCCATTTCCGGCACTACGATCCGGCACAGCATCGTCGCGTCATCGACGTGTCGCCGACGCTGTTCCACAACCCTGCGGCCATCGTGCGGGTGCGGCAAGGCCTGGACCGTCCCGTGCTGATGGCCACGCTGCGCCACCCGATCGACAGGGCGTGGTCGCACTATATGCACTTGCGCCAGTACGGCGCGACAACGCTGGACTTCGACTCGGCCGTACGCGGAATTCCCGATATCGTCGAGGCGAGCCTGTATGCCAAGCACCTTGCGCGCTGGCTGGACGCATTCGGACGCGAAGCGGTCTGCGTCACGTTCTACCGCGACCTCAAGCGCCGCCAGGCGGAATACGTGCGGCAGGTCAACGAGGCATTCGGCCTGCCCGACGCCATCGCGGATGCATTGCCATCGGCGAAGGTCAATTCCGGCAGCCTGCCGCGCAACGTGCTGCTGGCACAGGTGACTCGCCGCGCTGCGTCCACGCTGCGCCGCAGCGGACTGCACCAGATCGTCAACGCCGGCAAGCGCATGGGGCTATCAAATCTGGTGTACGGACGCTCGCGCGGCGCGGTTGCACGGCAGGCGATGCGTCCCGACACCCGCGATTATCTGGTCGAACGCTTCGCCCCCGACGTCGAACTGCTGGAGCGCTTGCTCGGCATTCACCTGGATGCCTGGCGCGAGCAGTGGGAGGAATCCCGCATGGCGTCGCGTCAAGCGTAGGCACAGACGGCAGAGGGAATTTGCGGCGAACGGGTTTGCTCCAGCCAAGCCTGGAACATCAGCACGTCCCACAGCCGGTGGTGCTCGCGCACGCGCCCGGCGACGTGGTCGTTCCACATCCTGCGGATCGGCGCCGGATCGAAATAACCCTCCTCGCGCAACCGCCGCTCGTCGAGCAGCGCTTCTGCCCAGTCGCGCAGCGGCCCGCGCAACCACTCGTCAATGGGAACGCCGAAGCCCTTCTTGGGACGATCGATCAGGGCGCGTGGCACGTAACGGTCTAGCACTTGTCGCAACAGCCACTTGGATTTTCCGCCGCGCAGCTTCTGCTTGAGCGGCGTCCGCCACGCGTATTCCACCACGCGATGGTCCAGCAACGGCACGCGCGCCTCCAGGCTGACCGCCATGCTGGCGCGATCCACCTTCACCAGGATGTCGTCCGGCAGATAGCCGATCAGGTCGGCATACATCATGCGTTCCACCGGATCGCGCACATCGGGCCAATGCATGAAGTCGGTCATCTCGATTTCCGGTTCCTTCGAGCGCAAAACGATCGACTCCGGTTCGAACCAGTGCGACACCAGCAGCAGGTAGCGCGCGTCGACGGAAGACACCTGCAGCATCTGGCCCAGCAATCCGGTCTTGGTGCCCGGGTTTCTTATCCGCAGCCGCGACGGCAGCCCACGATTGGCGCCGCGGAAAAACGCTTCGTACAAACCCGGTCGCGCGCGCAGGGAACGTGCGAAGCGGGTACGCATCGGATGCGGAACCGAATCCAGCCAGCGTCCCACGCGCATCGCCCACGCATAGCGGCTGTAGCCGGCGAACAATTCGTCTCCGCCATCTCCCGAGAGCGATACCGTGACCTGGCTGCGCGCGAGCTTCGACACCAGGTAGGTCGGTATCTGCGAAGAATCGGAAAACGGCTCATCGAACATCGACGGCAACAGCGGAATCACGTCCAGCGCATCCTGCGCGGTCACGTACAACTCGTTGTGGTCGGTACCTAGGTGGCGAGCGACTTCCTTCGCGAACTTCGCCTCGTCGTGGTCCTGTTCGTGAAAGCCGATCGAAAACGTGCGCACGGGGCGCGCGGATTGGGCCTGCATCAGCGCGACCACCGTCGAGGAATCCACGCCGCCTGACAGGAACGCGCCCAGCGGCACGTCCGCTTCCATGCGCAGTGCAACCGCATCGCGCAGCAGGCGGTCCAGCCCGTCGACCACTTCGGCGTCGGGCAGTTCGTCGCGCCCACCCGCCGCGACCTCGGCAATCGACCAGTAGCGGTGGACACGCTGCGGCAAAGTCGCGACTGCGCCGGCACTTGCGACCTCGCCGGCGTTCACCTGCAGCAGCGTGCCGGGCGGCAACTTGAAAATGCCCTGGTAAATCGAACACGGTTGGGGAATGTAGTTGTGGCGCAGCAGCAGGCACAGCGCACCCCGATCGACGCGTCCTTCGAAGCCGGGCAGCGCTGCGATCGCCTTCAATTCGGAGCCGAACGCGAACATCGATCCGGCCCAGCCGTAATAGAGCGGCTTGATGCCGAGTCGGTCGCGCACCAGCGTCAACATTCGCGTCTCGCGATCCCACAGTGCGAACGCGAACATGCCGATGAATCGCTGCACCGCGCCATCGAGTCCCCAGCGCTCGATCGCGGCCAGCATCACTTCGGTATCGGAGTGTCCGCGGAAGCGCGCGCCGGCGGCTTCCAGGTCCGGACGCAGACGGCGGTGGTTGTAGACCTCGCCGTTGAACACGATCACGTAGCGGCCGCTGGCGGACACCATCGGCTGGCGACCTTCCGGCGACAGGTCGATCACCGACAAGCGGCGGTGGCCCAGCCACAGCCCTGCGTCCGCATCGCGCCATGCGCCGGCATCATCGGGCCCGCGGTGGCGGATCGCGCGCGTCATGCGGTCCACCGCTGCGCCGCCGCGGTCTGCATCCAGATGCCGATTCACATCCCAGAATCCGGCAATGCCGCACATGACGACTCCCTTCAAACGAACCGCGTGCGCGCCTCCGCACAATAGCTTTGCTACGTTGAACCCGCCTTGCTGAACAATCCCTTCACCGCGCCGGTGTCATTCGGCCGCGCGTCAGATGCGGCACGCTAGGCTCCCGAAGCGTTTGGTTCATCACATCGCGGGCGACGCCGTGCGTGCCCGATGTGGGCATCGCCATCGAACGGGATTCCGAGCACATCCAAGGATCGAGGAATGCAGCAAGCCAAGGCCGAACGGAATACCCGGCAAACCGCATCCATCGTCGATCGGCCGATCTTCATCGTCGGCGCGGGCCGCAGTGGTTCGACGGTGTTCCATCGCATGTTCTGCGAACACCCGGACGTCGCATGGCAATCGCCGTTGTGCGACAAGTTTCCCGCGCATCCCGGATTGAACCGGACATTGCTTCGCATCGCGCGTTGGCCGTGGCTCGGAAAATTCCTGACGGGTTACCTGCGGCCGGGCGAGCGTTACCAGTTCTGGGACCACTATTGCCGCGGATTTCCGCGACCGTGCCGCGACTTGCTGGATTCCGACGTCACACCCATGCATCGGCGCAGGATCCCGCCGGCGCTCGCGCAACTCGCCACTCCGCGCCGCCGCCGCGTGCTGATCAAGATCACCGGCTGGCCGCGCATCGGCTTTCTGCGCGAACTGTTCCCGCAGGCGAAGTTCATCCATGTCTATCGCGACGGCAGGGCTGTCGCCAGTTCGTTGCTGGCGGTATCGTTCTGGCGCGGCTGGGAAGGGCCACCGCAATGGGGTTTCGGCGAACTCGATCCGCTGCAGCAGGCCGAGTGGGAACGCTACGGCCGCTCGTTCGTCGCGCTGGCCGGCATCCAGTGGAAACTGCTGATGCTGGCGATGGACAAAGCCGCCATGGACGTTCCCGCGAGCAGTCTCATGCACGTGCGCTACGAAGATTTCGTCGATGATCCCGTGACCGCGTTCAGGCACGTAGCGGAGTTCTGCGAACTCGGCTGGCCAGCGTCTTTCGAGGCTTCGATCAGGCAAAAGCGGTTGCAAACCGCCAATGAAAAATGGCGCGACCACCTGACCGCGGCGCAACAGGCCTTGCTCGAAGACGTGCTCGCCGACAGCTTGCAACGTTATGGCTATTAGTCTTCCCGCTGAACCGCGGCTGTGCGCTGGCTTGCGCCGCGCTGAATACGATTGCGCGAGCGCTTTACGCGGCGGCGCACGCGGAGTAACACAGTTGCGCCGCCCGCACGGAATCGCCACATGAATGCACACGCACGGGAACGCGATCATCTGCCACGGGTTTGGTGTTGCTGTGCGTTCCTGCTGTGCGCGATGGCGAGCATCTGCGCGTGGCCGGCCTGTCCCAAGCTGCTGATGACCGCGGGTCTCAATATCCACAAGCAGACGAATCCGGAGCAGGCGGCGTATTGGGGCAAGACGGTAGGCGTGCAGGGCTTCCTGATCAATTACGTCGCGACCGATTGGCAGACGGACGTCGGCACCCGTCCTGACAGCAGCACGTGGCAATTGCTGCGGCGATTCCAAACCCTCTATTCGCGACAAGGCGTCACCGACAACTTCATCAAGATCGGGCTGTACAAAGGCCACGATTGGCACGACGCCAGGGAGAGCGAGAGAGTCACCCGGAACCTCGCGCACGCCGCGGCACTGGCGCGTTACGCGGGACTGAAGGGCCTGGCGCTGGATCTGGAACCGTACAAGCCGACCTGGGGCGGTACGGCCGGCGGCCCGGAGCTCGCGAGGCTCGTCGAAGCGGAAGGCCGCAAGATGGGGCAGGCGATGCACGATGCCTTTCCAGACATGACCTTGTTCGTATTGCCGGACGTCTTGCGGGAAGTCGAGCACGAAAAAAAGACATCGGTTGACTGGGCCAGCGCGCATCACGGCGGCTATCAGCTCTCGGCCGCGTTCGTGCACGGGCTGCTGTCCGTCCCCTGGTCGCGTGTGGTGATCGGAACCGAATTCACCTACAGCGCGCATGCGGAGCGTATCGAACCCTACATGCAGGCGGCGGTGGAGCGCTATCGCGGTGCCCTCGGCGAATGGAAAAACAACTTCAGCATCGCGCCAGGCCTGTGGCCGCTCGGCCCCAGCGCCAAGGACAAGTCGGCGCGTTTCAGTCCTGACGAATTCAGGCAACGCCTGCAGGTCGCGTTCCATGCGTCGAAGCAATACGTGTGGATTTTCGGATCCAGCAGCGCCTGGCAGAAGGACGGACCGTTCGGACCGGTGCCGGGGCCGGTCGCGACCAGCTTTCAGCAATTCCTGAACGTGATCCACCAAGTCCGCGCAAGCTGCGACACATCACGCGGGATGCCGCGCAACACGAAGTAGCGCGATCGCAATGCAGAAAGTCATCCTCTTCGCCAATACCGACTGGTATCTCTTCAATTTCCGGCGCTCGCTGGCGCTGGCGTTGCAGAACGAAGGTTATGACGTGCTGCTGTTGTCGCCTGCCGGCGATTACGGTCCACGCCTGCGTGCGCTGGGGCTGCGCTGGCAGCCGCTGCAGATGGACCGGCGCAGCGTGAACCCGCTGCGCGAGACGGCGCTGCTGTTGCGGGTGGCCGCGCTGCTGCGGCACGAGCGGCCGGCGCTGCTGCACAGCTTCACCATCAAGAGTGCCGTGTACGGATCCCTGGCCGCGCGCATGGCCGGTGTTCCCGCGCGCATCAATGCGGTGGACGGCCTCGGTTACGTCTTCGCAAGCAATGATCGCAAGGCACGCGTATTGCGCCCGGCGGTGCGCACGCTGCTGCGTTTCGCGCTGCGTGGCCGCAATACCCGGCTGATCCTGCAGAACCCGGATGACAAGACAGCGTTCGAACGCTTCAGGCTCGTCGAGCCCAATCGCGTGAAGTTGATTCCTGGCGCCGGCGTGGACTGCACGCGATTCACGCCGCGCGCCAAGCGCCGGCGCACGGCCGGAGAACCCGTGCGAATCCTGCTGGCGGCACGGTTGCTGTGGGAGAAAGGCATCGCCGAATACGCGCAGGCCGCACGGATCCTGCGCGCGCAGGGACGCCGCGTCCGCTTCCTGCTCGCCGGCACGCCCGATCCGGGCAATCCGGCCGCGGTGCCCGAGGCGACGTTGCGCGAATGGGTGAAGGAGGGCGTGCTCGAGTGGCTCGGCCATGTCGGCGACATGCGCGAGCTCTATGCGTCCGTGGACATCGTGGTGCTGCCGAGTTATTACCGCGAGGGCATTCCCACCTCGCTCACCGAAGGTGCGGCCTGCGGGTTGCCGTTGATCACCACCGACATGCCCGGCTGCCGCGAGGTGGTGACCGACGGCGAAGACGGCTTGCTGATCCCGCCGCGCGACGCCGAAGCCCTGGCCAATGCGATTGCGCGGTTGCTGGACTCGCCCGAACTGGCCGCGCGCCTCGGCCACGCGGCCCGGGCCAAGGCGCTGGACGTGTTCGACGAGCAGATCATCATCCGTCGCACGCTCGACGTGTACCGCAGGTTGCTGCCACGCAGCCGGCCATTGCGAGCCGTCGCATCGGCGTAGTCCGCCGGCGCGCTCGATCAGAAATTCGTTCTGCGCGGAAGGGAGTGCACGATGCCCGCGGGCATCGTCTCGCGCGCGGCCTGCTTGCGTTCAAGGCGGGCGGTGAAAGCGATCCACATCGCCACCACCGCCACGAACGCGGCCATGTTTGCGATCGGGCCCAATCGCCCGTGGATGAGGAAGCCGAAGAACGGCAGCGCCGCGGCGAAGGCGACCAGGCAAACCAGCGTGCGGCGCGGGCCGAGACCGGCATTCATCAGCAGATGATGGATGTGGGTGCGATCCGGCGTGAAGGGCGATTCGCCTCGCTTCAGGCGCCGATAGATCACCGCCAGCGTATCCATCACCGGAACCGCGACGCACCACAACACCAGTCCGGGGGAAATCCGGCGCGGGTCGTCCTGGCTCAGCGCGATCAGCGTCCAGGCGATCACGTAACCCAGCACGACACTCCCCGCATCACCGAGGAACACCTTCGCCTTTCGGCCGAGCAAGCCGAGATTGGCAAGCAGGAACGGGTACAGCGCCGCCGCCAGCAGAAACACGATCACCACCAGCGGTGAGGGCACGCGCGATGGCACCAGCAACGCGACCGCGCCCGCACTCACCAGCGCGAGACATCCCGCCAGGCCATCGATGCCGTCCATCAGGTTGAACGCATTGATCAGGCCGATCACCGCGAAGACCGTGAACGGAATACCCAGCCAGCCCAGCGTCAACTCGTGTCCGCGCAGCGTCCCCAATGAATGAACGTAGACGCCGGTGGTGGCGATCACGATGAGGACGGCAACAACCTGCACGACCACCCGCACACTGACGCGCAAACCGTATTTGTCGTCGATCGCGCCGAGCATCACCAGCATGCATGCCGTACCGAGCACGATATCATCGAAGTACTGCGCCTGTCCCAGCCACATCCATCCGGCCAGCAAGCCGACGAAAATCGACAACCCGCCGACGAGCGGAGTTGCGAACCCGTGCCGCTTGCGCGCATCGGGATAATCGAGCAAACCAAACGGCTTGCTGATCGGGACGAGTACGCACAATCCCAGCGCGGATGCGCCCAGGGAGACCACGCATGCCGACAAAACCGTGTGTGCCGCAGAAATCATCCTTGCTCTCTTCCGGCTCGCGAAGAGATTGAGTATGTCCACCGCGGTGAAATTGGCGCTGAATATTTGTGATTATTTTCGTTTATATGTGCAAATAGAAAGTGAACACGTTTATATAATTGAACCCTCATTAAACCCGGGTTTCGGCGGCGCCCATTTGCTTGAGTGCCGTCGATCCTGTTCTGTCGCGGCGATTCGCCGCGCCTTGCACCGTGGCGCCTGCGTTGGAGCCCGTGCAGAGACGCCTTTGTTCAGCTTTTGCGATCTTCCGAAGTGTGATTCAGCATCTGCTGCGGCATGGATTTTGCTTGTATGCTTGACCCGCAGGGGAAGGGGTGCGCCGCAGTCCGGTATCGGAGCGCTCGTTCAGCCTGGGGCTTTTATCCGGACTTTGTCGGACCGCGAGGAACGACCCATGACGACCACCGACATCGGCATCCTTCTGATCGTGCTGTGCGTCCTGCTGTGGGCGATCATGGCGGCGCTGCACCGGCATACCGTGCAGATGAAAGCCCTGCAGGCGCAGCTCGAAGAGTTGCTGGGTGCGCGCAAGCACAAAGCTTCCCGCATCGGCGAGGGGAACGCGCAGGGCCGGAGCGATCACGATGAACCGCGCGTGCTGCACGCGTCCGGCGAAAAGCGAGCGTAGATCGCAACGGCCGAATCGGTCCGTGCCCATCGGCACTTTGCGCAGCGCGCAGCGCGGGTGTACGTTCAGCCGATTCTTCTTCCACGAAGGCGCGCCATGAAATTCGCCCGTCACGGTCTCCTGTTGCTCGCCGCAGGCGCGGCACTTGCCGTCGCACCCGCTTTGCAGGCCAAGGCGCCGCCCGCGTCGCCGGAAAATGCGAAGATCGAGCAGATCCTCGCGCAGCGCGCGAAGATCAGGGACATTCCCGCGGTCGCGCTGTCCTACGACGGCCAGCACCTGGCCTGGATTGTCGCGCACGACGAGAAAACGGAGCTGATGCTGGGCGCGTGGAACGGACAGAACGCGCACCCCGTCGCGATTCCCGGCGACTGCCGCGAGGAAGGCCTCCGCTGGGCGCCGCGCGCGAACGAACTGGCGGTGCTGACGCGCTGCAAGGTCGATCCTTCGAACACCAAGCCGATCAATGGCGCGATCTGGTTGATCGACGTCGACGCCGGCACGCCGCCGCGCAAGCTCGTGGAGATCGACGGCTTCGCGCAAGGCATGCAGTGGAGCCGCGACGGCCGGCAGATCGCATTCCTTTACGTGCCCGGCGCGACGCGACTGCCCTATGCAACGGCTTCGGGAAACCCACGCGTGGGCGTGATCGGCCAAAGCGACGTGCAGGTGCAACGCGTGGCGCGCATTGCAGCGTCCGGCGGCGCGCCCGAACTGCTGACGCCCGAAGGGTTGTATGTCTACGAATTCCGCGCGTCGTCGATCGGCAACCGCATAGCCTACATCGCCGCCAAACCGCCGGGTGACGACAACTGGTGGACGGCCAAACTCTACGTGCAGGACGCCACCGCGGGTGCAGCGCCGAAATTGATCGTCGATCCCGCGACGGTGAAAGGCTCACTGCGCGGCCTGCAGATCGCGCTGCCGCGCTGGTCGCCGGACGATGCACGCATCCTGTTCATCGGCGGCCTGATGAGCGACCGCGGCGCCACCGGCGGCGACATCTATGGCGTTCCGGCGTCCGGCGGCGCGCCGGTGGACCTGACCGCAGGCACGAAGGTGACGCCGTCATGGTTCACGTTCCTCGATGCGCGTTCGCTGCTGGTCAACCAGATCGCCAGCGGCAAGGTGCAGGTCACCGAATACACGCTCGCCGGCAACAGCGCGCGCCAGACGCGCCTGTGGTTCACCGCGCCGGGCAGCATCGGCGACGGCCGCGCTGCGCTCTCGGTTTCGCTGTCCGACAAAGCGCCGCGGCGCATCGCCTACGCGGGCAATGCATTCGACCAACCGCCGGAAGTGCACGCGGGCCAGCTCACCACCGCGCCGCCGCCCGCGGTGACGTCGATCAACAAGGGTCTTGCGCACGCGTGGGGCAAGGCCGAGTCGATGGAGTGGGACCACGGCGGTTTCCACGTGCAGGGCTGGCTGATGTACCCGGCGGATTACGACCCGCACAAGACATATCCGATGGTCGTGTACGTGCACGGCGGCCCGTCGTCGGCGACCCTGCCGAGCTGGGGCGGCAGCGCGACGATGCTGTCGGAGTTCGGCTACTTCGTGCTGATGCCCAATCCGCGCGGCAGCTTCGGCGAGGGTGAAGCCTACGCGCAGGCGATCCGCCAGCAGATGGGCTACGGCGATCTCGACGACACGCTCGCGGGCCTGGACAAGATCGAGAAAAAGCTGCCGATCGACGATGCGCGGCTCGGCATGATGGGCTGGAGCTACGGCGGTTTCATGAGCATGTTCGCGCCCACCCGCACGCAGCGTTTCAAGGCAGTGGTCGCGGGCGCCGGCCTGTCCGACTGGCAAAGCTATTACGGCGAGAACCAGATCGACCAGTGGATGATCCCGTTCTTCGGCGCTTCGCTGTACGACGATCCCGCGGCCTACGCGAAAAGCTCGGCGATCAACTACATCAGGAACGCGCACACGCCGGCACTGATCGTGGTCGGCGAACGCGACGAGGAATGCCCGGCACCACAATCGTTCGAATACTGGCACGCGCTGAAGACGCTGGGCGTGCCGACGACGCTGGTCGTGTACGCCAACCAGGGCCACCACATCGCCGACCATGGCGACGAAGAGGACATCATGCGGCGGACGCTGGATTGGTTCGGAAAGTATCTTGCCGCAACGACAACGCACTGAGCGCAGGCAAGCGTCAGAACAATTCGCCTTGCGGTGATGTCTTGCGCGGCGGCACGAAGCACGAACAATCCAGTTGCAGCGTGCGCGCGCGGGCGAAGCCGTGCTTGCGGCAGGCGACTTCGAAACGCCGCCGCAACAAATCCGCGAACGGGCCCTGACCGCGCATGCGGGTGCGGAAATCGGAGTCGTAATCCTGGCCGCCATTCATCTGCCGCACCAGGCTCATCACGTGTTCGGCGCGCTGCGGCACGTGGATCGCCAGCCATTCGCGGAACAGGATTTTCAATTCCCACGGCAGGCGCAGCACCGTGTAGCCGGCCATGTTGGCGCCCGCTTGCGCGGCGCGTTCCAGCACCGCTTCCATGTCGCGATCGTTCAACGCCGGGATGATCGGCGCGACCAGCACGCCGACCGGAACGCCCGCTTGCGCGAGCGCCTGCACCGCCTGCAGGCGCCGGTGCGGTGCGGACGCGCGCGGTTCCAGCTTCGACGCCAGCCGGTTGTCGAGCGAATTCACCGATACGAACACCTGCACCCGATTTTCGCGCGCCATCGGCGCAAGAATGTCGAGGTCGCGTTCGACCAGCGCGCTCTTGGTGACGATCGTGCAGGGGTGGCGGCATTCGGCCAGCACTTCCAGCGCGGCGCGCGTCAGTCGCCACTGTTTCTCGACCGGCTGGTACGGATCGGTGTTGCTGCCGATATTGATGGGCTTCGGCACGTAGCCGGGTTTGGACAATTCCGCGCGCAGCACCTCGGCGAGGTTCGTCTTCGCGCGCAGCCTGGTTTCGAAGTCCAGTCCCGGCGAAAGGTTCAAGTAACTGTGCGAGGGACGCGCGAAACAATAGATGCAGCCGTGCTCGCAGCCGCGATACGGATTCATCGCCTGCTCGAACGCGATGTCGGGCGAATCGTTGCGGGTGATCACGCTGCGCGCGCGTTCTTCGGTGACGCAGGTTCGCGGACGCGGCGCGGCTTCGTCCAGCAGCGCGCTCTGCCAGCCGTCGTCCTCGGCCTGGTGCCGCACGTGTTCGAAACGCCCGTCCGGATTGGAGGCGGCGCCGCGACCCTTGATGCGCGCGGGAGGCGAGGCTGACATCCGGCCAGCATACGCCGGCGCGTCTCGGCGCTTGCGACATGCAACCCGCTGCGTTGCCGCCGATCAATGCACCGCGAATCCATGCCGGGCGAGCACCGGCTTCAGCGCCTGCACCCAGATCGCATAGCCGGCCGCATCCATGTGCAATCCGTCGGCCCGGAACAACTCGGCGCGCGGCTTGCCGCTGGCATCCAGCATGCGCGCCGCGACATCCACGAAAGTGATGTCTTTCTGCTGGCGCGACCAATCGGCGACCATGCGGTTGGCTTCGCGCATCTGCGGCCACAGCGCCGCACGGGCGAGGCTTGGCTTGATCGAGATGTAGGCGATCGCGACGTCCGACAACGCGCGGCGGACGCGCGCGACGAAGGCCTTGAACGCGTCGCTTACCTGTGCCGGCGTGTCGCCTTCGGCGATGTCGTTGTCGCCGGCGTACATCACGACTAGGCGCGGGTGCCAGGGAATGACGATGCGGTCCGCGTAATACGTGCTGTCGGCGATCGCCGAACCACCGAAGCCGCGGTCGATCACCGGCACGCCGGGGAAATCCGCAGCCAGGTCCGTCCACATCCGGATCGAGGAGCTGCCGACGAACAGCACGCCGTTTTGCGGCGGCGGGTGCGCGCTATCATCGGCGACGAGCCGGTCGACGTCCGGTTGCCAGGATTGCGGCGGTGGCGGCAGCGCCCACGCGGCACCCGCGGCGAACAACGCGAGACAACCCAGCACCCATGCAGGCCACGGATTTCGTTTCTGCATCTCGTTCTCCGGCGCGGCGAATCGACGCCGCCCATCATGTTGAACCGCGGGAGACAGCGTGACAACCATCGGCGACAAGACGGTGACGATCATGCAGCCGTCGTTCGGCGCTCCGGCCACGGCGCCCGTGCTGCAATCCCATGACTTGTTTCCGACGCGCATCTGGCAGGCGCGCGTGCCGTCCCTGCGCGCTCGTTTCGACGAATGGATCGCGGAAGTCGCGCGGCTGCGCGCGACCAGTCCGAAACCCGCGGGGCGCACCAACCGCCACGGCTGGAACAGCGAGGACATGGCCGTG
>Ga0134125_10001662_pt1 | contig 27208 bp, 18 predicted proteins | sample KB31751_FD_96464 | JGI IMG/M metagenome (GOLD analysis project Ga0134125, IMG submission 96464) | Terrestrial soil microbial communities with excess Nitrogen fertilizer from Kellogg Biological Station, Michigan, USA - KB3-175-1 | ecosystem: Environmental > Terrestrial > Soil > Unclassified ... | reverse complement strand
GCCATCCTTTGTCAGGCTGCCTCGCCCTGTGGATTTTCAGGTGGTTCTATTCCAGCTACCTCCCGATCCAAGATTTAAACCGTCACGATGACGGCTACTCGTGATCATTTTTCACTTGCGATTCGATTGTGCGCGCATCCCTGGCAGGTGTCAACCCCCCATTAATTCGCCGATGGCAATTCCGCACGTTTGACGACCAGCGCCTCCGCCGGACTCGTACGCGGTTCCAGCTTCAATCCCAGCTGCTGCTGTAAAGCGCTGAAAACAGAGAGCCCGGCGTCGGCTGGGCTCTGGGATACCGGCCGCAGCGGATCGAGCGATGGATCTGGCGTCCACTCCAGCCGGAAATCGAATTTGCCGGGGATGCCGGTCTCATCGATTACCGGCCTGCCGGTTTGTCCCTCCGAAAGAAAGCGCGCCAGCGTCGGCATATCCATGCGCTTCGCCTGCAGAATACCGTGATTGAAACTGATCTCCGGGTCGCCCGTGGTGGAACTCGACTTCAGCTTCGCGCCACTCTTGCCGGGTACCAGCGCAAAGATCGGCATCGGCTGCGATCCCTTCTGCAGTTCCAGTTGAAAACGATCCGCCAGCAGGCGTTGCAGCCGCAGTCGCGTCGGACGATGAAACACGAGAATTTGATCTGGCGTCATTTTCGTGGGATCGCCGCCGTACGGCGTCAGAGTCTTGCCTTCCAGATCGAAACGCCGCGAATTGATCCAGCCGGGGCCGCCAAGGATCTGCTGATCCGACACATCATACGCGATCTTGATGAGAAATCGCAGGGTACCGTGAGAAATCGTCAGGCGTCCTCCCGCTGCGAAATCCACTTTCAACGGCGTTTCCGGAGCACTCGGCTTGATCGAGGCGACATCGAATGCCGGGAGCTTTGACGCCGGTACCGCGGTCTGGGCACCCCCTTGTACCGCGATCAGCAACGCGGCGGCAGCCAGAAGCCCGGCAGCCACGAAACTCCGCGCATTTGTATTCCTGGGTTGTTCTGGCATCCCGAGCAGCCGGGCGATGCGCGCCGGAAGCGATCCGCCACTGGCCGCAAGAGCGGGCGAGGGAATGACAGACCGGCGCGATTCGAGTTCCGCGAGAGCACGGACATATGTCAGCGTATCGCCGCAAAGCGAAACGGCAATATCGTCGCAGCACTGTTCGCGCTCGTCGCGAATCTGCCGCGAGATCCACCAGACAGCCGGATGATAGAAGAGCACAGCCTCCATCGCGCATTGCAGCGCATTCACCAGATAATCGTGCCGCCGGATGTGCGTGAGTTCATGTGCCAATAAGCCGGCGACAAGATCGGGCTCGAGACCACTCATGGCACTGAGCGGAATCAGCACCACGGGCCGCCACCATCCGATGACGGTCGGCGTGTGGATGAGTGGTGAGGCCGCGAGCCGAATCGGCCGGGAGAGAGCGAGCCTTGTCCGCAGTTCCTGGAACCGGATCTGCCATGCCTCCGGCACGGTTCGCGTAAACCGGGATCGCAAACGCAATGTCATCATCCAGCCGCCCGCCAGCCGGATCGAAAACACCGATACCCCGATCAGCCAGACGAATACAATCCAGTCCGCCGACCCATCCCGCCAGCTTTGAATAGCATTCATAGCCATTGGCGCAAGCCAGATGCTGGCGCCACCAGCCGGTATAGCGATCCGGCCGGACACCCCCATCACATGCGCTGCGCTCTCATGGGGCAGACAAATCACGAATGTCACGACGGGTGAGGCGACAAGCGCGAGCATTGTCCAGCAAGCCAGCCCGTAGCGAAAGGAAGCGCCGCGCGAGCCGAACCGGGTTCGCACGCAGGCATACGCACAGCAAATCAAAACGCCTTCCCAGATGAAATGCAGCAGTGCGGAAGCCAGAGCCTGCGTCATCGTTTCCCCTTTTCGAACGCCTCGATCATGCGCCGGATTTCACTCAGCTCCTCCCTGGACGCCGGCTTCGCCGAGAGTGCGCCCAGCATCAACTCCCGCGCTGACCCCGCAAACGCACGCGTCAGCAGATCGCCCGCCAGTTGCTGCCGCGTCTGCTCTTTGGGAACGACGGCTTCATAAACATGGGAGCGGAAACGCTCACTGCGGGCCAGCAGGCCTTTTTCGAACATCACCTGCATCTGCTTGAGTGTGGTGGTGTAGCCGCTGTCTTTGTTCAGCGCTTCATGAACTTCGCGGACCGTGGAAGGTCCCAGCCGCCAGAGGACAGCCAGAATATCGAGTTCAGCACCCGTGGGGAGAGGAGGCATCTGAACTGAGAATATTACGACATTCCTCGTATGTCAACGAAAAATATCGTATTTAATTTTATCCGATCAAGCCGGCAATCTCTAGCTCATTACACGCAATGGATCCGCAGGCGTGGCCGGACGACGGCGAGGCACTTCTAAATCCGGCATCGGCTTTGCCTGGAACAGCCGCCGCGTTACTTTTGCGATGCGTCTGGCCCAGAGGGTAGCCCGTTCACGCCGTGCGCTATCGGTCGCGATGCCGGTCCGCGCATACATCTGGCGATACAGCTTTGAGATAAAAACAAATGCGAAGCGCGCGCGCAGCGTTGGCGTACACGCGGACCGTCTCCAGATCGCCGGCAAGCTGTAAAACTGATCCCAAACGCCCTGCGTTCTGGTTCGCATCTCGTCCGAACTCATGTGGGGATGCGGCATAAACATCTTTGGCCTTTTATCCGGCGGAATCAGCCAGTACCGCGTAATTGGAACGCCGTCGACTTCCGGCGGGTGCTCGCCGAGGCTTTTCTCCCATCGCTCAAAATCGACCGTGCCGCAGAACGGCGTAAGCATCACAAACTGCGCAAAGGCAATACCGGAACGCTGCGCCAGTTCCTGTGTCGCCTGAAAGGTATCCGGATGGTCGGTCGGAAGTCCGAAAATGAAGGAGCCGAGAACATGGACACCGTGTTCCTGAAATTGGCGGAGACGCTCCACCAGCCTTTCGCCGGACACGTTAAAATCCTTGAACACGGCCTTGAGACCCTCCGCCGTGACCGCCTCAATACCGACCAGCGCACCCATGATTCGCGCCCTGCGCATCGCTTCCAGAAATTCAGGATCTTCGGCTGCTTCCATCGTGATCTGGGTGAAAAACACCATACCCCTGGGAAGCTCGGCCAGGCGCTCCATGAGTTCGAACCGCTCTGCGCGAATGGCTTTTAACGATGCCACTCTGGCAAGGTTTTGCTGACGCTCGGCCAGTTGAATGTCGGTAAGAGACACGGGGTAAAAGTTATCGTCCGCCAGCGCGATGAAACGGAACCCTCGCCGCCGGAGCTGCACGATCTCTTCGATCACCGGGTCCGAAGCTCTCTGGCGTGGACGCTGGCCGTCGGTCCGCCAAACCGAGCAGAACGAGCAATGTTTCGCGCATCCGCGGACGGTTTGCACCGAGGCCCACATGTACTTCGACGCATCCAGCAAATCCCAGCGCGCCATTTCGAATTGGCTGGCATCAACGCGGCCACCTTCATACACGCGCTGCGCGGTGCCGTGCGCGTGATCCCTGAGCGCCTTGCCCCAGGCCACGTCGCCGTCTCCGCGGATAACCATGTCCGCGGCGCCTCGTTCGAAAGCTTCCTCCGGATAGAGCGTTGGATGAATGCCACCGAAGACGACGAACGCGCCCTGCTGTTTCAGAAGCCGCCCGATTGCATACCCTCGAAGAGCATTCCCCGTATGAATGCCGATGCCGGCGATATCACCGGCCGCAACGCTCTTGATATCCAGCGCCTCCAGCGTTTCGTCGCACAGAACGGGATCCCCAAACTCCTCAGGAGTGGCTGCGGCCAGAACAAACAGCCAACGCGGTGTAATAACGGCGGTACCGAAAGCGGTATCGCTCGGATTAATCAAATGCACTCGCAACTAGTAAGCCTCTTCCGCGGGGACCTGGATGGACCACCCCTGTGAATCCTATCAGTCGCTCACGTCTGTCGCCGGATTCGTAAAGAAAGTGTTCAGGAATCTCACAGGCCAGGGATGCATAACTGGACCTCGGCTCCCGCTGCGGGCGAGTCCCGGAAAATACCATCTGGAAGCCATGAAGACGCGATTTGAAACGCCCGATCACCGGCGAAGAGGGGCCATACGGGATGGCCAACTCCACTCAATCCGGCGCTCTCTCGTGAGCCCGAGCGGATTTCAGTTTTCCGTCGGCATCCGATCCATATGATCGACCACAACCACTTCGACCATGTCCCTGCCCGCCTCAAGTCTGAGGCCCATGTATTTCTGTACGGCAGTAAAAATATCAGGCGGACCAGTTGCGGGAATCGCGTTGCCGGTTTGTGAGGCGACGGCGGCATAGGAAAGGAAAAAGTTGTAGCGAAGGCTCAGCCCTGATTTGTCGATGACCGGACGGCCGACAGCGCCAGATAGCAGATCGGCGATCTCCGCGGCCGTTCCGCTCCCGCGCATCATGGGAAAACCCCGCATCTCCGGGCTATGGTCAAAATTCTTCGGGCCGGAATCCGGCGTGTTTCCCGTGGTCATCTTCACGCCGCCTTTCGCGATGCGGAGATAGTAAACCGGCATTTCACGCATCTCAGGATGTGTTTCGAGGTGGAAACGATCTTTCAGGAGCGCCTGGAACATCGGGCCGAACTGACCGTCCGGAACACCAGCCGGAGCGCGCCCTGCGATATCGAATCGGTTCGCATCGAGCCATTCCGGGCCGATCACCCGGGCTGGTGGCATCTTGTACGCGGCCTCGATCATCTGCCGAAGCGTTGTTTTCGAAGCGGAGAGCATGCCCTTGTGCAGATTCGGTGGCATGATAATGATCGGCCCGGCATCGGTATTCAGGCGGATGGCGGCTGTTTCAAACGACGACATCTGCGAGTGCAACGCGAGCACCATTACCGCGAATGCGAAAAGGCGGCGCATACAGGTCGATATTACTAATTAAATAGTATATCTGTCAACCGGACTGCGTCAGTTACCCGTCGGCGTTTTCTCCACGCTGTCGACTATCAGATTTTCCACCGGCCCTCTCCTCGCTTCCAGCTTCAACCCCAACTGATCGGTGAGAGCGGAGAAAATCGTCGGTGCGCCGTTCGGATCCGGCGCGATCGCCGCGGAGGAAGGCGGCGGTTGTCCGATGCCGCCCATTCTCATCGCCATAATTGCCGGATCGGGCGCGAATTCCATCACGACGTCATAGCTTGCCGTCAGGCCCGTCATATCGATCACCGGGCGGTCGAGTTGCATCCCCAGCATATCCACAATGGCGCTCATCGTTGCGCCTCTGAGGTCCATCTTCATCCGCCCGCTGCCATTCATCGTCATCATGCGTTTGGGCTGCGCAGCCGGTCCGGTCTCTGCTTCCTTCAGCTTGGGACCACCCTTCGCGATTACCAGCGCAAAAATCGAAGATTCCTTCGTAGTGCGGTACAGAACGAGCTTGAATCGATCCGCCAGCATGTTCTGCATCATCACTCTCCCCTGCTCTTTGGTCGCGCCTGAGGGAACCTTCGCGGTGATATCGAAACGCTCCGAGCGGAGCCAGTCGGGACCGGAAATCTGGAAGTCTTTCACGTTCCAGGCATTCTGAATCAGGTCCGCCAGCGATATGTTCCAGAAGTTCATCTGGCCCGGGTTCTGAGTCCCCGGCCCGCCTTCAATCCCGATCATGATGCGCCCATCGGCGCTCGGGGCGGCCGGCTTAATTGCTACCGCTTCAAAAGTTGGCGATGGCGAAGGTGTTTGCGCCAATGCACGAACCGCAAGGAAGACGACCGCGGCCTGAAATGATCTCATGCCCGTCTTTCCTCGCTCGGAAGCCGGGAGTTCCAAAATCTGCGCTCAATTCCCGGATGGAGTCCGTTCGGCCTGATCGACCACTACCACCTGGAGCGGCAGCTTCTTCGGCTCCAGCTTGAGACCGACTTGTTCCTGAATCAACGTGAAGATGGAAGAGCCGAAATCGCCTTTCGAAAGTGCGGACATCATTTCCTCCTGCGTGCCAAACAGGTTGATCGTGAGATCGTAGCGGCCGGTCAGGCCGGTGTCGTCCACCACCGGCCGATCGAGCTCGGCCAGGTGCGCGCGCGACATCAGATCGATCAAATCGGCGATCGTAACGCTCGTAAACACTACGCCGCCGCCATTCATCCGAATGGCAGGACGTCCCGGCGCCGCTGCGTCTTTCAGCTTCGCCCCATTTTTCGCTACCACCATCGCATAAACCGGCAGATCTTTCTTTTCGAGATGCACCGTCATGTGGAATCGCTCGAGCAGCAGCGTCTTTAACATCCCCTTCAGCGCATCCTCTTCGGTGGGCTCTCCCGAAGCCGCCGCAAGATCATAACGGTCGGTTCGAAGCCAGTCCGGACCCTCAATCTGATAATCCTTCACGTTCCACGCGGACATGATGCAATCGCGCACGCTGACGCTGGTGTAAGTCAGCCGCGTCGAATCCATTCTCATCGAACCTCGCGCGGTCCCGGCTTTCGAAGGTTTGAGCGAGGCGGCCTCGAACTCCGCGGCGCTCGCAGCCTGCGTCCCCAGGCATACCGTCAGCAACGCAGCGATCCCCATCCGTCGAATCATTTTCCCAGTTTAGCGATTCTTTCTTCACACCAAACCCATCATCGCCGCGTCATGAATACACTGGAAGACTAATGGTTCGTCTGATTGCCGCGGCCCTGCTGCTTCCGTTTCTCCTGCTTTCCGCCGGCAATACGGCCATCCGCGGATTCGATGCGGCTGCGGCACGCGACCAAATCCAGTGGGAGAAACAGGCGCGCGCCGTCCCGGATGCCGCCCGCATCCGCGCCACCATCGAGAAGCTTTCGAGCGAGCCACACCTGGCGGGAACCCCAGGTTCAAAGGAAACCGCGGAATGGCTTCTCGCCCAACTCCGCTCCTGGAGCCTCGATGCAAAGATCGAAGAGTTCGAAGCCCTGCTGCCAACTCCCCAGACGCGCGTGCTGGAAATGGCGGGTCCGCCGGCTTTCACGGCGAAGCTTCAGGAACCGGCTGTCGCTGTCGATCCTTTCTCTGCCAATCCCGCGGCCATCGCTCCCTATAACGCGTACTCAGGCAGCGGCGACGTCACCGCCCCACTAATCTATGTAAACTACGGGCTCCCCGCTGATTACGAGATCCTGAAGCAAAAAGGGATCGACGTGCGCGGGCGGATCGTCATTGCGCGCTACGGCGCCAGCTTCCGCGGCGTCAAGGCGCGTGTGGCCTGGGAGCATGGCGCCGTCGGCTGCATCATCTATTCCGACCCGCGCGATGACGGCTACTTCCAGGGCGATGCGTATCCCAAGGGTCCTTATCGCCCGGCTGGCGGCGTCCAGCGCGGCAGCGTGCTCGATCTCGGAGTACAACCGGGCGATCCTCTCACACCGGGCTGGGCCTCCGAGCCCGGCGCCAGAAGGTTGCCCCTCGCCGAGGCGGCCACCGTCCAGCAGATTCCCGTCCTGCCGATCTCTTACGAAGACGCCACGCCGCTGCTCGCCGCGCTCACCGGTCCAGTGGCGCCGGAGTCGTGGCGCGGCGCGCTGCCATTGACGTATCATCTCGGTCCCTCGACGCCCGTTCACCTCAAAGTAACGATGAATAACGAAACGCGCCCGCTTTATGACGTGGTCGCGACAATTCCTGGCGTCGAATTTCCCGAGGAGTGGATTCTCGATGGCAACCATCACGACGCCTGGGTTGGCGGCGCCAACGATCCTCTCTCCGGCGCCGCGCCGCTTCTTGAATCCGCGCGAACTCTCAGCGAAATGCTGAAAAAGGGCTGGCATCCGAAGCGTACCGTGATGATTGCATTCTGGGATGCCGAGGAATTCGGCCTCGTCGGCTCTACCGAGTGGATGGAAGAACACGCGCGCGATCTCAGCGCGAAACTCGCCGTCTATATCAATTCCGATTCGAGCGGCTCGGGCCCGCTCAGCGCCGGCGGCTCGCATTCGCTGGAAGATGCGGTTCGCGAAATCCTGCGCGACGTGAACGATCCCGTGAGCGGGAAGTCACTGCTGCAGGAACGTCTCCTGCACTCGCAGAAAGCGGCCGATCCCACCTTTCATCTTTCCCCCCTTGGCTCCGGTTCCGACTACACGCCTTTTCTCCAGCATCTTGGCATCGCCAGCCTGAATTTCGGGTTTGAGAATACCGCCGGCAGCGGTGTCTACCATTCCACGTACGACGACTACTACTGGGTCAGCCACTTCGAAGATCCGAATTTCGCGTACGGGCGGGCGCTTGCCGAACTCGACACCACGGTGCTCATGCGCCTGGCAGACGCACCGCTCGTCCCATTCGAATTTGGACACGTCGCCTCCGCGGTAACGTCGTATTTAGACGAGATCAGTCGTCTTCCAAAGGCCAAAGAAACGGTCAATCTGGATGCCGCGCGGCACGCGAACGAAAAGCTCGCGCAGGCCGCCCACGAATTCAACAAAGTGTGGGATCACGCCGAATCGAAGCTGAACGCCGCCGATGCCGCACGGCTTGCCGAGATCGACCGCTTGCTGATGGCCAGCCAGCAGGATCTCATTCTGGACCCAGGCCTTCCCGGCCGGCCCTGGTATCGCCATCGCCTTTACGCGCCCGGGCGCTACACGGGCTACGCCGTCAAGACACTTCCCGGAATCCGCGAAGCGGTGGAAGCCGGCCAGGTCACCGAAGCTGCCGAACAGACGAAAGAAGTCGCGCAGGTTCTGGAAAAACTGGCGGCGGACGTCGATACCGCCGCAAAACTGATTGCCAAACTATGATCACGGAAATCGCGGACGCTCACGTTCACTTCTTCTCTCCGGCATTCTTTTGCTCGCTGGCCGACCAGCGAAAACTTCCCGAGGTGAACAACCTGCTCGGCTGGGACCTGCCGGATTCGCCCGAAGCTCTCGCCGACCGCTGGGTGGGAGAAATGGACCGTAACAGCGTCGCCCAGGCCATGCTGATTGCGACGATCCCCGGCGATACGGCATCGGTGGACGCCGCTGTCGCCCGGCACCCGGCGCGGTTCGGCGCAGTCAGCATGGTGAATCCGCTCGCCCCGAACGCGGCGGCGAATGTTCCGAAGGGGATTTTCCTTTTCCCCGCCATGCACCGTTATTCTCTGCACGACGAGCGCGTGCGGGCAGTCATCGCGAAGGCGCGTGTGGTTTATGTCCACTGCGGCGTACTGAGCGTCGGTTTCCGGAAAAAGCTCGGCTTGCCCTCTCCATTCGATATGCGGTTCTCAAATCCCATTGATCTGCATGCCATCGCGCTCGAATTCCCGCAGGTGCGTTTCGTCATTCCGCATTTCGGCGCGGGCTACCTGCGCGAAGCCCTCATGGTCGCCGACCTTTGTCCGAACGTCTACCTCGATACATCCAGCTCCAATAGCTGGCTGCGCTACCAGCCCGGCAATATGACTCTGTCCGATGCCTTTCGCCGCGCTCTCGATGTTGCGGGACCGAAGCGCATTTTGTTCGGCTCCGATTCCTCCTGGTTTCCGCGCGGCTGGGTGCGGGCTATCCGCGAAACGCAGGAAAAGGCCCTGGCTGACATCGGCGCCGATCCCGAAACGGAACACGCCATCTTCGGCGGTAATCTGCGCTCACTGCTGGATATCCTCCGGATTCAATAATTTTTGAGAATAATGGCGTCCCCGGGTCACTAGTTCCCGGAGAAAACCGTGACGCTCCCCAGGTTTTGCCGGCCGCCAGACGTAGAGACCTTTCGCTTTCCACTACCCTGGCAGGGCCGGCTGGCGCTTGTGGATACGAAGCTGTGCGGAAGCAGCGCGGGGCAAAACTTCACCAGCACGGATCTGGCCGCGGTCGAAGCCTTCGCGCCCGATTCAATCGTGCTTCCCGTCTCCCTCGCGCTCTCTTATGCCGCGCAACGCCTTGCGGGGGCGAATATCCTGCCCAGCCTCCGCAGCGCGATCGTCGTCCTGTCATCGCTGCACACTCCCGGCGGACCGATGGCGGACGACCATCGCGATCTGCTCTGGCGCGCTTTCGGGCTGCCGGTTTTCGAACAACTCCTGGGACCGGAGGGCCGGGTCGTCGCCAGCGAGTGCGAAGTGCATGATGGCCTTCACTCGGAGTGGGTATCCGTCCATCCGGAAAGTGGCGAGGCCATGATCTTCGGGCAGCCTGCCGGGTGTTCAGCGGAAATCGTGTCCGGCCATTGCGATTGCGGTCTCGAAACGCCTCGTATCCGCAATCTGGTCAGGCTACGGGAATGCGCTGCCGCCGCCTGATCACTTCCCGGCGGAAGCCAGCAAAGCTTCCACTTCCGCTTTCGTTGCGGGTTTCATCGCAGGCGCCGATGGCTTCTCGTATTTGTATGCCGGCTCCGCTACCGGCAGACCAGCCTGCCGCATGTAGAGGCTCAGATCGGACCGGATATCCGCGAGTGAGCGTCCATAAACCGAGCCAAATGCCGCCACCGTCTCCTCACCATTGCTCGTCTGGCCGATGAATGCTCCCACTTTGGCCCGATAGGTGGGGCTGAACATGAGCATATGCGTGAGAGCCCACGATGGCAGCTCATAATCCTGCGCCGCTTTGGTTTCGAGCGAATTCAACGCCTGCGTGGCCGCTGCGCCTCTTGCGCCAAGCGCCGCGTAGTTGCCGGTGTCAGCATAAAACTCCGTCGAGGATCGCGAACTCGATTCGAGATACATTTTACGGTCAGCGCCGAATAGTTGAATCAGATCCACATTCAGCCCATCATGAGTGTGAAACGCCCGCGCGGGCGCCGCACCGAGTTTGATCTTGTTGTCCTCCGGCTTCAGCGTCGAATAAAACTGCGCCAGGCCAGACCGGAGCCAGTATGGAATTTTGGGCGCCGATTGGTCCAGCACCAGTTGGCAGTATTCCCGAAAAATGTGTTCGTAGTTCTCGGGCTTGAGTCCCACCGAGACGATCGTCGCGGGCGTTCCGGGCAGAGAATAAGTGCTCACAGCTCCATATTCCGAAGGCCGGTACTTCGCGGAGTCACCTTCGGACTGGAACACTACCACGCGCACCGGTTGACCGCCCGGATCCTGCGAGTGGGTCGAATTGAGGAAAAAAGCGCGTACCACTTCGAGATGCTGGAGGGCCGCGCGAATTTCGGATTCGCTCTGCCCGGCGTACATTTCAAAATGCGCGGAAGAAGCGTGGACCCATTTCGCATCCGCGGCGGCAAGACGTACGACCGGCGTCCACAATAAAACCGCGATGGATATAAAGCGAAGAATGCGCATACGAAGTCAGGACCTTTACAGATTATAGCGGTCGGAAATACAGCGAAAGCGGGAAATCCGTACCCCGGGAACTAACGTTCGACGGCCATCGCAACCGAATTACCGCCGCCGAGACACAGCGCCGCGACGCCGCGGTGAACATCGCGCCGGATCATCTCATGAATGAGCGTGACGAGGATGCGCGCCCCGCTTGCTCCGATGGGATGTCCGATGGCAACTGCGCCGCCGTTGACGTTCACGCGCTCCATGCCGAGATCCAGTTCGCGCGTCACACCGATCGCCTGCACCGCGAAAGCTTCGTTGAGCTCGAACAGATCAACATCCGCAATCGTCCAGCCAGCCCGCATCAGAACTTTCCGGATACCCGTCACCGGCGCCAGCATCACCCACTTCGGATCGACGCCCGTCGTCGCCTGCGCACGAATCCAGACTTGCGGCTGAATGCCGAGTTCCCGCGCCTTTTCGGCTGACAGGACCACCAGCGCCGCTGCTGCGTCATTTACGCCGGGCGCATTCCCCGCCGTGACCGTGCCTTCTTTCCGGAATGCAGGCGGCAGCGCGGCCAGCGCTTCGAGACTGGTGTCCTCCCGAACCGACTCGTCCCGCCTCACGACTTCCGGTTTCCCGCCGCGTCTGTTCGATGGCACCGAGACCGGCACAACCTCGGCGCCAAAGCGGCCTTCCCGCCAGGCTGCCGCCGCTTTGCGATGTGATTCGAGCGCAAAGCGGTCCTGCTCCTCGCGCGTCACCGAATGCTTCTCGGCAACGTTCTCGCCGGTGACTCCCATGTGATAGTCGTTGTAAGCGTCCCAGAGGCCATCATGGATCATGGAGTCCACTACGGTCGCATTTCCCAGCCGATATCCCTGCCTGGCCTGCGGCAGCAGATAAGGCGCGTTGCTCATCGATTCCATCCCGCCCGCCACCACAACCTCGGCGTTCCCGGTCAGAATCGATTGCGCCGCCAGCGCGACGGCTTCGAGGCCGGATCCGCAGACCTTGTTGATGGTGAGGGCGCCGACCGACGATGCCAGCCCACCGAACAACGCCGCCTGCCGGGCCGGATTCTGGCCCAGACCGGCGGAGAGAACGTTGCCCATGATGCACTCATCCACCGCCGCAGGATCAACGCCCGCACGGCGTACCGCCTCCTGGACAACGATTGCGCCGAGACGCGGCGCGGAGAGCGAGGCAAGCCCTCCCTGAAATCTGCCAACCGGCGTCCGGACGGCTGAAACAATCACGGCCTCGCGCGAGACACTCATCATTTCGATGTTAGAACAGCGGAAAAGGAAAACGGCCGATACCCGTTCGCCGGGTATCGGCCGCTTTCAGTCTGCTATCGAATTCAGTTCTTAGAACTGAAGGCGCGCGGTGAACGCCATAATGCGGGAGTTCGTGGCGGCATTGATAAAGCCAATGTTGGCTCCATTCGTCAACTGGTTCGTGGTGAAGCTATACTGAGCGCCAGTGTTCAGGCCGGAGATTTCAGTGTGGTTGAACACGTTATAGGCGTTCGCCTGTATACGCAGGACTCGCTTTTCGCTGCCGAGCGGGATGTTCTTCGTCAGAGTCACGTCGAAGTTCGTCACGCGCGGGAGGGAGAGCAGGCCTGAACCGCCACCCAGGTCTCCGAGGACGGGTCCACCATTCACGATGTACGGACCGCTGGTTCCGCCGAGCGACTTGTAGTTAATCGTCGGCTGTGCGAATGCGGCAGCGTTGAAATAAACCGCTCCGTTACCGTTGGTCGGAATGTTTGCATACGGATTACCCACAACATTGCAGCGGGATCCGAGATCCGGCGTACCCGTGGTGCCGCCGACTGTGCTCGGCGAGCCCGAAGTAAAGCCGCATCCGACGTTAAACGGCGCCCCACTCTGAATGCTGGTAATGCCCGAGAGCGACCAATTATCCGTGATGTAGCCGAGACCCTTGAGATGGAGGGCCTTTGCCGGACCCGGAATATCGTAGGTGTAGTTCAAAACGAAGTTATGGGTGCGGTCACCAGCCTGGCGGCCGTAGTTCCACTGCTCGTTTGTCGGCAAGCCATTCTGACCTGTGCAGACGATGCAGTAGCTGCCGTTGCCCGTGATCGTACCAACGTCACCCATCGCCTTCGAATAGGTGTAGTTCAGACCGAAAGCGAGGCCGTGCGAAACGCGGCGCTGAAGAAGAAAGTTCAGGCCGTTGTAGTTGGTATGACCGGCAAACTTGAAGGTCGTAATGCCGTTCAGACCAGGGTAGCGAGTGCGTTCGAATACCTGGCCGATATCGTTCGACGTGGTGCCGCCGGTGGTCGGATTCAGGTTTGCCGGATTGAAGGGCCATGAAGTCCCGACCGGAATATAGTTCTCGTTATACGTCAAAGGCTGATTGAACGCATAGTTGAACTGGTAGCCGATGTCGACCGTGGTGCCCTTACCGAGGTTGTGCTGAATGTCAAAGCTGAAATTCTGCACGCCGTCGTGGGGAATCTCGCCCGGGAAGGCAAACGACTGCCCAATGCCGAGGGGCTGCAGTTTCAGACTGTCGGCGGTCGGCGCGGTCGCGGATGCCTGAGCCCGAATTTGCGCGAAGGTCAGATTGCCGACCGACGAGGTGAGGGACAGCGGGGCGTTACCGGCGAGGCCGTAAACGTCATTGCCCTGCAGGCGGTCGTAGAATACACCCCAGCCGCCGCGCAGCGCGGTCTTGCCGTCGCCGAACAGATCGTAAGCAAATCCAAGGCGCGGAGCAGCCACGATGGGAGCAGTCTTGTAGGGATCCTGATCCACACCATTAACGCCTAAGACCTGAACGCCGTTGGTATAGTTGCCGGAGCCCGGAACCACCGCACCGATGAAGCCACTGCTCTGCAGATTGCCGGTGAGCGCATCACGCGCCACAAGACCGTTCGCCGCCGAGGAGCAGGTACCGCCGTTCGTGCAGAAGGGCTGGTACAGACGCGGCTCCTTGCTCTGATCGAAATTGGCGATTGTGAAGTTGGTGAAAGTCTTGTTCAGATCGTACTGCGGAGTCTGGTGATAGAAGCGAACCCCGAGATCCAGAGTCAGCTTCCGGCTCACCTTCCAGTTGTCCTGGACGTAGAACTCGAAGTTGTAGTACTGAGCGTTGAACGTGGTGGTTGCCGTCGCCTGCTGGTAGTTGGAAGTCTGGCCCAGCAGAGCGAGCACGTATCCGGAATTCGTATTCAGCAGCGGAGTGCCGGCGGAAGCATTGAAATTGAATTGTCCGTTGTACTGCTTATTCGCTGGCTGAATCTTATTGTTGAGCTCGAGGTAAGCACCGGCCTTGAAAGCGTGATGACCGATGACCTTCGAAATGTTGTCCTGATACGAGTGGATCGGGTTGAAGTTCTCATACGTACCCGAGTTCGTTCCGACACCGCGGGCGTAATTCGAACCATTCGGCAGGTTGACGCTGCTGAAATCGAACTGCGGCAGAATCGGCTCGTAGCCGTTCACCGGCCCCTGTGCACCGCTCTGATCCGGGGTGGGGATCGGGAACAGTGTCGGGATGTTCGGAATCAGGCCACGGTTTTCGGAAGCATAGTTGTCAGTCGTATAGTACGACCAGGTATTCCAGCTTTCGCCAACCGTGATTTCGTTAATGAGGGTCGGCGTAATCGTGTAGGTCAGCGTGCCGGAGTAGCTGTGGCCCGGGTTCGGGTGGTCGATATTCGAGATTGGGGGCAGGTTGCCGCGGCCATTCTGGTCTTTCGGTCCGAAGTTGATGCCGGCGTACAGCACACCCATGTCATCGTAGTCGTGAATCCAGCGCGCATATCCGCTCAGCTTCTGGGTGATGTTGAAGTCGATCCGGGCAACGTCGTTGCGGCGCGGGTGAGCGGCGCTGTCTGTGACCTGGAAGTTGTTGGTGTACACCTGATTCGCCGGCAAAATGGGATTGTTCGGCAGCGGGAAGAAATTCAGGATCGACTGGCCCAGAGGATCGAGCCGGCTCTGCGGAATAAGATTGCCGGCGAACGGCTGGTTGTTGTTCTGCGGGTCCAGAATTTTGGTTGCCAGCGGGGAACCGTTACCATTGTTGCCGAATGTCTGCGAGAAGTCGCCAATGCGTTCCAGCGCAGTAGGCATGTAGGTGGTCTGCGTGGTGGCCGGAACGAACTGTCCCGTGTACTCCTGCGACCAGAAGAAGAAGAGGTGCTTCTTGTCCTTGTTGGCAACTTTGGGAATGTAGAGCGGGCCGCCGATGCTGTACGTTTCGATGTTGTAGCGATAGGGCGAGCGCGGCGTGGCCACGCTCTGACCATTGATGTTCTTCAGGTTATGGTTGTTGGCCCAGCTGTTCGCATTGAATTCCTCGTGGCGATGGGCCCAGTTGAACGAGCCGTGGAAATCCGACGTTCCGCTCTTGGTGACGACCGTGATGGTCCCACCCGAGTTACGGCCGAATTCCGCCTGATAATTCGAAGTGAGGACTTTGAGTTCCTGCACGGCATCCATGTTCGGTTCGTAGTGGAGCGTGCTGTTCGAACCAGTATCCATGTCGGAGATACCGTCAACCGTGAAATTCATGGTTAGGGTCGAGTTGCCCTGAATGGTGAAACCGCGAAGCTGGTTCGGGCCGGTCACGTCGCGCCCCTGGGCGCCAGTGTCGATGACACCCGGCACCAGACGCATGTAACCGAAGAGATCGCGTCCCTTCAGCGTCAGATTTTCCAGATCGGCGGTGTTGATGGTAGACGATTTTTCAGCGCTCGCGAGCTGGATCTGTGCGATTTCGGCGGTCACGGAAACAGAATCCGAAACGCTGCCGAGCGCGAGGATGACCTTACCCGCGTTGTGGGTTTCCTGTGCCGCGACGTTGATGCTCGTAACGGTGGTTGCCTTGAAGCCGGTTGCACGAACGGTGAGGTTGTAGACGCCGGGATCCAGCTGAAGGAAGCGGAAGGTGCCCGTATTGTCCGTGGTTGCGCTTCGAGTTGCTTTGGTGGCAGTGTCGGTAAGGGTGACAGGCGCGTTTGCTACAACCGCGTCCGCCGGGTCTACCACGGTGCCTACCAGAGAGCTCGAAACTGTTTGCCCATACATGCCGGCGCAACAGAGCGCCAGCGCAAAAAACATGCGCGTATAGTTCTTCAATTTCTTAATACCTCTTAATTATTCGACCCCAGGCTTTTCTCCAGTCCGGCTAAAAACACACCTGGACCGACGAAAAGCCATTTGCGCCAAACTAACATCCGCTTACGCGATCTGTCAAGCTTTACAAAAGCATGACGTGCGAGTTATGTCTGTCAAATGACTGAACGCATTGACCTTAATGTCAAAGTCCGAAGCCTGTCCATATTGACCGAAAGCTGTGGAATTCCGTTTCGTAAAGGTTCGCAAAATGTCAACCAGACGACAAAATGCGCATCCCCAAGGCGGCGCCATTCAGAAATATTTCGTAAATTATTCAAATATTCATAGCAGAAATGGCCCGTAATTATGTTTGGACGGATTTCGGAGACCTGTTTATCCGCGCAATCGCCATCCAGCGTTAGTGAGGGATGCCGAGCTTCGTCAGGACATCCTGCGCGGGTTGAAAATTCGGGTTCGCTTTCGCGGCTGCGCGGAAGTGATCAATCGCCTCGATCCGGGTCTGCGGAGCATCTGCGAGCGCCATCCCCCAGGCATATTGAGCCTCCGCCAGATGGGGGTCTGCTTTGACTGCCGCCCGGAACTTCTCGATCGCTTCAGCCTTTCGGCCCGGGATATCCTCCAGCGCGATCCCGAGATTACAGAGCGCCTCCGCATAGTCGGGCTTTTCCCTGAGGGCAGCCTGATACTCTGCTATGGCTTCATTGGCCCGTCCCGGCATATCCGAGAGAAGCAGCCCCAAATTGTAGTGGGCCTGCGCATAGTGCGGCTTCAGCCGGATGGCCGTCCGATACTCCTCGAGCGCGGCCCCCACCGTGTCCGGTGACAGCGCCAGCGCCGCTCCCAGATTGAGATGAGCTTCCGGATAATCCGCCTTGAACTGGATCGCCTTGCGATATTCAGCTATTGCCCCCGCCGTATCCCCGGCACGTGTCAGAGCTTCTCCCAGCTCGATGTGAGGACCGTAGCTGCCGGGATCGAGCCGGGCTGACATCTGGAAATTGGCGATCGCATCCTGCAAGTGGCCGGGCATGCGCAAATAGAGGCGTCCCAGTCCGGTGAATACGCGTTCATCTTCCGGCTTCAGGCGTAGCGCGATCTGGTATTCCCGGATGGCCTCCTCTTCGCGGCCCGGCATGGCGGCGAGCCCGTTCGCAATTCCCCAGTGCGCTGCCTCGAGTGTGGGCGATAGCTCCGCTGCCTTCCGGTAGGCCGCCAGACTTTCTGCGTGACGATTCAGCTCCTCCAGAAACATCCCGATATTGTTCATGGCCTCGGCGGAGTTCGGCCTGATCTCCAGTGCTTTTTTCGTCAGACGGATCGCTTCCTGCTCGTGCCCGGGCGTCCTGTCCAGCACCAGCGCGAGATTGGTCCACGCCATGAATGCCCGCGGATTCTCCGCGAGGGTTTTCCGGTAAAGCGTCGCTTCATCCAGATAAAGCCCGGTCTGCCGCCACGTCAGCGCGCCAAACGCCAGCAGGACCACGCCCGCAGCTATGGGCGCCAGCCGCGCACGGTCCCCGGGCAATCGCCTTGTGAGCGTAACCAGCCAGGCGGCGGCAGCGATAAAGATGGCGATCATCGCCTGATACTGGAAGTGATCGGCGACGTACGAGTAGATAAACGGATAAACGTTGACGAAGCCAAGAGCCGGAGCGAGCGCGGCGATGAAGCAGAGGAAGACAGCCAGCGGCGCGCGCGTCTGAGGTGTCGCGGCTTTCCGGGAATACATCCACAACCCTACGGCCACCCCAATGGTGAGCAGCGGGAACAGATACTGCCAGGCTTCGCCGGCATCGATCGTCCAGCGCGGATAAATAAAAAGAAGCTTGACCGGCCAGATCAGTTTCAGAAGGTAGAACCAGATCACCCGTCCGGCAACAAGACATCGCTCAATGATGTTGAGACTGAAATCCGTGCCCTGCGCGCCGATGTACGTCTTTTCCACCCACGCCGTCAGCGCGCCCGACGCCGCTCCGACCGCAAACCAGGGAAGCAGAGGCTTCACATCGCGATCCACCCTGACCGATCCCCTCTGCCACCAGAACACCAGCAGCAGAGTCACCGGCAGCGTCGCCGCCACCGATTTCGAGAGCAGCGCCAGCACATAAAACAGCAGCGCCAGCGCATAGCTCGTCCGGCGCCGTTCTTTGTCGAAGCGCAGATAGCAAAATGCCGAGCTCAGGTAGAAAACAGCGGAGAGCGTATTCTTCTGTTCCGAAATCCAGGCAACGGATTCGGTGCTTACGGGATGCAGCGCGAAGATGCTCGCAGCCAGCCAGCCACCGGGCAGAGACAGCCGGCGCATGATGGCAACGATCAGATACGCCGCGATCGCATGGAAAACCAGCGTGATGACGTGATAGCCAACAACCCAGTCGCCCCAGATCCGATGCTCAACCCAAAACGCGCTGTGCAGCAGCGGATAGTATTGCTGCGAAGCCCCGAACTGAAACCAGATCCGGTACAGCCCTTCGAGTGAACGGAGCTTCGCGGGCGTGATGTGACCCGCATCGTCCCAAACCTGAGCGCCGGTGAGCGCCGGGAAATACGCGATAATCAGCGCGATAAACAACAGCGTACCGTTGCGGATATCGGCCGCTGAAAATCTGAGTCGCGGCGCGGCGGCCGGCGGTGCGGCTACGGCTGCCGGCGCGGCTTCCGCAATTCTGACCGGCTGTTTTTTTGCCGCTGCTGCTTTGTTTCGTCTCGCCATCCGCTAATGCGCCGCTCCGCGTGCAAAATTGTCCGTCCGGACAATGCCCTTGCCTTCCTGAATCACCACGAGCCGGTCCGCATCGACATTTGCAATTGACTGCTTCCTGCCATCCGGCCAGGTGACCTCGAGATCCGCTTTCGTCTCCGCGCCAAGCCCGAAATGCAGCCGCCGGTCATTCACCGAAAGATACGACGACTGCGCCAGCACTGCTTTCGCCTGCTTCTTTCCACCATATGACGCCACCACCGTGGCGCCAATCGCGCTGCGGTTCGAGGTCACGCCTTCGAGCAGCACTTTCAGCCAGTGATCGCCCCCGGTACGGTCATTGCGCAGCAGTGACGGCGGCTCGTTCATGTTCATGATCAGGATGTCGAGATCGCCGTCATTATCGAAATCGCCGAATGCCAGCCCGCGGCTCGAATGCATTTCATTCATCGCAGGACCAGCCTGATCGAGCAGTTCCTCGAAGCGCCCGTTTCCCAGATTCCGGAACAGCACGCTCGACGTTTTATACGGCGCGTCCGCCACTTTGCCGTCCACCTCGGGAAACACCATGCCGCTGGTATAGAAGAGATCGGGCAGGCCGTTGTTATCGAGGTCCTCAATCCCCGCGCCCCATCCCACAAAACGCGTCTCCACCCCGAGCCCCGCGCGAATCGTCACGTCCTGAAATACGCCCTTGCCATTGTTGCGATAGAGAACGTTCGTATCGTCGCTGAAGTGCGTCTTGAAAATATCGAGGAAGCCGTCGGTGTTGTAGTCCCCGATACCGAGTCCCATGCCTTCCTGTTCGCGCCCGTCTTCGTTGACCGCAACCCCGTTATCGAGGCCGCATTCCGTGAACGTGCCGTCATGATTATTGCGGAACAGCAGGCTGGGCGTGGTATCGCACGCGACGTAGATATCGGGCCAGCCATCGCCATCGAAATCGGCGGCGACGGCAGTCAGCCCATACGCCGCTTCTCGCTTTTGCTTCGCCAGTGAAATGCCGGAGGGATCGCTCACATCCGTGAACGTACCGTCGCCGTTATTACGATAGAGCCGCGAGCTTTCATACGGCAGCCCGAGCGGTCCGCAATAGACCGGCACGTCTTTCCACGTGCACGCCTTCGTCGCGGCGCGCGCGGGAATCTTCGCGGTATCGAAAACGACATAATGCGTCACGAATAAATCCAGCAGGCCGTTGCGATCGTAGTCGATCCAGGTGCAGCCGGTCGCCAGGCGATCGCCAGGATGGAGCAATCCGGCCTTCCCGGTGACGTCGCTGAACACGCCCTTTCCATCGTTATGAAACAGAATGTTCTGGCCATAACAAGTGACAAAAATATCGTCGAAACCGTCATTATCGTAATCGGCGATCGTCACGCCGAGCGCCCAGATATCCCTGCGGCCCAGCCCGGATTGCGCCGTCACATCGCGAAAAGTGCCGTCGCGATTGTTGTGATACAGACGAATCGTCGCGCCGGCGGGATTCGGCGAATGACGCCGACGGCCGGTGAGCAGAAGAATATCCTGCCAGCCATCGTTGTCGTAATCGAGGAACGCCACGCCGCAGCCGAGCGAATCCAGGATGTAATCGGCGTGCCCCTCATCGCCGAAAATCACCGGCGCGGTCAGCCCGGCCGCTTTCGCGACATTGGTGAATTTGGCATTGAAGGGCAGGCCCGATGCCGGTCCGCGCTTCTGCGGCCTGACACCCTGGGGGACGATGGCCCGGAACTGTGCGGAGGCGCTCGAACTGAGCCCAGGAAGCGCCAGGGCAGACAAAGAAAGAGCTTGCCGGCGCGTCATCCATTGAGGATATCATCGGTAGATCGCATGTATTTCCGCCGTCTGCTACCGTTTTTTCTCGTGATGGCGGCTGTTTCCACCGCCACCGCGGCGCAGCGTTTTCACGGCACGGGCATGGCGATTTCTGTCGATATCCCGAAGCAGAGCGTCACCATTTCGCATCAGGCGATTGCCGGCTACATGGACGCCATGGTGATGCCGTTTCACGTGAAGGACGCGGAGGAGTTGAAGGGCGTATCGCCGGGTGCGAAGGTGGAGTTCACGCTGGTCGTCGATAAAGGATCGACCTGGATCGAGCAACTGCGCACGGTGGATTACTGGAGCGCGGAACGCGATCCCGAGCAGGCACATCGTCTCAGCCTGATCGAGTCGATCCTCCAGAAGAGCGCCGAGCACGAACTGAAGCAGGGCGACGCCGTGCCGGATTTCGCCCTCACCGATCAGGACAACCATCCCGTCCGCCTCTCGCAATTCCGGGGCAGAGTCGTCGCGATGAATTTTGTCTATACGCGCTGCCCTCTGCCCGACTATTGCTTCCGCCTCTCCAACAATCTGGCTCAGCTACAGAAGCGTTTTACGGCGGACCTGGGCCGTAACCTGATTCTGCTGACGATTACGTTCGATCCTGTGCGTGACACTCCACAGGTAATGGCGAAGTACGCACACATCTGGAATGCCGATCTCAAAGTCTGGCACTTCCTGACGGGGCCGCTGCCGGAAGTCCGCCGCGTCTGCGGCTTATTCGGCGTCGCAGCCTGGCAGGATGAAGGAATTCTGACTCACTCCCTCCACACGGTTGTTATTGACCGGCAGGGTAAGTTAGCGGCTAACATCGAAGGCAATACGTACACCGTGAAACAACTCGGCGACTTAGTCGAAGGAATCATCCACCAAGATGGAAAGCCGGGCGCTTCAAAACGGTGAACGTTTTCGCCCCCTCGCGAATCTCGATTACCCGGTTCTTCCCGGTACCTGTAACGATCTGCGGCGTGTCGCCGGAAGGCCACCGGATCTCGACCGACAACACGGTCGCGTCCTTCCCAAGCCCAATATGCTGCTCGAACGGATTCGCGCCGAACGAACCGCCGCTGCCCACCGTTCGGTAAACTTCCCGCGGCTTCTCTCCGGCATCCCGTACCGTCACTCTGATTCGAGCTCCAATCGCCGCCCGATTCGATTTCACGCCCACCAGATGTACGCGGAGCCAGTCATTCCCGACGCCCGGATTTTCGAACAATCGCGTGTTGTGCTCGTCACCGGGATCGGGACCGCCCATCACCGAGACCACGTCTTCATCGCCGTCATTGTCCAGATCGGCAAAAGCAATGCCATGTCCCTTCGGCAGAATTCCCATCCCGGAGGACGCAGTGATGTCCGTAAAATGCTTGCCGCCATCGTTGTGGAAGAAAACGTTGGGATATAAGTGGGCGAAAGACGGATTCCCCTCCCCCAGATAAAAATCCAGGTATCCATCATTATCAATGTCCCCGAAGTTATGTCCCATCGGCAGAAATACCTTGCCTAGCCCGACTTCCGGCGCAACATCGTGAAATTTACCCTTCCCCAGGTTATGAAACAAACGCAGCGGCTCGCCCTTCTGCGGCAGCCCGAGATACCCTGCCGCAATGTCACTCAGCGACGAATAGTAACCGCCGACGAACAGATCGGGCAGGCCGTCGTTATCGTAATCGAAAAACCACGCGGGGAACGTCGGCCCCTGCTGCCCAATTCCCGCCAGTTGCGTCACATCGGTGAACGTCTTGTCGTGATTGTTGTGAAATAGAAAGTGCTCGCCGCGGAAGTTCGAGACGTAGAGGTCCGGATAGCCGTCGTTGTCGTAATCGCCCGCTACCACCGACTTCACAAATCCAGTCCTGTTCACACCGGCCGATGCCGCGATGTCGACAAATTTCCCATTGCCCTGATTCAGGAAAAGCTGCATCGGCGCGTTCTCGTTGCCAATGAACAGATCGAGCTTGCCATCGCGATCGATATCTGTCCATACCGCGGTTTGCGTAGCGCGTGGAGGATCGAGCAGCCCGGCCTCGCGTGTCACATCGGTAAAGGTGCCGTCGCAGTTATTCCGCAGCAGCGACTTGCGCCGGGCCCATTCCCAGCCACCGCGCAGCAGAAGCACGTCCGCGCAGCCGTCATTGTTGTAGTCGGTCTGGATCATGCTCAGCCCGCCCGTCTGATTGCCCAGACCCGCCTGCGCGGCGTGATCGGTAAACGTGCCGTTGCCGTTGTTGTGAAAGAAGCGCAGCGGAACGCAATCGTTCTGGCTCGAAATCATCACATCGAACAGCCCATCGTTATCAAAGTCTTCGAGAATCAGACCGCCGGACATGCCGCGCCGCACCAGCCCCGCGGCAGAGGCAACATCGGTCAGATGTACCACGTTCTCCTTCGATGCCAGCAGCGCGGGATCAATCCTGTACTGCGCCGGAACGCTTGCCGGATAACCACCCGCCAGCATCGCCGTCAGGTTCAACAGCCAGCGGGCATCCAGATCGTCCGGCGAACGCCGCAATATCAGAAGAAAATATTCAGTCGCCTTCGCCAGTTCGGTCTTTTCGGCAGCGGTAAGTTGTGCGGAATTGAGCGGCACCGGGAAAACGAACTTGTCATAGAGCCTCATACCCGCCTGATGCAGATACGCCACGCCAAGACCTTCTTCCAGCAGCGGAACCTTTGCAGGCGCCTGTTTCTGCGCCAACTGGTAGGCCTGCTCGCGATAGGCAATAGACTCATCCATTTCGCCACGAAACGAATACAGGTTGCCGAGAATCGAATTCACATCACCGAACGTCGACGGGTCCGAGCCCGGCGTCTTGAGCCAGGCCGCGAGCTGCGCTGTGAACTCCCGCACCGAATTCACTCGCGCGGAGCAGCCCGCCGCGATGTCGTCTTCCCATCCGGGCGGCTTCGGATATTTGCTGAAGGCGAGGTTCGCTTCCGAATAGCCCACGAAATCCGGCGTCGGCTGAATCGCCGATTCGCCCGCCAGATCCAGCGCACGCGCGGGCTCGGGCGCGTTCCCGGCCGGCGGCGTCTTCAGCACTTTGAGAATGGCGTAGCCGGATGGTATCTTCGCGATTTCGCTGATCTGTCCGGGAGCAATTCCTTTCAGCACGTCACGCAGTTCCGGGCGCAGCTTCGCCGGATCGAGAACACCCATGTAGCCCGCATCATTCGCCGTGGGATCGGTGGATTGCCGCTTCGCCAGCGCGCCGAAATCCGCGCCGGCCTTCAGTTGCGCCGCAACCTGATTGGCTTCCGCTTCGGAAGACACCACGATGATGCTGATGGGTACTTCCCGCGCACTCTGTCCCGACGCCACGCTCGCAATGCGCCAGCAGCCGGCCACGGCCAGAATCGCCGCCACCCAGCGAAACGATCGGAATGCGCGGCTCACGGTGTGATTATCGCAGCCGATATCATGAGAGAGTGAGCCGGGGGCCCTGTTTTATCGCATGTTTGCTGTCCGTCTGGGGCTCGGCGCGCCTCGCGGCCGCTCCGGGCGCCGACTTTCAGGCCGCCCTCGCCGCTCTCCAGCACGGCGATGCCGTCACCGCCGAGTTGAAAGCCCGCGCGGAGCTCGCCGCTCACCCCGATGAGCCCGAAGCCACGGCTCTGCTCGGCATCGCGCTCCGTCATCAGAAAAAATCCGTCGAAGCGGACGCTGTCTTCGAGCGCCTCGCCACCGCTACCGAAAACGACGCGAAGCTCAGCGCCGCAATCGGCATTCAGCTTGCGCAAGCCGGCGAATTCGCATCCGCCGAAACATTCCTGACTCACGCGCTCGCGCCCGATCCCGCCAATTTCGAACTGCAATACCAGCTGGGCGTGGTCGCGATGCGCGCCGGACACAACGAGCGCGCCAGGGAAGTTCTCGAAAAAGCCCTCGGCAGCCAGCCCCGCAGCGTGGATGTTCTGTATGCATTGGCATTTGTCGACCACGCCCTGCGTCAGAACGAAGCAGCGGTTCGCCTGCTCGCCGAGGCGTCACGCCTCGCGCCGCAACGCGCCGATATCCAGAAACTGCTCGGCATGACCACCAGTGACCTTCTCGCCTATGAGGATTCCTCGGCCGCATGGGAGCGCTACATGAAACTGGCTCCCGAGGATGACACCGGCCGCCGCGAGCGCGGTTTCGCGAAGACCAATATGAAGCAGGCTGAAGGTATGGCCGATCTCGAATGGTTCGTCAGCCGCCATCCCGATGACCCGACGGGTCTGTTCGAACTGGGCGTCGCGCAGGGCGTGAGCGATCCCGACCAGGCCATCGCGACGTTGACGAAAGCGCTCCATCTGCGTCCGGATTTCGCCGACGCGCACGCGGCCCGCGGCGCTCTCGAATACCAGCAGAACAACGCCGATGCCGCTCTCGCCGACCTCGAATTTGCCGCCTCGAAGCAGCCCGACAGCGCGCTGGTCCTCGATCACCTTGGGCAAACTTATCTGCTGCTCGATCGTCCGAAGGATGCCGTTCCCGTGCTGCTGCGCGCCGCCGAACTCGCGCCGTCCGATGCGAAGACGCAGCTCCATGCCGCCAACGCCCTCGCGCAGACCGGCGACAAAGAGCAGTCGAAGACCTACATGAGCCGCTATAAACAGCTCGGCGGCGTCGCGGCCGTTCCCGCGCGCGGCGTGCTGGAATATTTGAACCAGACGCCGGACGAGCAGCGCGCCGAGTATCGCGCGCGTATTGAGAAAGCCATCGCCGAGCACCCGGACGACGCCGCGATGCAGGTCAACTACCTCAAGCTTTCCATTGCCGATGGCCATATTCCGCAGGCTACCGCGGCCGCACGCAAAATTATTGCCCTGAAGCCAGGCGCCATTCTGCTGACGGATGCAGGACGCGCGATGCTCGCCGCGCATCAGTATCCCGCCGCGAAGGAGCTGCTCGAACAGGCCGCGGCCAGCGACGGCGCAACCGGCCTCGATCTCGACCTGGCCAGCGCGCTGTTCCACACAACAGGCGCCGCCGCCGGATTGCAGCAACTGAATAAAGTTTCCGCCTCCGCGCGCCGCGGCGATTACTACGCGTTACGCGCCCGGATGCTCCCGCCTGCCGACGCGATCGCGACGATGAAGCAGGCGTTACAAATCGAACCGCGGCGCGCCGATCTCTACTGGCAAGCCGCCGCGCTGATGGTAACGAACCGGCGCAGCGCCGATGCGCTGCAGTTACTCAGCGCGCCCAGCGTACCGGATGCACCCGAGATCGCCGCCATGCGGGCTCTGCTGCTGGATCTGACCGCCAAAACGGCAGACGCCCGCAAGTTACTTGCCGACGCGCGCCGACGCTGGCCCGAAGCCGCGCCGGTATGGCTCGCGCAGGCATCCATTGAAGCCGCGCACGGGCTCACCGCGCAGGCTAAGAAATCCGGAGCCACCGCGGCCCGGCTCGGCGCTCATGGCGCCGCAGCCGATCCCCGCACTCTCCTCCTGCGCGCCGAGCCCGCCGCCTGGTAATTACTCGAAGTTCACAATCGCCGCGAACGACTTCGGGTCGAGACTCGCCCCGCCCACCAGCGCGCCATCGATATCGCCCTTCGCCATCAGCCCGGCCACATTATCCGGCTTCACGCTGCCACCGTACAGAATGCGGATCGCCTGCGCCTGATCATTGCCGAACTTCAGCGCCACGCGTCCGCGAATGAAAGCGTGCACTTCCGCGGCCTGCTCGGGCGTTGCGACCTTGCCCGTGCCAATCGCCCACACCGGCTCGTACGCGATCACGATCGACGCGAACTGCTCCGGCGTCAGCCCCGCAATGCCGCCCTCGAACTGCGCTTCGAGCACGGCTTCCGTTTGACCGGCCTCGCGTTGCGCCAGCAATTCGCCCACGCAGACGATGGGAGTCAAACCGTATTCCAGCGCCGCCAGCGTCTTCGCAAGTACGCCCGCCTCGTTCTCGCCGAAAAACTGGCGCCGCTCGCTGTGACCGATGATCACGTAGCGGCAGCCGATCGTCTTCAGCATGTGACCGGAAATTTCGCCGGTCACGGCGCCCTCTTTGCCAGCCGCCAGATTCTGCGCACCGATCCCTACGTTCGTCCCCTTCGCGGCTTCGATCGCCACAGCCAGATCAATATAAGGCGGGCAGATCGCGATGTGCCGTTCCTTCACGGACGACACCATCGGCACGAAGGCGTCAAAGAAAGTCTTGGTTTCCGCGGGTGTCTTGTACATCTTCCAGTTGCCCGCCAGTAGTGGTGTTCTCATAATCGGATCTCGCTTAAAAAGCTTTTCCCTTTCTCAATCGATGTTGCAAAATTTTCGGCGACCGTCTGACCGATGTCGCTCAATGTCTCGCGCAGTCCCAAATCCACGCCCGCCCGCGCCCGCGGTCCGAACGCCAG
>Ga0134125_10001661_pt1 | contig 27219 bp, 24 predicted proteins | sample KB31751_FD_96464 | JGI IMG/M metagenome (GOLD analysis project Ga0134125, IMG submission 96464) | Terrestrial soil microbial communities with excess Nitrogen fertilizer from Kellogg Biological Station, Michigan, USA - KB3-175-1 | ecosystem: Environmental > Terrestrial > Soil > Unclassified ... | reverse complement strand
TGCCGAGCGGCAGCGGCGGCATCGGCGGCGGCTCGCGCGGCGGGAAAGCGGGGTCGCCCGACAGTCCCGAGACGCCCATCATGCGGTCGTTCTCGGCGAAGAACGGCGCAAGCGTCTCGTAATCGATCGGCCAATCGTCGGCGACGCCGTCCAGCGTCTTGACGCGAAAATCGGAAGGGTGCAGGCGCGGAAAGTGCGCCGTGTACATGATGGTCGAACCGCCGACACCGTTGAAATTGACGACCTTGATCGGCGAGTTGTCGTCATTGATCGGATAATCCTCTGGCCGCGCGCGGATGTTGGGGCTCGGCGAATAATCGCCGTAGAAGCGCGCTTCCCAATCCCGCCCGGTGGAAGGATAGGCGGCCGGGTTCATCCAACCCCCCTGCTCCAGGCAGACGATGTGCATCTTGGTTTCGGCAAGGCTCCAGGCGACCGCGGCGCCGGAGGCGCCGGCACCGATGATCAAAACGTCGACGGGATCGTTCATTTATGGCATTCCACTCCCTGCCGGGCAGGCTCCAGGCCGCCGCGGCGGGAGAAACGATAGGATCAGATGGGGAAGCAAGTCAAAGGCAGCAGAAGCTGGGGATATCGATGCGACGCATGCGTGAAAAGCTTAGCTTTTTGTGACCTGCCGCATGCTCGCGAACTTCCTATCCGCTGCGCCCGCTGATGCGACGCCATGGCTCGCTTCATCTGATTTGCTCGACAATGATTGGCCTTCTGCTGCTCGCTGACCCGGCCCGATCGCTGGTTCTGCTCCGAGGATGATGCAAAGACGCCGGCTTCCGCCGTGCCCATAACTGCCACGCAAGCCGCGGCAACTGACCTCGGCCGGAGATGAACGCCAGTCAGTGCTGGCGCAGCTCGTGCATGATCTGCTCCATCGGCATCATGTTCTGATCGAGGTGGCTCATGATCCAGACCGAGCCGCCGACCACCAGAAACACGATGAGCAGGCCGAATGCCAGCGCCATCACGTTGTTGGTATTATCGGGTCCGGTGGTGATGTGCAGGAAGAACACGAGATGGACGCCCATCTGCGCGATCGCCAGCACGAGCAGCGCCACCGGAATGCTGGGCTGCCAGACCAGGTTGGTCGCGGCAACGAAGAACGAAGTCGCCGTGAGCAGAATGGCAAGACCGAGACCGATGACATAGCCGATGACCCGAGGGCCTACGCGGACTTCCTCCTCGTCGCCCGGCGCGACGTCGCGATGCTCGTAGACAGGATGAGCCTGATCGCTCATGTGGCGCTCCCGATGAGATAAACGATCGAAAAGATCGCGACCCAGATGATGTCGAGCGCATGCCAGAACAGCGCAAAGCAAAGCATGCGCCGCATGATGTCGGCGCGAAATCCCTTGGTGTAGACCTGGGCCATCATGGTGAGCAGCCACAGCAGGCCGGCGGTGACGTGTACGCCATGACATCCGACCAGCGTGAAGAAGGCGGATAGGAAGGCACTTCGGGTCGGCCCTGCTCCGCGGCTGACGAGATCGGTGAACTCGCGTACCTCGAGCAAAAGAAATCCGAGCCCCAACAGGCCGGTTACGGCCATCGCGATCTGATACCAGCGCACGCTCCGGACATCCGCGGCGATGCTGGCCATTCCGCAAGCGAAGCTCGACAGCAGGAGAAAGGCGGTCTCGGCCGCGACGCTCCTGAGATCGAACAGTTGGGCTCCGCTCGGGCCGCCCGCGGTCTGTCCCAGCAGCACCGAATAGCTCGCGAAGAAGCACGAGAACATCACGATGTCGCTGAGCAGGAAAATCCAGAAGCCGAATCCGGTGACGATCCGCTTCGGCGCCGGTCCCTCATGGGCAATGACGGATTCCTGCATCCCGCGCACATGGTGCGGGTCGCCATGTGCGACGTATGGCAGAGTCGCATCGGTCATGGCGCGCTTCCCACCAGGCTCATGGCCGCGCGCCGTTCCGCCAGGTTGGCACGATCGACACGGGCGACCTCCGCCGCGGGAATGAGGTATTCGTCATGGTCGCGCCAGGCAAAAGCGATGAAGGTCGCGAACGCACCAATCCCACCGAGGACGACCATCCACCAGATGTGCCAGATCAGCGCAAATCCCATCACGGTCGCGAAGAAGGCGCAGACGAATCCGGTCGGCGAATTGCGCGGCATTTCGATATCCTTGTATTCGCGCTCTTCGTGATCAGTGATTTGCTGCTGCTTGGCATGCGACTTGATCAGCCAATACGCGTCTTCGCCATGAACATCGGGCGTAATGGCGAAATTGAACACGGGCGGCGGTGAAGATGTCGCCCATTCCAGCGATCGCCCATCCCAGGGATCGCCGGTTGCATCGCGCAACTCTTCGCGATGACGAATGCTGACGGCGAGCTGCAAGATCTGAAAGACTATTCCGATCGTAAGCAGAATGGTGCCTATGCCGGCGGCGATCATCCAGGGCCGCCATTCCGCGACGTCATAATGCTGCAGCCGGCGCGTCATGCCCAGCAGACCCGCGGCATAGAGCGGTACGAAGGTGACCCAGAAGCCGGTGAAGGTGAACCAGAACGCGGTCTTGCCCAATCCCTCATGCAGGCGAAAGCCGAACGCCTTCGGAAACCAATAGGTGTAGCCGGCGAAGGCGCCGAACAATACGCCGCCGATGATCACGTTATGAAAGTGGGCGACCAGGAACAGGCTGTTGTGCAGGACAAAGTCCGCCGGCGGCACCGCGAGCAGAACGCCGGTCAAGCCGCCGATGGTGAAGGTCACCATGAAGCCGACCGACCACAGCATCGGCGTCTCGAAGCGCAGCCGCCCGCCATACATGGTGAACAGCCAGTTGTAGATCTTCACGCCGGTCGGCACCGCAATGATCATGCTGGCGATGCCGAAAACCGCATTCACGTCGGGGCCTGCGCCCATGGTGAAGAAATGATGCAGCCAGACGCAGAAGGAAATGATGCAGATGGCCATCGTGGCCATCACCATCGAGCGATAGCCGAACAACGGTTTGGAGGAGAACGTCGCAACGACCTCCGAGAAAATGCCGAACGCGGGGAGGACGAGGATATAGACTTCGGGATGACCCCACGCCCAGATCAGGTTCACGAACATCATCAAATTGCCGCCGGCTTCGTTGGTGAAGAAATGGAAGCCGGCATAGCGATCCAGCACGAGCATCGTCAGCGTAGCAGTGAGGATCGGAAAGGCCGCGATGATCAGGAGATTTGATGCAAGCGTGGTCCAGCAGAACATCGGCATGCGCAAATATGTCATGCCCCTGGTGCGCAGCTTCAGGACGGTCGTTACGAGATTGATGCCGGCAACCAGCGTGCCGATACCCGAAATTTCCAGCGACCAAAGATAGTAATCGACACCAACTCCCGGCGAATACCTCAATTCCGACAAAGGCGGATAAGGCAGCCAACCGGTGCGGGCAAACTCGCCGACCACGAGCGAGATGTTGATCAGCAGCGCGCCGGTGGCCGTGAGCCAGAATCCAACCGAGTTCAAGGTCGGGAAGGCGACGTCGCGGACGCCGAGTTGCAGCGGCACGATCAGATTCATCAGGCCGATCACGAACGGCATGCCCATGAAGAAGATCATGATGGTGCCATGGGCGGAAAAGATCTGGTCGTAATGCTGCGGCGGCAGGTAGCCGCCGGAGTGATAGGCAATCGCCTGCTGGGCTCGCATCATGATGGCATCCGTGCCGCCTCGCAGCAGCATCACCATCGCCAGCAACACATACATCACGCCGATCCGCTTGTGGTCGACGCTGGTGATCCATTCACGCCAAATGTAGGGATAGTAGCCCTTGATCCCGGCCCAGGCGAGCACCGCCAAGATGATGACAAGCACCAACCCGGCTGCAAACAAAGGTATGGGTTGGTCGATCGGTATGGCCGACCAATTAAGCTTACCTAACATTTGGCGCTCCGATATAGGATTCCGCTGCGTCCGTTGTCACCTCAGGTCCAGGTGCCGGAGGTATTTTATGAGTGGCAAGGTCCTCGAATAGGCGCGGATCCTCCAGGCGGAACGTTGCGTTCACGGTCTCTACTGACGGGCGCGAGAGCTGGCGAAAGCTATCGGCGTTCAGGACACGATCAGTCTTTGCCGCTTTGGCGACCCAATTCGGAAAGTCGAGCGGGGATATGACGTGAACATCGAACATCATGTCGGGAAAGCCGTCGCCGCTGAATTGCGATGCCACCCCCTTGAAAGTCCCCTCCTGGTCGGCGCGCATGTTGAGCCGCGTGACCATGCCGTTCATGGTGTAGATCATGCTGGCGAGTTGCGGGATGAAGAACGCGCTCATCACGCTTCCCGAAGTCAGCTCGAGGTGTATCGGCGCGCCAACCGGTATCGTCATCGAATTGAGCGTGGCGATGCCCTGGTCCGGATAAATGAAGAGCCATTTCCAATCGAGCGAAACAGCCTGGATCCTGACCGGACTTCCCGTGCCTTCGACCGGCGCGCGGGGATCAAGCTGATGCGAGCCGATCCAGGCAACACCACCCAAGAGAATGATGGTTAGCGTGGGAATCGCCCAGACCACGAGCTCAATTCGTCCTGAATAGGCGAAGTCGGGACTATAGAACGCCCGTGGATTTGATGAACGAAAGTAGTATGCGAAGGCGAGGATGGCGATGATCGTGGGGATCACGATCGCCAGCATGATCGCGACGGAATCGATCAGAATGGTTGAATCGGCGGCCGCCACCGGACCTTGCGGATCGAAGAGATTCATCCAGCGCTTTTCCCTTGGGCCAACGCAGAACGCACCGCATCAAATGTAGTTCCAAGTGATCATCCGAGGCGGCTTCAGGGACTGTTTCTCGATCGCAGAAATTGTCTCGGGAATTTGCTGGCACCGGGAATCGTGACCGCGCAATCAGCCTGCGAGGCTTGGCCTCCCGATTGCCCTGCTTTGCTGCCGCCTGAAGCGCTGCTATCGTACGGTTTCAAAAAGGAAAAGCGATGCGGCACTCCGGGGAAGAGCCGGCCTTGTCGGCGCGCACAAAGGGGAAACAAATGGCCCGCCTGCCCTATCTCGAGGCCGACCAGGTCGCGCCCGAATATCGCGACATGCTCAAGCGCAATACCAATCTGCACAAGCTGCTGGTCAATTCGCCCGACATGGCGCGCGCTTTCAACGGCGTCGGCGGCTATATCCGTTTCAAGAGCAAGCTCGACCCGCGCTTGAGGGAGCTTGCAATACTTCAGGTCGGCTGGCTGGAAAAATCAGAGTATGAATTCACGCATCACGTTAAAATCGGCAAGGAGTTCGGCGTTCCCGATGAGGACATTGCCGGCCTGATTTCAGACAGCGCAGGCGAGCCATCCAAGCTCGAGCCGCTGGTGAAGGCAGTCCTCAAAGGCGCGCGCGAAATGACGCGCGAGCTGGCGATGTCGGAAGCGACCTTCGCGGAAATCAAGCAGCATCTCTCCGACGAGCAGATGGTCGATCTCGTGCTTACGATCGGGTTTTATTGCGCGGTGGTGCGCGTGCTCGCCACCATGAAGATTGACAACGAGCCTTATTACAAAGAGGTACTACAACAGTACCCGATACCGGGAGTGAACTGACATGCGCTTAAAGGATCGGATTGCCATCGTCGTCGGTGCGGGGCAAAGCCCCGGCGAGGGTATGGGCAACGGCCGTGCCACCGCACTGACTTTTGCGCGCGAGGGAGCCAAGGTCCTGTGCGTCGACCATAACCTTGCTTCCGCCCAGGAGACGGTCGATATGATCGCGGCGCAAGGCGGCACGGCAGCGGCCTGCAGGGCTGACGTCACCAAGAATGCCGAGATCAAGGCGATGGTGGCGGATGCGGTTGCCCGTTGGGGTCGCATCGACGTGCTGCACAACAATGTCGGTGTGAGCCTCGCTGGAGGCGATGCCGAGCTGCTGGCGATCACGGAAGAGGCGTTCGACCGTTGTGTGGCGATCAACCTGAGGAGCTGCATCCTCGCCGCCAAGCATGTGATCCCGATCATGCGGCAGCAGCGGAGCGGCGCCATCATCAACATTTCGTCGATGGCCGCGATCACCACCTATCCTTACGTCGCCTACAAGGCGACCAAATCGGCGATGATCGCCTTTACCGAGCAACTCGCCTATCAGAACGCCGAATATGGCATTCGCGCGAACGTCATCCTGCCGGGCCTGATGGACACGCCGATGGCGGTCGACACCCGTGCCCGCGAATTCGGCAAGAGCCGCGCCGAAGTCGCCGCCGAACGTGACAGCAAGGTACCATTGCGGAGAAAGATGGGCACGGCCTGGGATGTCGCCAATGCCGCGCTGTTCCTGGCGTCGGACGAGGCGAATTTCATCACCGGTGTGACGCTGCCGGTTGACGGCGGGGCGAGCGTCCGCCGAGGTTGATCAAGCGAAACGTACGCGGTGCCCTGCCGACCTCACCAAGCGGTGTCGCGGCGCTCGCGCAGGAGGCGGCGGACTCCTACAACGTCTACGCGCCGGACCATGTCCGGCCGGTCGAGATGCGCGCCTCCGACAGCGCCCAACTCGTGCAATGGGTCGCAGATCGGTTGCACCAGCCGGTCAAGGTGCCGGATCTCGCGGCGCCGGGCTATCGGCTGATGGGCGGACGCCTGGTGGCGACTTCGCACGGCCCGGCCGCGATGTTCATGTATGACAACGACCATGGCAGCCGCATCGTGCTGCTGACGCGGCCGATGAGCAGCGCAGACCAGAACGCTCCGATGACGCGGCAATCGAAGGGCGATGTCGCGGGTTTCGCCTGGGCGGATGGTGGCGTCGGCTATAGCCTGGTCGGCCAGGCTCCGATGGCGTCCTTGCGACCGATCGCCAACGAGGTTCGCAAGCAGGCTCGCGCGATCTAACCCACCGCAAGCTATCTCGCGAGCGCAATCCGGCTGCGCTTGGCGCCATAGCCGAAATAGATCGCAAGCCCGATCGCGAGCCACACGACGAGCCGCCCCCACGTATCGACCGGCAGTCCGAACATCAGAAAGATCGAACTGGCCGCACCCAGGGGTCCCACGATCCAGATCGCGGGCGCTCTGAACGGACGGTGCAATCCGGGATCGACGATCCTGAGCACCAGCGTTCCGATCGAGACCACGGCAAATGCAAACAGAGTGCCGATGCTGACGAGTTCGCCGACAAGGCCGATCGGCAACAGCCCGGCGAGCACGGCAACGACTGCGCCCGAGGCGATGGTCGATACATACGGGGTCTGAAAGCGCGCATGGATTTTGGCGGCTGCCGGCGGCAACAGCCCGTCATAGGCCATGGCTCGGAAGATACGGGGCTGCCCGAGCAACAACACTAGTATGACCGAGGTGAGGCCGAAAACGATGCCAAGCTTGATCAGCGGCGCGAGCCAGCCGACGCCGGCCGCATCGATACCAACCGCAATCGGATCCGGCACGTTCAGGCGATCGTAGGGCACAATTCCCGTCAGTACGAAGCCAACAATCACATAGAGGAGTGTGCATATGACGAGCGAGCCCAGGATACCGATCGGCATGTCGCGATGAGGCGCTTTCGCCTCCTGCGCAGCGGTGGAGACCGCATCGAAGCCGATGTAGGCGAAGAACACCACCGCAGCCCCCCGGATCACACCCGACCAGCCATAGACCCCCTGGCCGGCGTTCGGCGGAACGAAGTGCCCGTCCGGATTGGCCGCCGCGACCCAGTTCGACGTGCTGACATGGGGTGCACAAAAAATGATGAAAAGAAAGATTACCGTAAGCTTCACCGCCACGATGATGTTGTTGAACCGCGCCGATTCCCGGATGCCGATCACGAGCAGCCAGGTAATGACCGCGATGATCGCCACCGCCGGGGCGTTGACAATCGCGCCCGTCGTCGCCCAGGCGTGGCGAGTGGAGTCATAGACCAGCGGGGACGAAGCGAAATCCGCCGGGATGTTCAGCCCGAAATCCTTGGCGAAACTGACGACATAACCGGACCAGCCGATCGCCACGGTGATCGCGCCGACCGCATATTCCAGGATCAGATCCCAGCCGATAATCCAGGCGATGAGTTCGCCGAGCGTCGCGTAGGCGTAGGTGTAGGCGCTACCGCTGATCGGCACGGTCGAGGCCATCTCCGCGTAGCAGAGACCCGCGAAGGCGCACGCTACCGCGCCGAACAAAAAGGACAACGTAACCGCGGGACCAGCGTTGGCGGCTGCGGCGTGCCCGGTCAGGACGAAAATGCCGGCGCCGATGATACCGCCAATGCCGAGCGCGACCAGATGAAGCGCCGAGAGCGTGCGTTTCAGCGGCCGAGTCTCGCTGTCGCTATGGGCCGCTTCCTTCGTTAATTCGTCGGTCGATTTCCGCGCCCAGATATTCGTCATCCAGACCGCCTCTCGAAATCGCCCCGTTACCTCGTAGGTTTCCGCTCTTGTTCTATTACCGCTACCGCGCGAGATTAGTGACTTACCCGCCAAATCGTTCCGTTGCCATCCTCTGAAATCAGCAACGCGCCGTCCTTAGCAACGGCAACGCCCACAGGGCGTCCCCACACCTCGCGGTCGTTGACGACAAAGCCGGTGACAAAATCCTCGTACTCGCCGGTCGGTACGCCGTCCTTGAGGCGAATGCGGACCACCTTATAGCCCGTGCGTTTCGATCTGTTCCAGGAGCCATGCTCGGCGACGAAGGCATCGCCGCGATATTCAGGCGGGAAATTGTTGCCGTCGTAGAACGCAAGCTGCATCGATGCCGAATGTGCTTCGATGAGAACGTCAGGAACGGTAACCTTGTCCTTCAGGTCATCCCGCTCACCGGCGTGGTGCGGATCCGGATGGCTGCCGATGTAAAACCACGGCCAACCGTAAGACCCGCCTTCTCGCACTCGCGTCACGTAATCGGGCACCAGATTATCGCCAAGCCCGTCACGCTCGTTGGTCGAGCACCAGGGCGTTCCGGTTGCCGGCTGGATGGCAAGTCCAACGCAGTTGCGAATGCCGGTCGCATACAGCTTCCGGTTCTTGCCGTCTGGATCGAATGAGAGCACGGCTGCGCGATCGGTCTCCTCGCCCCAGACTGCGCCGAGCGAATGCCGCCTGATCCATGCAGCCAAGCCGCCCGGCGGCCGACCCAGGCCTTCGCCGTCATTGCTGGCTGAGCCGACCGAAACCAGCATCTGCGCCTCGTCGGGCGTAAACACGACGTCGCGCGTAGAATGCCCATAGCCGCGCGCGAGGTGCGGGACGACGATCTCAGGCCTACCTGCAGGCCGCAGGTCACCCTGATGATAGGGAAAACGGACAACGCTGTCGGTATTGGCGATATAGATCCATCGTGGATTGTCGCCGGTAGGAAAGAACGCGATTCCGAACGGGCTGTTGAGGCCGCTGGCAAAAACTTCCTTCTTGACTGGCCGTGAGCCGCCATGGGCCGCGCGAAGGACGCGAATGCGTCCCGCGCGCGTTTCGGCAACGAACACGTCGCCGTTCGGCGCGACCCGGATCGCGCGCGGACCACTCAGGCCTTCGGCAAACGGTTCGATCTTGAAGCCGGATGGGACGCGCAGCGCGGCCCCGGCTGGCCTTGCGACGACGCGGGGCGGGTTCGCGACCGACCGCGTGGCTCCAGGCTCTGGCAAGTCCTGCGGCCTGATCAGGCGAATGGTACCGGGCAGGTCAGCCTGCCAGTCGCCGAACGCCCTTCCACCTTGCAGCACGCCGGGATCGGCACCAGCCGGCGCGCTCGTTACACCCACCACGAACATAAACACCAGGGCTTGCGGCAAGACCTTTGGCATGCCCGGCTTCCCTCCATCTTCCCGCCGATCGCTTGCGATCATAGTCTGGTGCCAGCGCAAATGCTCCGTTCATCGCGATCAATTTGCCTTTGCCCGAAGGTGATCCGGTTTGCCCGAAGGTGATTCGGCCATGCTTTTCAGCGCCGGTTTTTGCTGATCCGGATGAGATGCCGATTGCCTCAAGGCCGGGCAGCCGTGCCGCCGCCCGCGATTGTCGGCCGTGGCGCAGAAGGTTTGGATGGTGCGACCAGCATCAGGCCGAGGTCAGGGCGGCGACGCTCACCTGCGGGACCTCGGCGCGCTGCCTACTGTTTCGGAGTTTGCGTTGTCCCCTTGCGCATTTCGCGTGTCGCGCGCCATTTCGAGGCACGTCAAATATTCGACATAGCTGCCCGTGCCGTCCATGGTGGTTTCCTGCAGGCACCGTTGCCGGTCCTTCGTCGTGAACTGCGGCCACTCCTTGTGCACCTGCTGGAGCGCCTGCTTCTCATCGTTCTTGCAATGGTTCTGGTTGGCTTGTGTCCCGCCCTCGAGCCCGCATTCGCGCGTGATGCTGAAGTTGGGCACGTGATTGGCAACAGGCGTGAGAGGCAGACCGGCAACAGCAAGTACGATCGGGAGATACAGCAGCATGGCCTTCTCCTTGGCGCAGAATTTGGGGAGTTCTGGTCAATCGCGGCGCCGACCAGCTTCGAGCACGCACAAAGCTTGCCGCGGTGCATCGGTTCCAAAGTTCGAGCCGTTATGTCTTCATTTTTACGAGAGCGCGCCCAGCACGCCACGGGTGGCCTGGTCGATTTCGTCGACGTAGCGTCGCCGGGTATAAGATTCGGTGAGAAAACCGATCACCTTGCGGCTGTTTTCCGACTCCAATACGGCCAGGATCTCGGCCTCGGCGTCGTCAAAGATTTTCATCGCGGTCTTGACGTTCATTTCCGGCAACAGGCTGACGTCGGTATACCGCGCCAGCTCCACGACCTGGATCTCGTCCGCGATCGAATCCAGCTCGCCGGAAAACAGCTCCGGCAGCAGCACCAATCCGCAATAATCGTCGGAATTGTTGACAACGACGACCGCCGGCCGCGATCCGAGCACGAACTCGCGGCGGCAGGCGGCAATGGTGGTGGTGGTCGGCACCTTGCCGACGTCGGTACGCATCATGCGCTCGACGGTCAGATTGCGCAGCCAACCGACGTCGTTCGCGCTGCGGATGGTCTCGCCGCGCAGATGAAGCCGCCAGGTCGAGAACGAGTGACCGAACATGAAGCGGACGAAAATGCTGGTGACGATGCAGCCGGCCAGCACGACGGCGGTGACGTCGACGCTCCGCGTCATCTCTAGCACCAGGAACGACATGGTGAGCGGGCCGCCGACGACCGCCACCCCCATGGTCGCCATGCCTGTGAGCATGCTGACCAACGGGTCCACCGTGATGTCGAGCCCCGAAGCCAAGAGCACGGCCGCATAGAACTTTCCGAGCAGGCTGCCCACGAACAGTGACGCAAAGAACAGGCCGCCGCGGAAGCCCGACGACAACGAGATCAGGCAGGCAACGACCTTTAAGGCCAGCGCCATCGCGATGAAGCTGATCGCCATCTCGCGGTGCAGATCGAGCACCATGGCGCCGTGGCCGGCCCCCAGCACCTGCGGCGTGATGATCGCAAGTCCGCCGACGCACAGGCCTCCGATCACCGGCCGGATCCAGATCGGCAACTTCGGATGTGCAAACACACGCTCGAACCACACGGAACTCCGCATCACGGCAATACCGATCGACGCGGAAATCAAGGCCAGCGCAATGAGCGCGAGATATTGTTCGAGCCCAACGCTGTTGACGTGGGGCACTTCCAGCGAATAGGGCGCGCCGCCGAGATATTGCGCGGTCAGGGCCGCCGAAAGCGAAGCGGCCAGGATCGGCGCGGCGCTGCCGACCGAATAGACCCCGACAATCAGCTCGCAGGCATAGAAGGCGCCCGTGATCGGCGCGCCGAACGCCGCCGCAATCGCGCCCGCGGCGCCGCAGCCGACGATCAGGCGCAGGTCATTGCGCCGCAAGTTGAGGACCTGACCCAGCAGGGAAGCCGCGCCCGAGCCAATCTGGGTATAGCCGGCCTCGAGTCCGACCGAGGCACCGCATCCGTTGGAGACCAGGGTCTGGCCGCTGACCACCATGCTGTCGCGCAAGGACAGCCGACCGCCGCGCAGCGCGTTCGCCTCGATCGGGTCGACGGCGCTGGCGATTTTCCAGCGCCGGCGCAGCCACTCCATGACCCCGAGCAAGAGACCACCGGTGGCCGGCGCAATCAGCGCGATCACCGGATTCACGTAGTCATTCGCGCTCAAGCGTACGTCGATCGGAATGCCATATATCAGGACATGCGCGATCTGGGCGACCTCGCTCATCAGGGTCACGATCGCGCCGCAGACGACGCCGACCACCAAGGCTAGCGGGATCAGGTAAAACTCGTTGCTGCGCAACAGCGCGCGCAGCCGTGTCAACACCCGGTTTGAGCTCTTCCGATCGATGATGTGCGCGATCTGCGAGAGCACGGGTGAGCCCTATCGGTTCGAGTTACGATCGGCATGCCCGCGGCCCGGCATCTTTTGCCGGACCCGTTCGACTTCCTCACTATCGAGAGATGGCGGCCTGCCGATCCGCAAGCACCCATGATATTGCCGCGCCGAGCTTCCTTCCGACAATCCCGGCGTGCTGAACCGGCTATAAGGCACGCAACCGCTGTAGGAGCAGCTCAAGATGCCCGGCGTGACACCGAGCACATTCCCCCGTCGGCAAGCATCACTGATCGCCTGCCGCTTCTCGTTCTCGGGCCAGCTAGCCGCAGCGTGCAATCTGGTTGCGCTGCGCGGCCGTTTTGAGGCGGAAATCATGGGGCTCATTTGCAGCAGATAATGGTGCAATGCGGTGCGGGTCAAGCCGCATCAAGCAGAGAGGTATCAAACACTGAAACGTTTCATCAGCCGTTAAGAATGCCATGCCTGGCTGCGGCGAATCGTCATCTTCGCCTTCGTCGGCCTGTCACGCCTCGTGGCCAAAACCGCGCACAACAGCACCACGGCATCAGCGCCAGCCACTTCGAGGGCCGCTTGATGTATGCCGTTCATTTCAAGTAACACGGAGCGACGCGGGAGCCTCCGCGCCGCCCGAGTTCAGACAATGCGCGTCGCCCTCATCCACGCCCTTAAACACTCGCTTGCGCCGATCGCGGCCTCGTTCGCGAAGCTTTGGCCGGAGGCAGAGCTGATGAACCTGCTCGACGATAGCCTATCGGCCGATCTGGCGCGCGAAGGGCGGCTGACGGACCGCTTGACCGAGCGTTTTCTCACACTTGGGCGTTACGCAGTCGGCACCGGGGCAGACGGAATCCTGTTCACCTGCTCGGCCTTCGGTCCTTGCATCGAGGCGGTGGCCCGCGCGCATGCGCCGATACCGGTGCTCAAGCCCAATGAGGCCATGATCGAGCAGGCGGTCGCCATGGGCGGCAAGATCGGCCTGCTCTCGACCTTTGCACCGACACTGGCTTCGATGCCGCCTGAATTCCCCTCCACCGTCGAAATCGTGCCCAAGCTCGCCGAAGGCGCGCTGGCTGCACTCGATCGCGGTGAGCGCGAGCAGCATGACAGTCTGGTCGCCGAGGCAGCAAAGGACCTGCGCGGCTGCACCGTGATCGCACTTGCGCAGTACAGCATGGCGCCGGCGGCAAAGCTTGTTGCAGAAGCCACGGGGCGACGGGTGCTGACGACGCCGGACAGTGCGGTTGAGAAATTGAAGAACTTGCTTGCGACCAAGCGCGCCTAGCGTCCGCAGCCCGCCAGAAACAGCTTGGCGCAGGCCTGCGCGCGCCGTTCGATCTCTTCGCGGTTCGGCGCCGGTGCGCGACCGAACATCACCGCGCGCTGCGGCTGGAATGCCAGCATTCCGAGCAGCATGCCGGCGGCAGCTTCCGCATCATCAATCGCGATGAGGCCGCGCTTCTGCTGAGTGTGCAGCCACGATGCCAGCGTGCTTTCCGTTCGCTTGATCGCCTTGTGGTAAAAGGTCTCGGCGATATCAGGAAACTTGTCGCTCTCGCTCAAGATCATTCTCTGAAGTGCAATCACGTCGCCGTCCAATATCAGTTCGCCACAAACCAAGAGCGCCTCGCGCAAGGCTGTTTCGATGTCGCCGCCCTCGCAAGCGCGTAAGCGCACAACAGAGGCGAAGCGGTCGATGCGGTCGGTGATCATTGCCTCGAACAGCGCCGCTTTGTTCGGAATCAGGCGATAGAGCGTCTTGGTCGAAACTCCGGCTTGCCGGGCCACGCTCTCCATATTCGTCGCCGCGTAACCGCTGGCGGTGAATTCGCGGCGTGCGGCGTCCAGGATCAAGGCGCGCGTCTCATCATCCGATCGGGCCTGCGGCCGCCCGCGGCCGCGCCGCACGTCCGAAGCCGCTGATACGTCGGGCACTCTCTTCTTGGGGATCGTCATAATGAGCCATGCTTTTAAATGATGACTGTCATTCTATTGACAGTCCCAATATGTGACTTATTTTGGAAAACGTCAAGTTTCCTAATTAACCTTGACTGCCGAAGGCACCGAATTCTGCTTGTCGGACAAGAGGATGAGCCAAAGCGAGGTCGCCATGAGCCGCCATTCCACCTCTTTCGAGGCCGAGAGTCAGCTTTCAACTGAAACCGTCCAGAAGTTGATCCCGCCCGCGCCAGCGCCTGCCCCAAACCAAAGCGTTGCCGCGCCTGCTCCGCAGATCGTCCGGAAAGGCGCGCGTCGCCGGCTGCTGATGGCCGGGACTGCCGTCGCCCTGCTTGTAGTCGCCTCGCGGTACGGCTGGGACTACTGGACAGTTGGCAGGTTCGAGGTCTCGACCGATGACGCCTATGTGAAGGCGGACAACACCACCATCGCGCCCAAGATCTCCGGCTATCTCAATGAGGTCATGGTCGGAGATAACGAGCATGTGAAGGCCGGTCAGATGCTGGCGCGGATCGACGACCGCGACTTCAAGGTGGCGCTCGATCAGGCCAGGGCGGACGTCGCCGCGGCGCAAGCCGCGGTCACGAGCAAGTGGGCTCAACTCGATGTGCAGCAGGCTATAATCGAGGCGGCCAAAGCGACGCTGGACGTCGACACGGCGGCGGAGACCTTCGCAAAGCAGGAGAACAAGCGCTACACTGATCTTGCCGCCACCGGCTTCGGCAGCGTGCAAAACGCGCAAGCGGCGCAATCGCGCGACGCGAGTGCCGCCGCGGCCGTCACTCGCGACAAGGCGAACCTCGCGTCAGCCATCAAGCAGAACGAATTGCTAAAGGCGGAAATCGCGCAGGCCGTTGCGGCGGCTGAGCGCGCGAACGCGCTGCAGCAGCAGGCCGAACTCAACCTGTCGTATACGACCATCGTCGCGCCGATCGATGGTGTGGTGGGAAATCGCACACTGCGCATAGGCCAGTTCGTGCAGGCTGGCACACAATTGATGTCGCTGGTCCCATCGAGCGGCGCCTATGTGATCGCGAATTTCAAAGAGACCCAACTCACCAACGTGCAGCCGGGGCAGCCGGTCGACATCGAGGTCGACATGTTCCCCGGCAAGGTCGTGCACGGACATGTCGACAGCCTTGCCCCTGCCAGTGGTCAGGAATTCGCGCTGCTGCCGCCGGACAACGCCACCGGCAATTTCACCAAGGTGGTGCAGCGCATCCCCGTGAAGATCGCGCTCGACAGCGCGGGCTTGGACCTTCGCCCCGGAATGTCGGTGATTCCGACGATTCAAACCAAGGCTGAGATTCACGGTGTTCCGCCACACCGAAGCACGGGACCGAGCGTAGCGCTACTTGCCTCCCGGAGGTGATGCCATGTCGGACCTTGCGCTCTCGGCGTCGTCACCAGCACCCCGCGCCATCCACACGGCCTCAGCTGCCGTCGCACCTCAAACCGGGCGCGCCAGCGCGATCGCCTGGATATCGATCGTGGCCGCCATGATCGGCGCGTTCATGGCCATCCTTAACATCCAGATCACCAATGCTTCCTTGCTCAACATCCAAGGCGGCATCGGCACCGGTGTCGACAACGGCTCCTGGATCTCCACGTCTTACCTGATCGGTGAAATCGTGGTGATCCCGCTGACCGACTATCTGAGCCGAGTGTTTTCATTCCGCAACGTTATCATCTCGTTCGCAAGCCTGTTTGCGGCCTTTTCGGTCGCCTGCGCCTTTACCCATGATTTGCCATCGATGATCGTGATGCGCGCATTACAGGGCTTTTTCGGCGGCGTGCTGATCCCGATGGCGTTCACGCGCGTGTTTACCAAGTTGCCGAAGCCACAGCAGCCGATCGGGCTCGCCATGTTCTCCCTGGCCGTGACCTTTGCGCCCGCGATCGGCCCGACCATCGGCGGCTATCTCACCGAAAATTACGGCTGGCAAACCATTTTCTTCGTCAACGTGGTGCCGACGGTCGTAATGGTGACGACACTCTATTTCACGCTCGAACGCCAACCACTGCAGCTGGGCCTCCTGCGCGACGGCGACTGGTTCGGCATCGCGACCATGGCGATCGGTCTGGCCACGCTGCAGACGGTACTCGAAGAAGGCAACAAGGACGACTGGTTCGGCTCGCCATTCATAGTGAAGCTGGCCGTCGTGGCCGTGATCAGCCTCTCGGTGTTTGTTGTCAACGAGCTCATCGTCGAAAAGCCGCTCGTGCGCTTGCAACTCTTGACGCAGCGCAGTTTCGGAATTGGCACCATCGCCGCTGTCTTCCTCGGTTTCGCGCTGTTCGGCTCAGTGTATCTGCTGCCTGCCTATCTCGGCGAGGTCCAGGGCTATAACGCCGAGCAGATCGGCAACGTGTTGGCCTGGACCGGCTTGCCTCAGCTCATCCTGATCCCGCTGGTACCGAAATTGATGCAGCGATTCGACATCCGCTACATCGCCTTCACCGGATTGATCCTCTTCGCGCTGAGCTCATTCATGAACACGACGATGCCGCTCGATTATGCCGGGGATCAGCTTTTCGTTCCCAATATCGTGCGCGCCGTCGGCCAGGCTTTGACGCTGGCTCCCTTGAGCGCGCTCTCGCTCGGCAGCGTGGCGCCGCAGGACGCCGCGGCGGCTTCCGGTATCTCCAACATGATGCGCAATCTCGGCGGCGCGGTCGGCACGGCCCTGCTCTCGACCATCGTCACCAAACGCGAACAGTTTCATTCCAACATCATCGGCCAGGCGGTCGACCTCGGCCGCGACGAGGTGCGCAGCCGGCTCGCCGAGATGACCAACTATTTCATGGCCCACGGCATGACCGACCCCGCAGCCGCGCATCAGCAAGCCATCATCGCGCTCGGCAACGCCGTGAAGCGCCAAGCGCTGGTGATGGGGTTCAGCGATGCTTTCGCGGTCGTTGGATTCGTATTGATCATTGCCGGCATCGCCATCCTGCTGACCGGCAAGCCGAAGAACGCGTCGGCGGCCAGCGGCGGGCATTAAAGCGTGGCTGGCTCCGCAAAGGCCGGAGCATCTGTTGAGCAGTGGTTCGCCGGAGCGGCCGCAGAGCAAAAAAAACCCGGGGGAGCCGGTCAATGCGCCCTAGCGGTGCCGAGGTCGACGCGCCGAAGCGCTAAGGCGAGCGGGATCATCACGACGCCGGTCATGGCAAGCGCCCAGAAAACGTCCATGTAGGCGAGGAGGTTGACCTGCTGCTGCAATGTCTGCCCGACCCGGGCAATCGCCTGAGAGGCTGCCTCTGATGCATTCGACCCTTGGGCTTCGAAAAAGCGCTTCGTCGCGTCCACGGTCTGCTGATAACCGATACTCGACGGCGCGATGTGCTCGACAAGTCTAGTCTGATGGAACTGCTGCCGCTGCGCGAGCAGCGTTTGCGCCATCGCAACGCCCATCGAGCCGCCGATGTTGCGAGCGACATTGATCAGCGCCGACGCCTGGTTGGTCTTCTCCTGCGGCACACCGTCATAGGATGCGGTGGTCACGGGGAGGAAAAGCAGGGGTAGACCAAACGCGAGATAGATGCGCGCCAGCGCCGCATATCCATAAGAAATGCCGGCTGTCAGTCCCGTCAGATGCCACATCGACAACGCTGCGATCGCGGCACCGGCCATGATCAGATATTTCGGCTGCACGCGACCGATCAGTTGTCCCGTGATCGGCATCATGGCCATGGTCACGAGTCCGGCCGGTGACAACGCAAGGCCGGCAAGCATCGCGGTGTAACCCATCTCAGTTTGCAGGAACTGCGGCAGGATCTGGGTCGTCGCGATGATGATCGCGCCGGTGCCAAGCATCAGCAGAAAGCAGCAGCCGAATTGCCGCCGGCCCAGCAAACGGATGTCGACGATGGGATCGTCATGCATCAATTCCCAAACGACGAAGCTGACGAGGCAAAACGCCGAGAGAAGCGCAAAGCTCAGAATCATGTTCGATCCGAACCAGTCGTTGCGCTGCCCCTCATCCAGCACGTATTCGAGCGAGCCAAGCCCAATCGCGACCAGCACGAACCCGATATAGTCTACGCGCAGACCGTTCCTCAAAAGCTCCGTCCGCTCCTGTTCGGCTCCCGACGGCTCGTTCACGAGCGTCCCGACCAGCAACAGCGAGATCATCCCCATCGGGACATTGATCAGGAACACCCAATGCCAAGAATAGTTGTCGCTGATCCAGCCGCCCAGCGTCGGCCCGATTACCGGCGCAACCACGACTGCGACGCCATAGATCGCAAAGGCTTGGCCTCGCTTCTCCGGCGGAAAGGAGTCGGCAAGGATCGCCTGCTCGCTGGTCGCCATTCCGCCGCCGCCCAGACCCTGCAGGATGCGAAACAGCACCAGCGCCTGCAGGCTCCAGGCAAAGCCGCACAGCAGCGAGGCGAGCGTGAAGGTCGCCACGCAGATCATGTAGAAGCGCTTGCGGCCGATCACCGTCGAGAGCCAACCGGAGATCGAGAGCACGATCGCGTTGGCGACGAGATAGGTTGTGATGATATAAGTGCTCTCGTCGAGGCTGACGGCCAATCCGCCGGCGATGTAGCGCAGTGCGACATTGGCAATGGTCGTGTCCAGCACTTCCATGAACGTCGCGATCGAAACGACGAAAGCGATCAGATAGGGGTTGTGTCCGCCCGCCGCGGAACGTTCCGGCGACCAGCCGCCGGATGCACCTTGCGGGAGCTCCGTCATCGCACCTTCGTCCAGGGCACGACCGACATGCCTGGTCCGATAGCCACGTTGGGGGGCCATTCATCGACGACGATCTTGACCGGAACGCGCTGCACCACCTTGACGAAATTGCCGGTGGCATTCTCCGCCGGCAACAAGCTGAAGGCCGTGCCGGAGCCGGGTTGCACCGACGCCACATGACCGATCAGCTTCCGGTTCGGATAAGCGTCGATGGTTAACTCGACGGGATCACCAGGGCGCATGTCCCTCAGCTGCGTTTCCTTGTAATTGGCGACGATCCAGATGTCGTCCGGAACGAACATCATCAGGCTCTGCCCAGCGGTCGCAAAGGTGCCGACAGCCCCGGTCAGATTGACCACACGTCCGGACTGGGCTGCTCGCACCTCAGTATATTGCAGATTGAGCTTTGCCTGATCTAGTTGCGCCTGGGCCTGCTTGAGCGAGGCGCGCGCGCTGTCGAGCTGCGCCTGCAGCGTCTTGATGCCGAGCTCGGCGGCTGTGAGTGCAGCCTTGGAGCGGCTCGTGTTGGCCTGCTGCGATTGCAGGTCTGAGCGCGTCTGCTGCTCGCGCTGGACGGTGCCGGCGCCCTTTTGCACGAGGTCAACTGCTCGACTCTCTTCCTGTTGCGCGAATTTCAACTGCGCATCGGCCTGATCGCGCTGAGCTTTGGCCTGATCGATCTGCTGGTGCTGACTCTCGATCTGCGCCTGGATGTTGCCGATATTGGCCTGCCCGACCGCGACCTGCGCCTGCGCCTTATCAAGCGCTATTCTGTAGTCACGCGGGTCGATGCGCGCGAGCAGGTCGCCGGCTTTCACGTGCTGATTGTCGGTGACCGGAACCTCCGTGACATAGCCACCTACTTTGGGAGCGACCGAAAAACTGCGGGCGGCAACGAAGGCATCATCCGTCCACTCGTAGTTCCTCGTATCAAGCCAATAGACGAGCCCGCTGATCAGCACCACCAGAAAGAGAACTGCTGCCGACGTGACGGCAATCCAGTGCTCACGCATCCGCTCTTTGAGCGAGCGCGGCGATTTGCCGGCCTCATCACGCGACTGCCCTGATCCTTTCTGGTCTCGCTCTTGCGCGGGCGCCTGATCAGATCGGTGTTCCAGCACTCCCGGCTTTTCCGCCGACGGCCCACGCCCCTCTATCTGCGCATCCAATGCTGCACCTCGGGGCAGTGATTGATGACGCCTCAACTCAAACGCTCAAGCGCTAATCGCAATTGCGATACATGGTTCCCGCTCCATTGATCGAAGTGATGCTGGAACGGTGCACCGCAGCCGCCGTTTTGTTTCCATCATTCCTTTTTGAGTGAGCACGAAAATGTCCCAAACCGTCGGCGATTTTCTTGTTGAACGACTGCACCAATGGGGGGTGCGGCACATCTTTGGCTACCCCGGTGACGGAATCAACGGCGTGTTAGGTGCGCTCAATCGCGCCAACGGCAAGATCCGGTTCATTCAGACGCGCCATGAGGAAATGGCCGCCTTCATGGCCTCAGCCTACGCAAAATTCACAGGGCGACTCGGCGTCTGCCTCGCAACTTCGGGTCCAGGCGCGTCGCACCTGATCACCGGTCTTTACGATGCCCTGCTCGATCACCAGCCAGTGCTCGCCATTGCCGGACAACAGGCGCGCAACGCATTGGGCGGGCACTATCAGCAGGAACTTGACCTCTGCTCGATGTTCAAGGATGTGGCCGGCGCCTATGTCGAACAAGCGGCCACTCCCGTACAGGTGCGGCATCTGGTCGATCGCGCCGCGCGCATTGCGTTGGCGCGCCGCGCGCCGACCGCGATCCTGCTGCCCAACGATCTGCAGGACGAGGCCTATGAGGATCCGCCTCGCGCGCATGGAACGCTGCGATCAGGCATCGGCTACAACATGCCCAAGATCAGGCCGAGCGACGCAGACCTGGACCGTGCCGCGGAAATTCTGAACGCCGGCAAGAAGGTCGCGATGCTGGTCGGTGCCGGCGCGCTTGGCGCTACGGATGAAGTGATGGCGGTTGCGGACCGGCTCTCCGCCGGCTGCGCGAAGGCGCTGCTCGGAAAGGCCGTGCTGCCCGATGATCTGCCCTGGGTCACCGGCTCCATCGGCCTGCTCGGGACCGAGCCGAGCTGGAACCTCATGACGGAATGCGACACGCTCCTGATGGTCGGCTCCGGGTTCCCCTACTCCGAGTTCCTCCCGAAGGAGGGCCAGGCGCGCGGCGTCCAGATCGACATCGATGCCGGCATGCTGTCAATTCGTTTCCCGATGGAAATCGGATTGGTCGGCGATTCCGCTGAAACGCTGCGCGCGCTCCTGCCTCGCCTTAAGCCGAAATCCGACGGCAAATGGCGCAAGAGCATCGAGGACGGTGTCACCGAATGGTGGAAGAAGCTCGAGGAGCGGGCAAAGCAACCGGCCAACCCGATCAACCCTCAACGCGTCGTCTGGGAGTTGTCGCCGCTTCTGCCGGATCGCGCAGTCATCACCAGCGACTCAGGCTCGTGCGCGAACTGGTACGCGCGCGATCTGAAAATGCGACGCGGCATGAAAACCTCGCTCTCCGGTGGGCTCGCCTCGATGGGCGCCGCGGTCCCTTACGCGATTGCCGCCAAATTCGCCAATCCCGACCGGCCGGTGATCGCGATAGTTGGCGATGGCGCCATGCAAATGAACAACATGGCCGAGTTGATCACGGTTGCCAAATACTGGCGCGATTGGCCCGATCACCGCTGGATCGTGTGCGTCTTCAATAATGAAGACCTCAATCAGGTGACTTGGGAGCAGCGGGTGATGAACGGTGATCCCAAATTCGAGGCATCGCAGAAGATCCCGAACGTACCCTATTCACGCTTCGCCGAGATGATCGGACTGCGCGGCATGTATATCGACGATCCCAACATGCTCGCCTCGGCATGGCGCCAGGCGCTCGCCAGCGATGTCCCGGTGGTACTGGAGGTAAAGACAGATCCAGAGGTACCGCCGCTGCCGCCCCACATCACATTGCAGCAGGCGAAAGCATTCTCGACCGCATTGCTGAAAGGCGACCCCGACGAGGTCGGCGTGATTAAGGGCACTGCCCGGCAAGTGTTTGAATCGATCCTGCCGGGTAAGGATTGACGCAGATAACGGAGCGGACTGGACCGGCGCGAAAAAAGCGCCGGTCATTCCCGCCTTGCCAGCGTCGCGCGCATTCTGCGGACTTCGTCGGCGTTTACAGCGGGCGCATGCGCGAAGTGATTGCGTACATAGGTGGCGACAGCAGCGACCTGCTCGTCATTGAGTTGCCAACCGAAGGCCGGCATACCGGGTCCGGTCGGCTCTCGGTTCGTGGCGACCGTTGGCGTTCCCTGCAGGATCACCCGCAATACGGTGGTCGGATCGGTTGCCGCAACGGTCGCCGCATCCGACAGCCGCGGAAACAGGTTCGGGATTCCCTGCCCGTCCTGGCGATGACAGGCTGCGCAAAGGTCCTGAAAGATCGCGCTGCCTGCGGTCAGGACGTTCTGATCGACCGAACCCGGCCCCGCGGGCGCCGGCCCGCGGATGTCCTTCAAATACACGGCGATCGACTTGACATCCTCGTCGGTCATTTTCGATGTCGACAGCTGCACGACCTCGGCCATCAGACCGCCGGCTGCAGCGTATTTATTGTGGCCCGTCTTCAGATATCCGGCCAAATCGTCCACCGACCAATCGCCGAGCGGCCCCTGTCCGCTGGTGATGTCGGGCGCGACCCAACCTTGCAAGGTGTCGCCGCGCAGTGCATCGGAGGTCTTGTCTCCACCGAGCAGAGTCTTGGGCGTATGGCAGGCGCCGCAATGGCCCGGTCCCTGCACAAGATAGGCGCCGCGATTCCACTCCGCGGATTTTGATGCGTTAGGGTGAAACTCACCCGGTTTGAAATACAGCTTATCCCACACGATCATCGAGGCGCGCAGATTGAACGGAAAGGGCAATGTGTCCGAAACGACGGCCTTGTGCACCGGCTTGACCGTGCTCAGATAGGCGCGAATCGCCTTCACGTCCTCGCGTGACATATGGCTGTAGTAGGGAAACGGCATTGCCGGATAGAGCCGCGCGCCGCCACGCTGTCGACCTTGCCGCACCGCGGCGTCAAATTCGCCGTCGGTCCACGTGCCGATGCCGGTGTCGCGGTCGGGCGTGATATTCGGAGAGATCAGATTGCCGAAAGGCGTTTCGATCGATCGTCCGCCGGCAAACGGCTGATTGCTGCCGGGAACGGTGTGGCAACTGCCGCAATCAGCCGCTTTGGCGAGATAGCGACCGCGCTCAATTTCGGCAAAGCCCTGCAGGCCGGCACTGCGACTTGCGCCAATGCCTGCGCCGAGCGCAAGCAAGGCGACCAATGTCGTTGCTCGCTTACGCATTGATCAGCTGCCCGGGATGCTTGAGATATTTGGTGCGGATGGCATCCGCCGCCCAGAAGGCCAGCGCTGCGACGGTACCGGTCGGATTGTATCCGGCGTTTTGCGGAAACCCGCTGGCGCCCGTGACGAAAAGGTTCGGTACGTCCCAGCACTGCAAATAACGATTGATGGCGCTGGTATTGGGATCGGTTCCCATGATGGCGCCTCCACAGAGATGGGTGGTTTGATACTGCGTGATGTCGTAGGGCGCCTTGCGATAATGCTTCACCATTTGCTTGGCGCCCATCGCCTTAAAGATCGCGGCAAACTTGTCCGTGAGGAAGGCATTCTGCTTGATCTCGTTATCGTGGAAATCCATGGTGATGCGCGCCAACGGACGGTTAAAGCGATCCTTGTAGGTCGGATCCAGATCCACATAGACGTCGCGATAGCTGTACATGCTGCCATGCACGCCGGTGCCGGGCTTCAACGCGCTCAAATAGTTTTCCTTGACAGCTTTCTTCCACGCAGCTCCCCAGCGCGGAGTGCCAGGCGGTACCGGCGTTGTCTCGATCGGTCGGCCGTTGGTCTGCACCTGTCCCATGTAGCCGCCGCCGACAAAGCCGTACGGTCCATGGTCAAAATTATCGCCGTTGAATTCATCAATACACATCCCGATCGCACCGGAGGCGATAAACGGATTGAAAATGAACTTGCCGGGCTCGAAGAAGCTGTCGACACTCGAAATCGTCTGGTGGGTAAAATTGCGCCCGATTACGCCGCTATTGGCGACGGGCTCATAGGGCTTGCCGATGCCCGAAAGCAGCAACAGCTGCACATTGAAGATCGTATAGGCGGAGAGGATCACGAGGTCGGCGGGTTGCTCCCATTCATTGCCGTCGGCGTCGACGAAGGTGACGCCGGTCGCGCGCTTGCCAGAGGCATCAAGATTGATGCGCGTCACCTCGCTGTTGTCGCGCGCGGAGAAAGTCGGCTTGCGCACCAGCGCCGGCAGGATCGTGGTCTGCGGGGAGGCCTTGGAGTAATTGCCGCAGCCGAACCACTCGCAGAAGCCGCAGAAAGTGCACGGGCCAAGTCGAACGCCGAGCGGGTTCTGATAGGGGCGCGAGAGATTTCCCGAAGGCTGCGGGAATGGCTTGTAACCAAGTTCGCGTGCCGTTTTTGCAAACAGCGTGTGGCTGAACGGCTGATTCTGCGGCGGTGTTGGATAGGACCGCGAACGCGGCCCCTCGAAGGGATTGCCGCCTTCGATGATCTTGCCTTTGACGTTTCCAGCCTGCCCGGAGGTCCCGCAAAGATACTCGAAACGATCGTAATAGGGCTCGATCTCGTCGAATGTGATGCCCCAATCCTGGATGGTCATGTCTTGCGGCAGAAAGCCCGCACCATATCGTTGGGTGAGATGCGTGCGCAGCACGAAGTCGGACCGCAAAAATCGCCAGGTCTCCGCGTTCCAATGCACGCCGCCGCCGCCGACCCCAGTCGGTGGCATGAATGCACCCCAGCTGCGGATAGGCAGCGCGGTCTGATTCATCTTGTTGCGAAAGGTGAACGTCGTCTGGTCGGGGCGCAGAAAGAGTTCATGGCGAACCCTGTAGCGCAGCTCGTCGGGGGCGAAGTTTGGCGCAAAGTCCGTCGGCGTGTTCCGCCAAGGACCGCGTTCGATCGCCATGACCTCCAGTCCCGCATCGGCGAGTTCATAGGCCATGATAGAGCCCGTCCAGCCAAGCCCTATGATCACGACATCTTTAGCAGGCAACTTGCGGGCCATTTCAGCACTCAGGATTTGCGGGGGGTCCAGTCGCTTCGCCCGGCGATGCTCACGGGCGGGTAAGGATAGCGTTCGTTGTGCCGGTTGACCCAATCACGATAATCGTAACGAATTCCCGGAAATCCGATCATCTTCCATCCGACCATGTCGCGATTGCCGCCGTGGATCGGATCGGAAAAAAATCCTTCAGGGACAATCTGAAGGAGTGCGCCGAAGAAGCCTTCCGCGTCTACATCGTCGAACTTGATCTTGCCGGCTTCGATCTGCTTAAGGACGTCGTCCTGCTTATCGCTGGAAAGCTCGGCAAAAACTTTGCCGCCGCGGTTCTCCCTGCAATATTTATCGAGGGCAGCCAATCCCTTGCGATAGAGTTCGGCCGGAGTCAGCGGCGACTGCGGTCCCTGTTGCTTGGTACCCTTAATGAAAGGGCCGAGCATGTAGAGCCCTTCGGCTGATCCGTAAGGCCCCTTCAGTTGGCGGTCGATGAAGACGGCGCAACCGGCATCCTTTCCGCCCGGCGTCTCCGGATCAGGCGGGATGATGCGATCGACGATCGCTTCCATCGCCCGCGCTTCATCGGCGGTGAAGAATTGCCAGGGGCCAGGCCGTTCGATTTCAGGCGCCGATGACGGAAAGGGCACCCAAGGGATTTCGTCATGGATAACGGTGGCACGCGTAAGCGACGTGCCAGCGAGCCAAATTGCTGTTGAGAGCAGGAATTTGCGGCGATGCATCATGGAGTGGTCCAGGCGCGACCCCGCCAAAACGCGAGGGAACCTATTTTGGTTCCTAGCAAGCGCCTGGTCCTAAATATCGATCAGGGCGATGCCGAGATCGGCACGCTTTTTACGCCGGAGGCGCTGGACCGTTTCCCTAATGACGACCTCGAGGGTCGGCCGCACGACACCCGACGTGAGGTGACCGCCGCGAACGCTGCCATCGCGCAGTCCCAATACGGCATGGAGATGCAGGCTCGCCTTGAGATCATCGCCTTCCGCAATATCGCCCACCAGACTGAGCACCTCGCACTGTTGGTCGACGGTGATCGGCTGGTAGCTCTTGGCATCTAGATCAAACCAGCCGAGCTTGGCTCGCTCAAAAGCGCCAATGGCCGAGACCGATGCGCCGGTGATGCGCTCTTTGTTTGCAAAATCGCCGATGGCTTTGAACGCCTCTTCGCCGGAATCCAGGATCAGAACAATGACCCGCTCTGGGCCCTCGACAACGCATTTAGCCTGCATCTTGCAAATCCTCGAGCTGACCGTCAGCAACAAACGCAGCCTGCATTCGGTTCCAAGTCGATCGCGGCAGCGATCGGCGGATATAACGATCTGCAAACTCCTCCCTTGTCTCACTCGTCTCCACCGTGCGGCGAACGATCGATCGGATCACGACCAACGTATTGCAAGCCCGACGCTGTCCTTCGCTCAAGACGCAAATCCGGAGGAATAGCGGGCAACCTCATTGCGGGGAACGAAAGCGCGCCCTTCTTTGTTGGCCAGCGGGCAATGGCCAGTGAGAAGTGAGAAGGAGGACAGAGAATGACCTTATTGGGCAAGACCGCTCTAAGCGCCGCAATCGGTGCGGGCCTGTTGGCTGTGTCCAGCATAGGCGCCTCTGCGGCAATCGTGTGCCGCGGCGATGTTTGCTGGCACACCCATGAAGCCTATCATTATCCGCCCGACGCGAAAGTCATCATCCACGAAGATAACTGGCACCCCAGGGGACACTTTGTATTCCGCGAGCACGAAGGTCGCGGCTACTGGCGCGGCGATACCTGGGAGACCTGGTAAGCGCGTGCGCTTCGCCACGCTGTGCCAAACCTGCGCCGGCCCCATACCCAAGGGGCCGGCCGTTTTTCTAATTTCACCGCGTCATCTGAAGCATCAGACGAACGGCTCCGGCGCCAAGCGCCGGAGCCGAGATGCAACCGACGTTCCGGGAGGATGAAGCCGGCCACCAGCCTACGACGCCCCGCGCCGCCGATCGTTCCTAGGTCAGCGTTTTCGTGGTTTGAATCATATCAGGCGGCCTCGGCGAGCTTGTAGGACCAAGTGTGGATGACCGGATGCTTATTGATGTCGTCGATGCCGGCCATGATGCGCTCCTTGAG
>Ga0134125_10001660_pt1 | contig 27221 bp, 34 predicted proteins | sample KB31751_FD_96464 | JGI IMG/M metagenome (GOLD analysis project Ga0134125, IMG submission 96464) | Terrestrial soil microbial communities with excess Nitrogen fertilizer from Kellogg Biological Station, Michigan, USA - KB3-175-1 | ecosystem: Environmental > Terrestrial > Soil > Unclassified ... | reverse complement strand
TTGGCGAATCTTTTTTGTAATCAGACTGTCCATCTGAGATTCGGTATCGGTTTCAGCTTCTACTACGATGTCATAGTCTCCATATACTACTCTTGCATCCTTTACCTTGTCTATTTTTTTCAGCTTTCCAACAATTTCGTTTTCGGCACCAAGCTCACAACCGATCAAAACGTATGCCTTTTCCATGGTATATCAAATTGTAACACAAGCTTAAATCCTTATTCCATAACTTTGAATCATTCCTGATGCCAAACATGAATTTTCCTTGCAATTTTTCAGTGACAACTTGAGCCATGGGATTAAATGGCGGTCTAGCAAAATGTCAATTTATGGGATTGTTTGGAAGGTCAAAGCCAAAAGATGACACCATTGAACAAATGAGGGTCTTGCTTGACAACTTTCAATTTTCTGACCTACAAACTTTTTGTGCTGAAACACTTGGAGTAAAACCCGCAATTGACAAGGAACATCTATCAAGTATTGAAGTTCTTGATTTTGTCTGGGATCAGTATCACAAGGGAAAGATACAGTTTTCTCAGCTAAAGGAATTTGCAATAAAACATAATGTTGTATCAGAAAACTTTTTTGAATAAATCTCTAAATTCGTATATCTAGAGTCTTTAGGATATTTGTATTAAGATCATAGACTCGTATGAGGTGATTATTGGTATCTGTAATATACAACTGGTTTTGATACAATTCCACATCGCTTGGCTCATACAGTCCTAGTGTATCACAGCTAGGGTCATCTAGTCTACACATTGTACTTGTACCTTGTTTTCCAATTAATGTCAAAACCGAATCATTATCAAGATCAATTACTCGAATTGCAGAATTGTAAGTGTCTGCAACAAATATTTTATTTCCAGCTGCGCATAATCCTAGTGGATGTTGAAACAATGACTCGTTGGTCTTGCCGTCCTTGTGTCCAAATGCAAATAGCCCATGGCCTACGATGGTTCTAACATAATCTGTCTTGAGATCTATCTCTCGAACTGATGATGTTTCACTGTCTACAAAATATACTATCTCATCATAAACAAAAATTCCACTTGGTTGTGCAAGCTGTGCCTGTGTTCTGTTTCCATCGACGATATCTTCTTGGCCATTTCCAGCAAAGGGTTTTACCAAATCTGTATTGGTATCATATGTCCATATTTGGTGATTTCCTGCCATTGTAATGAATACTAGATTATCTTTTACTGCTACATCCCATGGTGACGAAATTGCAGTTTCTTTTCCCTTGCCGCCAAGTGATCTCCATGGGCCTTGCTTGCCTGTACCGACAATTGTAGTAACTTGTTTATTTTGCAGATCTATTTTTCGTAATGCATGATTTTCTGTATCTGCAACAAAGATTAGATCATCTTTCCATGAAACTCCCTGGGGTCTGAAAAATGTCGCATCTGAAAATTTACCGTCCTGTAGGCCTGTCTTGCCATTGCCAATTACATGTAATATTTTGCCTGAAAGATCAGTAACGATGACTCTGTTGTGATTAGAGTCTGATATTGCAATCTTTTCATTGAGTATTGATATCTTGCCTGGAAAAGACAAAGTGGTATTATTTCTCTGGATGGTTTTTACAATCTTGATTGGCTCTCTTGCCAACGTATGTGACTTTTCATGTTTTTCCAAAAGAACATCGATTGTGTCTTCTATCATCTCTTTCTGACCCTCTCCTGACTGTCTATACACTAGAGTCCCACTTGGATCAATTATTGCAATTGTAGGCCAACCAGTGATTCCAAACATGTTCCAGACAGTCATTTTCTTGTCTACAAGAACTGGATGTGATATCTCATATCTTGCTACTGCCTGTTCGATATTTTTCCTGTCTTGTTCGTTGAGGAACTTTGCAGAATGTACTCCTATGAATACGACTGGTACGTCTTTGTATTTTTCTTCAAGTTCTGCAAGTACTGGTAATGTATGCATGCAATTAATGCAACAATACGTCCAAAAATCTAAAACTATGATATGGCCTTTGAGCTTTTCAAGTGAAAGTGGTTCTTTTGTATTTATCCAGTCAAACTCTGTCGGAAACTCTGGTGCCTTGATGACCTTGGAAAATATATTGTCAAACATAATATTGATTTGAGTTATTGATTATTTAATAGCTCTTCAATTGGATTTGCAATAAAATAAGATAAAAAATAAATGGTTTTATGCGACAGTCTTAATAGACCATGACTGTCTCCTGTTATTGTTGGATCTTTTTAAAAAGAAATTCAAGTGTGATCAATGCGATATAAAATTTACAGTTTATGATGAATTGATAAAACATGCACGTCATGATCATCATCATGATATTGTCAAGTGTGATAATTGTGGAAAAGAGTTTATCCATGAGAACGATAGACTTCATCACTCAAGAAAAGAACATGAGAAAAAAATGGAGGGACGCATTCATAAAAATGAACATAAACATGAAAACAAATCTACCACTCCACAAGATGAAGTTGATGCACACACAAGAAACTTTGGGGATAAACTATAATTTCAAAAGATGTCCAAAACCAGTAAGAGTTAGTATTTTTCTGAATTAAATAATAGTTTTCAACTATTAACGAATTTAGCTTGTATCTCAGACTGGATTATTGGCGGTGCTGTTGGCAGACCATTTTATGAGATCTCCTCCACATGTTCTGCATAATTTATCTGGCATTTCTTTTATTCCTGTGCATTTTTACAAATATGACTACACCTATCATTATTACAGCAGCTGTAATTGACAAACCAATTATGATGTTATTCCAGATGGAACCACTTTGAGAAATCTGTGATGTAGAATTGTCTTGTGTGGGTTTAGTTGTAGAATTTTGTTGTACTGGAAAAGTATTATTTTCTTGCTTGCTCTTGGTTACATTGACATCCTGTTTGATCTCCGGATGTGGTATCACTGAAACTGTAGTGTTTTTCTGTATGGTATTTGTATTGTTTGTAGAGTTTGTCTGATATATTGACAACTTGGTGTCTGGTCCTGATATGCCCATCTGGTGTGGTAGTTTTCCTATTACTGCAAGAGCTTGTCTTATCTGTTCATCATTCCAACCACGTGACTTGAGCTCTGTATAAAACTGGGCTTGGCTGATTGTGCCATTTTGATATTCCTTTAAAATGGTATTACCGTTGTCAGCAATCGGACTTTCAGATGGAGATGGACCTGATGTGACTAGGAAAGGAATTATCTTTGTGGTATAGACTTGTTCAGAATCACTTTCAAGTGTCCATGCAAGTTTTATCACATACGGACCTTGTGGCTCATCTTTTGTATTGCATAATGTGGAAAATCTTTCCATCACCTTGCCGTTCACTGTTACATCACACACTGAATTCTCAAAGCCATTTAGAAAGATGGGTTTTGAGTTGTTTGTGCTGGGCAAAGAAAATGTGATGACTCTGTCTGCAAAGTCTTGGTTTAGCGCATCATCATGTGTATAGATCGGAAAACAATCCTGTCCTCCACAATGGCTTGTTAGAGTTGTACCAAAGGGTTGTGAAAATGGTAGATAGATGTCAAGATCAGGATATGGATAATTTGTTTTTGAAATGTCTGGAATATGGGATACAGTAATTGTTATCTTGGTTCCAGGAGGTCCTGAATTTGGAGATATTGTAACATATGGGCTTCCAAGTGTACTTAGATCTGTGGTTGCCCACACTGCATTACATACTGGTATGACGCCAAGTCCTATCAATAGTAACAATGTGTTTTTCAATTATGAGAATGTAAATTGATAACTAATAAGACTTGGGTGTGATTTGTCAGTAAGAATCTTAGTTTGTAATGTATTTCTAAATTGTTATCTGATTTGTACCTGATATTTTCCATGTTCTATGATTCAAATTAAAATCCGGCAGCTACTGGGTCTGATGGCTTGATTATTTCTCGCAACAATATGGTTGCATATGATCCTCTTGAGAGTGTAAACTCTACGTATGGCTCCTTTATTGCAAAGTCACTGCATGATATTGTAGCCTGTCTGAATCCTCCCTCTTCACTTGCTTCCTGCATCTCTTTTACAAAAAATTCCTTTGGTGTTATCTGCTGTTCTACAAGTATTTGAGATATGAACCTGTCAAATCTGTTCTTCTTTGAATATGAATAGCCTACAAGCGGAATTGCAAGTCTCTGCTTGGGGTCATTTTGATATCTGCCTAGAATGTCGTCTTTATCAAAACAGACGTCTCCTTGTTGTGGCTGCATCAGGTCTTCTCCAAACTCGTATGCTCTAGATATTGTTTGATTATACACAAACGACTGGAAAGCTTCTACAAAAAATCTTCGCAACTGGATTGGTATTGCACGCAATGCTTTCATTGCATCTCCGTGGTTTATCATTTCGTTTAATACAATTCTCTCAATGTCCATCTGGGGAGGAACCTGGTCAAAGACTTTGGCATAATTTGACTTGTCCTTGAGCATCTCTCGTATCTTGTTGTTGTGTGGCAAGTCATGCTCTGAAGTAAAAGAAAGTAGCGTCTCTACTGCATAATCAAAATTTTTCTGTAAAATTGCCTTTCCTATCAAGTGCGACACTGGACGTCTACTTCCAAATCTCTGATATCCAAAAAAATTCAGAATCTTGTCATGGTCTGTAAACTGGGAAACTTTGGAAAAGTTTGCGTCTTCCACTTTTATATTGAAATGGTTTCCAATCATGTCTTTTTTTGTCAGGGGTTTTTGAACAAGACCAATTTTTTCAAGCGTATACCTGTTTGTAACTAGAGTGTTAGTAGATCTGCCTGTTGTCATGTCGCATACGTATTGTTCTGTTGTAGCATTTGCATCCTTGAGGCCTAATGCCTTGAGCCTCAGACCATATTTTGTAAAAATGTCAGATAGTGCGTGATTTGTGTCAATGCCTTGTTTTTTTAACTTGTATACTGTATAACTTCCAGAAGATGAGATCTTGTCAAGTGACTTGTCTCGCAATATCTCTGAGACAAAAAACTGCTCTGGTGATGACTTGATCTTGCCTCCCGTACCTTCTGTCTTGGTACAATAAATGAAAATTCCAATCAGTCTGTCAAGGCTAGGGACCACTTCTTACTCTAGTATGACATTGACATATTTTGATACCGTGATATCGTGGTATCTTACACTAAGTAAGATCTGATAAGTTCCTGGCATGGCAAAATTGTCTGCAGATATTGGTATCTTGACAGTCTGTGGCTTGTCGACTGTAACCACGGTCTGTTGTGGTTTAACTGAGATTGTTTGTGGTCCTGCGGTATTTGATGTGATTATTGATACTGGAGAATCAAGACTCTCTTGTGGGCTAATGTTTAGTGAAACTGTAGCATTTTGTCCATGGTGTATGATGATTGAAGAATCTGTAGTTACATTGATTGGTAGTGGAACACTAGCATCTAAAACGCCTATGTTGTTTTCAACCCATTCTGTAAACCAGACCTTGTTGTGGTCAACTGTAAAGTCGAGCAACTGTGCTACTCCACAATCTGACAAGGTTCCACAGTCTGACCAGTTGGGATTTTTGGATGGTACTACATATTCTACAAGTGATTGGCTAGATGGATCATACACACCTAGACTGTTTGCAACTTGTTCGTTGAACCACAGTTTTCCATTATCATCAAAGTGAGCCCAGTATGGTCTTGATATTGGTGTCTTGATTAGTCCTGATGCATTACCATACGATGACACAGGTGGCTGGGATGTGATGTGTTTTGTGAATTTTTTACTTGCAGGATCAAAATCAAAAAAGTAACTACTTGCAGTATCCATTATCCATAATTTTCCTGAAGAATCAATTGTTATTCCATTTGGTGCTTGAATGTCTTGAGGCAACGGATATTGGGTGTAGTTGCCTGTAGTTTTGTCATAACTTACAAGGTTTCCGCCCTGTTGATATTTCCAAACTGTATACCACAATTTTCCTACAGTATCTGTAACCATAGAGCTTGTAAAATTCTGATCTCCTGGAGATGGAATGTTTGTAACACCAAGGTCTGGACCTGTGTGGTCTGTAGAAAAGACTCCAATCTTTCTTCCAGTAAAGTCATTGATGTATGCACTCTTGCCATCTATTAGGAGCATCTGCGGGAAAGAGCCGTCCTGTGTATTGCTCTTGGGGAATGCAAATCTTTGATAACTCTTGTCTGATGGGTTAAATTTCCAAATTAAATTATGCTGCGAGTCTGTCATCCAAATATCTCCGTCTTGAGAATTGGCAAGACCCCACATCATGGATTTTTCTCCCTTTTGCCACTGTTGATTGGTAAATTCCTGGAATGATTTTGAAGACAAGTCAAACTTGCCCAAATTTCCTGTGTTTGATTCTGTAAACCAAACACTACCAGATTGGTCTACCATAATTGCGAGTGGTTGGGCACAGACTGTAGGTATTTTGAATTCTGTTATGTACTTGTTTGACTCAGCTTGTCCTGTTCCACAAAATGTTGGTCTGTCCTTGTCTTTGTAATTATCTGCAGGTGTTCCAGTGATTGTTGTTTCTGTAGTTTTATCAGCAGGGGGTGTAACTCGTCCACCTCCTAGAAATGCTACACTGACAGTGGAAACAATGAAAATTGCCATAAATGATAACGCAAGAAGTTTTTTGGTGTTCTTGTTCACAAAATCTTGGCTGTTTTTACCTTGTTATATCTTATACGTAAACCCGTGAGAATACAGGAATCTTGAGAGGGTCTATTTTCTTTTAATTGATAATGTCTTTTGTACTTCGCTTATGCTGCTTAGGAATTTCTGTTTGGCTTCATATTCATCTGCAACCTTGATTGTTATCGCTGATGCTGAAAACATTACATCCTTGACAAGTATTGGTGGGGAAAGTCCTAAAAGTTCGCTTAGTATTGCAAGTATGTTGTTAAATGTGGTGTTGTTTTTATAGTGAAATATCGTATTTCCTTCTGCAATCTTTGGATTTGGCTCTAATGGTATGACAAGTTCAGGTGAAGTAAATTCTGTTATGAATAATGCAATGTCTTCTTTTACCTTTGTACTGAGATCTTCTTTTTGTGCAATGAGCTTCTCTTTTGCCTTTTCCAAATCCGATGAAGCGTCATAGTAATCTTGGCCTATCATTTTTGCAAACGTTGACTCGGTTGGACTCTTGAGAGGAATTTCATGAATTCTAAAATTTACTGTTGCAAGCTCATCTTCAGTGTCTTTTAGCTGGGTTCTGTTTTCTCTAATACGCGTTGCAACCTGCTCTAGAATGGCAAAGTCAGACATTTCTAGCTAAACTCATGGACTACGTCCATAAGGCTTGCCTTGAATTCTTCAGTGGACAATCCCCACTTGCCATATTCGTCTTTGAATGCGTCCCATGAAGCTTCTGCTTCACTTGCAATCTCTAATATTTTTGGTCCTATTGCCTTTGTATTGACAAGTACTGTGACGTTTGCCTGTTCAGTATCTAATATTGGAATCTTGATGAATATCATTCTAGCATCCTCGATATGGAATCTGTCCTTTATCATGTTCTTTAGAATGTCTCTTTCTTTTGCTTCGAAATCTCCCTTTACTTTAACAAGTGCACAACAGGAATCTTTTGGACCTCCCTTGTCCCTGATGTCAACTTCATCAATATCAAACAGTATTCCATCTTCTTTCTTGTTGATGTGTTCTACGATTCCCTCCATGGTGTTATGTTTAGTACTTGTCATCAAGTCCGAGCTCCATTGTCTCTCTTCTGGAACAATTGGAATTACCCACGGGATTGCAAATCTTGGCCTCTTTGTTGCAAGCCATGTTCTATAGTTTGACATGTCCCATTCTGTCTCTCTTGCAAATGATGCAGTAAACATGGACATTGCATTTGCTGCAATTAGGTTCATTCCTCGGTAATCCTTCCAGCCTACTTCGTGTTCTTTTGGAAGGTCATCTATGATTGAAGACATTTTGTCCAGTTTCTTTTCATGTCTTTGTGCAAGTTCTCTTAATCTCTTGTTTGAAAATAGAATTGAACAGTCACTGTATTTTATCTGGTGTTCTAGGTTCATCACTATGTTGATTGCTGATGCCTCTAGAATTACTGGATCCCATCCAAATTCTGGTAATAATCCAAATGATGCTATTGTTGCATGTTCTTTTGTGTCCTTTTTGATATATTGCATAAAGGCACTTGCAAATGAAGCACCCGTACCTCCTCCCATTGCAAATGGAACTGTGAATCCTCTTACTGGTTCTGGAGATAGACTTGAAAGTTGTTTTTGCATGTCGTACTTTGTACTTACTTCTTTGATGAATCTTGTACGACCCTCTGCCCAGTTTCTTGCAGCACCTCCTGCACCTGAGATGACGTGTTTGTCTCTTAGCGCAAATAGATCTGGATATGATTGTAATATCAAATTGGCAGCTCTTGGGTCAAGATCAATTAAGAGTGCTCTTGGAATAAGTGGAATCTCACTGCCACCATAAGCATTTGGGAATCGTAAGATGGTACTTCCATATCTTTTGAGTATGCGGGATTCATCTTTTTCTCCCTTTAGTGTTGGCTTTAGAGGGTCTGCCCCGACATCAATCAATAGTCTTCTGTATGTTTCAGCGCCAAGACCTATGCCGCAATGGCCAAAACATGTCATGATAACTGGCGCTGGTGGTAATGGGGCAAACTTTGACAATTCTAATCACTATCTGAAACCTCAACTTGTCTCTTTAACCATATAGTGCAAGTTTGTACAGCCTGTACTTGATACTTGTAGACATGTTGTTGTTTCAATCCTGTGATTGTACCGGTCTTTCTGAATTTAAGACTTAAGAATCATTTATTCTTCCTCTGTTAGGGCTTTTTTGAGCACTCTGAACTCCTCTATTGATATCTGTCCCTCTGCAAGTCTGACTCTGAGGAGCTCAAGTGATGCATCTTTCTTGGGTTGGGGGATGGCCTGGGTCTGTTCTGTATCCGTACCATTGGGAGACTCTAACAAATCCTGGATGTATCTGTAATCTGACATTACAATGGGTTCACCAGTTTTCACAATCTCTATTATCTCTCGCAGTCGCTTTGGGTTTCCCTTGCCTGATGTCAACAAACCTCTGATTGTCTTTATCATCTCTTCTGACATTTTATTTCACTATTGTCTTGAATCTGGGATCCCCTTTTATCTTATCGAATGAAGAGTCTTTGACTGCCCAATTCTTTATGGTTCTACCATAATGTGATATTGCCTGTGCTAGAAGAATGAGCGCATCATCGTTTTGTCCCAGTTGGGCCTTACTTCTTGCTTTTGCATAAATTATTGTGCCATTTTTTGGAAACTCTTTTAATATTTTATCAAATATGACAATCGCTTCATCATGTCTTCCAAGCTCTGACAATTCTGTAGCCTTGTAAAATATTGCCTCATTGTTATCCGGTTCTTTTTCCAAGACTTTATCCAAGTATGACAACGATTCCTCGTGTTTTTTCTGCTTGCCAAGAACAAGTCCTTTGTAGTATGTTGCCTGCATGTTATCAGGTTCTTTGTCAAGTACTTTGTTTAGACAACCAAGCGCATCATCATACTTTTCAAGTTGAATTGATGCAATTCCTTTGTTGTATAATGCGGGAATGTATGTGGGGTCATTTGATAATGCCCTGTCATAATATGTGACAGCTTTTTCAAATTGTTGCATCTCGGCAAAATGATTTCCTAGATTGTTTAATGCGTCAACGTGATTTGGAGCATGTTCAATTATTTTCTCAAAACATGTCATGGCATCCTTGGTTTTCTTTAACTTTAAAAGAGACATTCCCTTGTTGTATAGTGCGTCTACGTTTGTGGCGTCTTGTTTTAATGCCTTGTCAAAAAATGATACGGCGTCCTTGTGTTTTTCAAGCTTGGCATAGCTTATTCCTTCTAAAACCATTTTTTCAACCTGATTTTTTTCATCCATCTTGATATGCTAAATATTTTACATGTCTTGTTTAATGCTTTTTGATAAACCATGAGAAATCCATAAATCTCTGGTGAGGGATTTAGACACTCTTTGGTTCTTGCATTGCTTCAGGAAATGCCTTTTTGATGTATTTTGAAAGAACTGGATATTGTATTATTAAAGAAGACAAGACCACTCCGAATGTGATTGTCTTTAGTATCTCCTTCATCTCACCTTCAGGAAGGGTTGCAACAAGTGCAACTGACAGTGCACCTCTCATGCCTCCAATCATGACAACATGCCTCCACGCTCCAGTTGTCTTTTCTTTTGTAAAACGGTGCGTCACCGCAAGTATTGGATATGTTGACACGGCTCTTGCAGCTAACACTGCAACAATTGCAAGTGCGATTAGAGGAAGATTCTGTCCTATTCTTGTCATATCCATGTTCAATCCCAAGTACAAAAATGCTACAGAGTTTGCAAAGAATGCAATCATCTCCCAAAAGTTTGATGCATATGCCCTTACTTTTTCGCCTATGATGTTAGGTTTTCTCATTATCACACCAAACCATAATCCTGCTGCAGCAGCTGCTACAAGGCCTGAAAAACCAAGTGCATTTGAGATCACAACAGAGCCAAACAATGTTGCTACTGATAATGCAGTCTCAGAAAATGGCTCTTCTATCAACCTGTGTAAGTATTGTGAACCTGCGCCAAGACCTACTCCCACTGCAATGCCACCAAAAAATACCCATGCAAAATGTCCAATTGTTTCCAAAATGTTGACGTTGATAGTTGATATGTTACCAGTAGAAAATGATGATCCTTGCGATACTGCTATTGCCATAATTGAAGAAAATATGATTACACCTGTAGCATCATTGAAGCTTGCCTCTGACTCCATCAATGTTGCAAGTGTCTTTGGAATTTTTACTCTCTTGAATACTTCGATCACAATTGCAGCATCAGTGGGGGCAATTAATGCCGCAAAAGCAAACGCTACAATTGTTGGTAACCCTGCCAGGTATGATAATAACAGTCCGCCGACTATTGTGGCAAGCCCTACTCCAACTGTTGCCAACGCAAGGGCAGATATCCTGATTGCCTTGAACTGTTCACGATCAATTTTCATCATCGCCTCAAAAATTAGAGGTGGAATGACAAAGTAGAGAATAAGTTTTGGATCCACCTTGAATCCAGAAATATTTGGAATTCCATGACCTGTAAAATCTATTATTGATATAGAAATTCCAATTCCCACAAGAATCATGGTATATGGAATCTTTACCCTTGAGCCAATCAAGGAAGCAAGAAATATTGTCAAAAGAAAGACTGGTATTACATATTCACTTGATAGCAAGTGACTCAGACTTAATTCGGACATCTTTAGACAATTGTTGTCAAATTATAAAAATCGTTGCTAAATACGTAAATTTTTGATTATCTTCTCTTGTCCATCTCTTTTCGATTCTTTCTTAGAATACGAAATCCGAGAAAAATTCCAAGTGAAATGTTTACCATTCCAAGTGCAGTCAGGATAAAGTTGGGTTTGGTGGATGCAATCAATCCCATAAATATGCCCCAAAATCCACCGATAAAGAATATCACAGTGATGATTCCTAGTCTGCGACTGGAGGGATTAGTCATTAGCGATTTTGATTTTATGACACTATTAAACATTGAGCGAATTGTATTTTGAATTGACAGATATGAAAAATTAATCTAGCTGAATTCTTTTCTTACGTTTTGGACAAATCTTGCATGAATTCTTATTCTCTCCAAAGTCTGTGCAAGCTTCATCTCTGTTCCGGGAACATGGTGTCTTGCAAAGAATTCTCTAACTTCTTTTTCCTTTTTCAAGTCTGCCTCAATTGAGACACTGCCAATTATTCTATTGAGAAGCGGATTTCCTACACCAAATCTTTTTACAATTCCTTTCCAGTTCTGTTTTATCCATGGCAAGACAAGTTCTTTTCCTTGTGGATTTGTTACCATTCTTGCAATTGGCTGGAAAAGATTTTGGGTTCGAACTTCCTTTGAGAGTGTAAACAAGAGAGTTTTTGATAATAATTTCTTGTCCTGAAAGTTTGCAAGTGAGCTGAGTAGTCTTACCATCTCTTCTTGTGTTGGAGCCTTGCGATATAGACCGAGAATTTTTTGATATGTGACATGGTCACCTGTCCATGCTATTATGGAATAAACAGGGCCACGAAGGTCCGGATTTAGCTGACCTGTCTTTAATAAACTAGTAAATCTTGATTTTGCTTCTGCAACTATCTCTGGGTCTTCTAGTTTTCCAAGTGAACTTATCACTTGTACACGTAAAAGTGCAGTTGTTGATCTCTCTCCCTTTATTGGGTCCCATCCAAGTTTTGCAAATACCTTGTTAAAGAAATCGCGGTTGAATTCGTTTATTTCATCCCAAAAGATTTCCTTTGATAATAACACATAGAAAAAGTTCAGGCTAGATATGATATCTGATAATACAACATAGTCGTCTTCGTCTTCATAATGTTTTACAAAGTCAAGATAATCTCTAAATGATACTTGGTTTGACATGCATAAAGCAAAGAGATCATGGTGAATGCTCCATCGGTCTACATTTGATATCTCTTTTTCTTCTACTTTCTTTCCAAGTGCATCTAGTGCGTTTTGGTCATATTTTACTCGATAAAATCCCTTTTGACCTTCATTTACCTTGAACCAGTCTGCCTGGTGAGGTATTGTGATTGGCCCTTTCATAAGTTTGGTTACAGTCTTGTTTCCGGTTCTTACCGATAATGGAATTATCCAGTTTCCTTTCTTTGCTTTCCCATTGTTTTCCAAGAGAAATCTGCTCTGAGATAATCTTAATTTTGAATCTTGTACTTTGGCCTCAATTACTGGATATCCAACTTGTCTTACCCACGTATTCATCATCTGCCTTACGGGTTGTCTTGATATTGAGCCAAGAGAGTTCCAGAGATCTTCTGTTGTTGCATTTGCATATTCATGTTTTTTCAGATAACTGTGTAACCCTTTTCTAAAGTTGTCATCTCCGATAAAATTCTCTAACATCATCAAGACACATCCTCCCTTGTTGTAGCTTATCTCGTCAAATATTTGTCGTACATCTGATGGACTCTTTACTGGAACATCAATTGGGTGCGATGATTTTAACGAGTCAAGACTCAAACCACCTGTCATTTCTGAAATTAAGAACTGGTCCCAAAAGTCCCACTCTGGATATAGTGCATCAACTGCCTTTGTTGCCATGAATGTAGCAAAACTCTCGTTGAGCCATAGGTCGTTCCACCATTTCATGGTGACCAAATTACCAAACCACTGGTGTGCTATCTCGTGTGCAATTACCTCTGCGATGTGTTGCTTTGTTTCAGTAGATGATGTCTTTGGGTCGTAAAGCAATATGGTCTCTCTGAATGTGATTGCCCCCCAGTTTTCCATTGCACCTGATGCAAAGTCTGGTATTGCAATCATGTCAAGCTTGGGCAATGGATATGCAATCTTGAAATATTTTTCAAAGTATGAGAGAAATTGTCTTGTAAACTCTAGTGAAAGTTTTCCCTGTTGTTTCTTTCCTTGTGTGGTGATTACTCTAATCAGTGTCTTGCCTGACTTGCTTGAAATGGACTCAAACTCTCCAACTGCAAGATAGAGAAGGTATGTAGACATGATTGGAGTGGTGTCAAACTTGTACTGGATCTTTTTCCCTGTTGCTTTCTTTGACACTATGGGCATGTTTGAGATTGCAGTATGGTTCTTGTCAACTACTAGTGAGACATCAAATGTTGCCTTGGCCTCTGGCTCGTCCCAACATGGAAATGCTCTTCGTGCATCGGCTGCCTCAAACTGGGTTGTTGCAAGGTATTTTTCTTTTCCTTTATACTGGTACTTGCTCCTGTAAAACCCTACAAGCTTGTCATTTAGTTGTCCCACAAAATCAATTGAGAGCACTGCCTTGCCTGATATTTTTTGAGAGAATGTGATTACAAGTTCTTCTGTTTTTTCATCAAGTCTTGTTTTTGGTTTTATCTCTTTTCCATTCCATGATATCTTGCACTGTGTTATCTCAAGTTCTGCAGCGTGTAATGTTATTTTATTTACAGGTTTTGGTATCTTGACTGATATTTTTTCTCTTCCTCTGAATGTAAATTTCTTAAAGTCTGGCTCAAACTCTAGATCATAATTTACTGGAAATGCACCGTTCACAAGATTTTCCTTCTAATATACACGTAATATACTTTCTAATGTAAAATGTAAACAAGCCAATGTACGAAATGTACTCCGAAAAATACAATGGCAACTGCCTTTACTGTCTTACCTGCTGTCATTGCTATGGAATACTTTACAATGTTGTATCGCTTGGTTCCGGCAATTATTGATACGACATCTCCCACTATGGGAAGCCATGGTGAAAAGAAAATTACCGTAAACCAGCCATACCTTGTCATTATGTTTATGCTTCTTTGTTGGTGTTGTTTTTCTGGTGTTTTTCTGAGTCTTTTTAGTAGTCTGCCATTGTACCCTAGATAATATGCAATATACCCTCCAATTATAGAGCCAACCGTCAATACCAAAAATATGTCAAGTGGGTTTATCCCTCCAAGCAGTAGAGCTGAAATGGTAAGTTCTGTTGGAATTGGAATAAAACTTGAAAACATCCCATTGAAAAAAAGTCCCAGTAATCCGTATTTTATGAATAGCGTGTCATGCAATATGGAAGTTATTATGTCGCCTAGCATCGCCTCAACTTCATTCTAGCTCATTTTAAATGAATTGCCATATTTTACATCGTGATCATAAATTGCATTACCTATTTTTTTGAGAAGTTTTGCTTTTGATTTTTGTGCTTTCTTGTCATGACTGTAATCTTTTTTTTCTATCAAACTATGGAGACGCTCAAGTTCTGTTCTTGATAATGCATTGACACCTCTTGTAAATACAATATCTAAAAGTTGTAGTCTTTCAAGGTCTTCGCTTGTATCTTCTGGCACACTGCTTGTATCTCTATCTTTAATATTTGTCTTGCACAAAAAAGGTCAAGTGCTCTACAAGGTATCTGTATCATTTCACAAGGACTATGTCAGGGTAAAAGAAGATCTTATAGAAATTGGCATCATGGAAAAACCTGTAAACGGTAAAGCAAATGTGGCAATAATAAAACAGATTGCAAAACACTTTGGAATATCAAAGTCCTGCGTACGAATAGTTGCAGGAGAAAAGTCCAAAGACAAGATAGTTGAGGTTGTACCATAATTTCTCCAAACCCTAAAAAACAAGTCAAACTCAAATCATCTTGTGAACAAGTCTATCATTGTGATGATTTTTGCTGTCGTAATGGTGTCATACATGGCACCTCCTGGATATTCCCAGATTGCCAAATCAACTGCTACGCTTGAAAATGGTATCTGGCACACAACCGTTGGAAAGCAAGTGCAGGTAACAACCGATGTTACAAACGGACAGGACAGGGCACAGCCATTTGCATACATTGTACAAATAGAAAACCAAGATGGAGTTGTGTATTCTTTATCGTGGATTACAGGAACACTTGATGCGGGCCAGTCCCTTAGCCCATCCCAGTCATGGACTCCCACTGCTCCAGGGACCTATACTGCGCAGATCTTTGTATGGGCAAGTGTGGGAAATCCCGATGCATTGTCTCCTCCGCTTGTCATGAAAATAATGGTAGATTAGCATCAGTTATAATTTAGAAATTTGCAGTATAACATGTGGCTATTAAAAGGAGAATTCCAATCTATCTTGTCATTGCACTAGCCTTTGCCTTTACCATTTACTTTTTTGCCTCCCCGTTCATGTATGGTTCCGATCAAGGCGGTGCTATACCTCCACTTAACCAAAGTCCTGATTCAATTTCAACACTGACAAGTGACATTGATGGTTGTGTATCTGCACCAACTTCAGACTGTGATCAGGAAATGTTGCAGATAAAAAATTATTGCAATACCAATCGAGGTCAAAACATCCCGATATGTTCTGATGTGAGGGTGCAAGAGTATATTGACAGCAGGGGACTAGAACGTCCTGTAATAAACACTGGATGATTGTTTCTTTATTTCTGAGCTTCTTGCATGAATCTTTCCATGTTCTGTTTTACAAGAGGAATTATCTTCTTTGTTATGATCTGATGAAAGTCGTCTGCATCAGGATCAAATGATAACAACAGTACATGTGCAAGTCTTCTGTTTTCATCAGCGATTGGTATTGTAGCCCTGATAATTTTTGTATAGTGTGAACTTGCATAAGAAATCCTTCCAAGCAGGTATTCCCATCTAAGCCTGGTGTATTGTCTTGTTGCGGCAGTTATTGCATACTGGGCCCTCTCTTCTGGCTTCATTATTGGGGCTAGGCCTGATCTCTCAGATGCTCCTTCTAGGGTTCCATCCCCGTCTGCAATTCCTGCAAATCTAATTTTCTTGTCTAGTGCTACTACACTTTTACAAAAGTCCTCAAAAAATGCCATTCAATATTGGATATCAGTTAAGGTATATTTGCTTTCTGGGAAATTTCCCTTCACATATTGTCTTGTTTTATGCTAGCAGGTTTTGCTTTTTGAAATATAAAATTACATAGTAACATAAAACCAATCCATATTCCAAGCATCAGTATGGGTGTATAGTGACCTATGCACTGGCTGCAGACAAACCTGTTTACAAGAAATACAATTGCACCTCCCACAAGTGCCCCTGTTGTATAATCTAAAAACCTCCACCAGAAATATTTCATTTGTTATAGTCTGATCTATCCAAAATATAAGATTGATTTTACACGCTAGGAAAAGTGTCGTCTAATGTTGTCAACTTCGATCTTTATCCATTCACAAAAGATCTCCCATATGGCATCTGGTGTGGAATCATATTGAAAAAAAGTAAACATCACTGCTGTAGTGGTTTCATGTAAAGAAATTATTCTCATGTATGCCGGTGTCATGTTGTCTTCAGTAGGTCCTGCATAGATGTCAATCAGACCTGCTTTCTTGTCCACATCCAGTCTGATGAATACCTCTCCAATTGGCGTAAGTGCCTTGTATTTGTTATCAACTAGCGTGAGTTTGCTGACAAACTTTGTGGCCCACTTTGGAATGTTTTCTATATTTGATAAAAACTCAAAAACACTGTCTCTTGGTACATTGACTACACAAGTCTCAGTTACAGAGTTCAATATTTTGTGTCAAAATATCGATTAATTAAATGGTATTCTGAGGACAAGCAAAAGAATGACTCATAAATCCATGACTTGATTTATTGCAGTATCATGTCTCTAAAACCAAAAAGTGCAGAAGAATCGCGAGCAGAGATGACTGTGAGAATGTTTCCATCTGACGCAAACCCTGCAGGAAATGTCTTTGGTGGTGAAATACTCAGACAGATTGACTTGATAGCAGGTCTTGTAGCCCAGAGACACTCCAAGAAAAATGCAGTAACTGCATCAATAGACAGAGTTAATTTTCTAAAACCTGTGATGGTTGGAAATGCACTCATACTAAATGCCAAACTTAACTATGTTTCACGTTCTTCGATGGAAATTGAGATAAGAGTTGAAGCAGAGAATCTGTTTACTGGAACTCGAACACTCACAAACACTGCGTATGTCACCTCTGTTGCATTGGATGAAACTGGCAAGCCTACTGATGTGCCTCCACTTTTGATTGTCACAGAAGATGACAAGAAAAGGTTTGCAGAAGGAGAACAGAGAATGCTACAAAGAAAAAGAGAACGCAAGCACAACTAGAATTTTTCATCGGTGTTTTGCAGTTTTGAAATAAAAATCAGAGAGTGTGACTGGATGTCTATTTCCATATGAGACAATTATTGTACACATGTCTTAAAGTCGCACACAATTGTTTTCAAAATTTAATTCTTGATGTTGCTCGCTAAATATTACAGCTGAGTTTTCATAAACAAAGCTTAGCTGATAAGATGTATATGGTTATAGTACCTGGATGTATTGGTAGAAATGACTTTATCTTATGGTATCAGGCAATCCTGTATTAATCAAAAAATAAAACTTGTTCTAATATCTTGTCTTGTAGCGCTTGTCAGTGCGTTAACATCTTTCTTGATTGTTCCACCTGTTGAGGCCCAATCCCTGTCACCTCCAATAGAGGCACAAATTACTGTAAAAATTGACAAGGATCTGTATAACCGGGGAGATATCATGATTATCTCAGGCGAAGTCAAAAGCGTTGTAACTAACATACCACTAACAATTCAGGTGCTTGATCCTGATAATAATCTCGTTCATGTAGAACAGATACTTGTAGCATCAGATGGAAGATTTTCACTACCTATGAAAGTTGAGGGTCCGTTATGGCATATGCCTGGTACATATTCTATAATTGTGCAATATGGATTCAAGCATGTATCGGCAACGGTGCATTTCCAATTTGAACAGTCAAGTGTTCCAACATCAGGTGTGTTCAATGTTAAGGATCTATCCAGTGGACAAAACTTTGACGTTAATTATTCTATTACAGGTGGCCAAGTCAAAAGCATAGTTGTTGACCCTCAAGATATCTCTCTTGTTGCACAAATAGATACAAAGAGTTCTGGTATGCTACACCTACAGATTCCAAGACTATTGCTTGATGCAAAAAAATCAAGCAATTCTGATGAATCATTTCTTGTCTTTGTAGATGATGATGAAATAACATCATTTCAGGAGGGAAACTCTGACTATGAGTATAGAATACTAGACATTCCTATTGTGAGTGGTGACTCTAAGATAGAAATCATTGGGACTACAGTAATTCCAGAATTTGAAAATGTATCCAGTCTGATACTGGTTCTGGCAGTTGGATTGGTGACTGCAGTTACCGTACTGTCAAAAACAAGAACTGGTATCAAATCTTTGAATTTGTGATTTTTTTGATTTAGGATTACGTTACAAAACTAGTGTTTTGCGTGATCTTCAATTGTATATAATGCTGCACTTTTTGCAGCCATCTCGGCAATTTTTTTATTTTGTGAACTTCCGATTATTATTACATCATTTTGCTCAGGTAACAATTCTCTCATTATTAGGGAATGTATCTTTTGGTCATTTCGCATCAAGTCCTCTCCAGTTCCTGGTAAAACAAGCCTCTCGTTTCTATAGATAAGGGTGGTTGCACCAACTGCGCCTGCCTTTATGGCCGCATCGCGTTGTTCAATTCCGCTCTTGATGTTGTATGCCATGTCTTTTAGTAATACGGCATGATTGAATTTTCCTAGAGCCACAGAACACTTGGCAATGTCCATTTCTCTTGGAACTGTAGCATGTAGTTTTGTGTAAAGGGTATCGCCTTTGTTTGTCAGCCACATGCCTGCATTAGAGTTTTCAACAAGACCGTGCATCTTTAGGTGCTTTACAAGGGTCTTGATTGAGCCTTCTCCTAATCCAAGTTCTTGCATAAGCGATGATCTGCTGACTTTCTTTTTGTCTGACATCATCTGCATTGTCTTGAAGACATGGACCAGATCAAAACTTAGCATCCTGCTTGGGGCATGTCTTTGTGCTACCTTTGAAAGTAACTGTATCACTTGATGCATATTTCTGTAAACCCGTGATTCCATTATTAGATTTTAGCATGACACCAAGTCGGATAAACCATCCAATTGTTTAAATAATCATCTGATGAGACGAAATTAGAAATGGTTGACACATCACAGATCACAAAGAAACAGCATGCAGTTCCAATCATTGCCGCAGCAGTTCTGTTTGCAATATTTGGAATGGGATACTTTGTAGTGGGCTTTGACCAGGGACAAATATTTAGTATGTTTGAAGGACAATCTGCCTATGCCCAGATGAATGGTGTTGGATACATGCATGAATATACTCATGATATGAGACATGCATCTGGTTTTCCATGCCACTAGCAGTTTTTCAGTAAAATCTTTTATTTTTCTCTGGGGCTTAACCTGTGGTTTTTTGATACTGGAATAATTACATGGTTTTATGGCTGTCTGAGATGTGGTATGTTTTTAATTTACAGAAAATGAATTATTGATGAATTTTTACGTTTATGGAAAGCAGTCAAACGTGCCTGGTGGAGGATTTTTTATCCTATTTTGAAAGTCTATTGCATCATATTTCTGGTCCACTGCATATGGAATAAATCCAAAGATTGGGGCATTTACAACAGTCGTTATTGTCGCCTTGGTTGGATCAAATGTAGCATTTGTCTGTCCGATTTTATTCACAGCTTGTTTGTTTATGGCAAATATGCCATCTAGTGTGGCAGCTGATTTTGGAGATAATGTAGAACCGCCAACAGTTGCCTTTTCTATGATATCTGAATTATAGTATGCATCTATCTCATATGTGGTAAATGTAGCAGGAAAATATGATGGGTTACATGCATCTGTCTGTATGGTAAGCTCTGTATCTGAGATTGCCACCTGCTGACCATGATGTGGACGAAATTGCAAATTGTTTACTGCATATACATCTAGTCCAACATATGCCACAATTATGATTGCAACAATAATTCCTATTGTTGCATATTTTTTACTCAAAGATTTCTTTGCAGGCTCTGGTATCTGTGAAGTTTCAGGACTTGGATTTGTAGATGATATATCTGATACATTTTCTGTCACGTCCTGTGTTGTATCCATTGAAACTTGATTGGGTTGATTCTGTGTCAGATTTTCTATGTATTGATGATCCTCAAAGGACACTGGCTCTGAATTTTTTATTGCAGTCAGAATGTTTTGTAATCTTGCAGCATCACCTTTTCCAGATTTTATCAGCTCTTCAATTATGCTGGCAAGATCTTCTGACATTCTTTGAAAGGAAACTTGTTCTTAATTTAAAGCAAGTGGGCAGAGTATCACATTCTTGATTTCTTTATGATAAAAAGTTCTAGATGTTTGTTATAGAATGAGGAATTAGCTAAACCTACTGCAAAATCACCCTAGTATTGTTTGCAAATAACTAATTAGTCAAATTCGACCTACTATACCCACATTGCAAGATGAGATGTTTGAGAAATGTACCCTCAAAGTTTGTCCTAGGGGTCCTATTGTAACTGATAGCAATACTGGAGAAATTCTTTGTGCAAGCTGTGGTCTTGTCTTGATAGAAAAAATAGATACCATGGGACCAGAGTCACGCTCCTTTGATGTTGAACAGTTCAACGACAAAAGTAGAACTGGCGCCAGATCAAGTCTTGCAGTACACGACATGGGTCTTGCAACCTCGATAGGAGTACAAGACAAGGATGCTGCAGGCCACTCGCTGTCTGGATACATGAAAAATACGTTCAACAGACTCAGAATATGGGATAATAGGAGCAAGTCCAAAGGAAATGACTCTAACTTGAGGCAGGCATTCACGCTTCTTGATACTATGAAATCACAGCTCTCCCTTCCTGATACTGTAGTAGAGGAGACTGCATACATTTACAGAAAAGCAGTTGCCATGAAATTGACTAGAGGTAGAGGAATCTCTTCAATACTTTATGCTGCATTGTATGCAGCATGTCGAAAAACAAATACTCCAAGGACTCTACGTGATATTGCAAAAGCTGGAAATATCCGAAAAGGTGATCTTGCTACTGCATACAGGACAATGGTCAAGAGCCTTGACCTTAAACTAAATCCATTTGATCCAGTAGAGTTTGTAACCAAAGTCTGTAGTATCATCAAAGTCAGCGAAATCACAAGACGACATGCACTTAATCTGTTGCTACATGCAGAAGAGAATGGATTTGCAACAGGAAAAAACCCAATGTCACTAGTTGCAGCTGCAGTTTACTTGGCAACGTGCCTTAACAATGAAAAAAAGACACAGATAGAGATTGCAAAGGCTTGTGGTGTAAGTAATGTATCCGTGAGAAATTTGACTAGACAGTTTAGAGAAAAACTTGGTTATGAACAAAGTTAGAGACTAGTATCTTATCTTGATCTCTTGTGCTATTTCTATGAATTTCTGTATCTCTTGATGGAACTTGATTCCTTTCTCGGTGATGACAAAACTGCGACTCTTCTTGTCTGCCCTTGACTCCATCAATCCAAACTCTATCAATTTCTGACATTTCTCCATTGCTGTATAATGTGATAGGTTGGCTCTGCGTGCAATCGAAGATATTATTGCGCCTTGCATACCACAATCCATTGTAATCTGTAATACTTCAGAAACCACGCCAAGCTCTGATCTGTATTGTTGTTTTGTACTTAGTGTCATTAGATAACCTTCTCCTGTATTTGGTTCTGTGAAACTTTCATTGTTTTGTATTGGAACAAGGTCTATATATTCATTAGGTTCCTAATGATTCGAAACCAAATGAAAAAGTTTGATTATGAAAATAGTATTGGGTTTGTGATATATTCTGCGTCAAAGATAATGCAAAAAGCATTTGATCTTGAACTACGAAATAAAACCGGGATAAATTTGGTCCAGTCAAAGGTCATATTTGCGCTAAACATGCAGTCTGGTCCTACCCAACGAGAACTTGCAGACAAGATTGGAGTTGAAAGTCCTACACTTGTACCAATAATTGACAAAATGGAACAAGATGGATATGTAAAAAGAAAACCTGATTCCAAAGACAGGAGAATAAAGAGGATCTATGCTACTGCAAAAGCGGACTCAATGTGGGATTCTATGATGGAGTGTGCTGCACAAATTAGAAAAACCTCTACTCAGGATCTATCCGAGCATGAGCTCAAGTCTGCAATGGGCGTTGTAAAAAAAATAACCGAAAACTTGGCTATCTACCTTGGAGATTCTATAACTAGTGAAAAGGGCAAAGACTGAAAAAATCCCGTTCTATGTCAGTGATCAATCCATATTTACCCGTGATGATATCATAATGGCATGGCAATACTCAAGGCGATTGGACGAGCTCTAATACTAGTCATAAGTGGGATTGCCATAGTGGTTGTTGGAGGATTCATGATGGGTGCAGTCGCCAAATTGTACCTTCCAGGGCGCAAAAAGGACAGGCAAGAGCCGCCTGAAAAATTTTATGAGCGCAAAAAAACAGATTAATATAAAACCCAGAAATTTTTGATACTGATGACACAAACAAATCCTAATTCGCAAATTTCCAAGTTACAATCAATAAAATATTTTACTCCCGCAAGGTCTATTGTAGAAGCAAACTCTTTGTTGCCAAAGGTGTCAGATATCGTAGAAAAATATGCCAAGGCATTGATACCTTGGAAGAAAGACAATGGTACCCTGCAACATGCAGCAGACTCACTTTGGGACTTGGCACGAGTAGAAGCATTAAACTCTAACAAATCAAACACTTGGGACTCGGCATGGAATATCGCATGGAAAGAAGCAAGCAGTGCTGCTAGAAATAATTATGGATGGTATGGAAGCGAGTTTATTTTAGGAGAGACAGCACGCGACGCTGCACGAGATGCAGCCAAGTATGCTGCAAGATATGTAGTGTTTGAATCTGTAAAGGAAAAATTTGGTGGAGCCAATCCGTTTGAGTATGTCATTGAATTGTACTTTATGGGGCTAAAACCAACATACTTTAGAAAAATAGATGAGCAGGAAAAGTTCATTGTAGATTTCCCATTGATTGTCGATGGCAAAAATGTAATTGGATGCTATCTGCATGGCGACAAGGAGATATTATTTACACACCAGTGGATTGATTATTGCACAAACCTAAAACCTACAAGCAATCCTGAACTGAAGAGATCATTCACGTAAAGATACGCATCTTTTAAGTATCACAATTTTTTATAAAATAACATGTGCGAAATGATTGATGAAATTGAAATCGAACATTTGAGAATGGCACTGGCAAGAGCAAGAAAAGAGACACAAGAGCCTGTACAAGAAAAACAGATTGCTATAGTCGCCTAGTAATTCCATTCATTAGAAATGCCATTCCAAAGGGAACGATATGGTTTGGCATCTTTTGAAATCTCTTCACGTATCCTATGCTCTATTGAGAAATACATGTTCTCAAGTGCGTCAACGCCGCCGTCTGAACATAGTTCGTGGCCTATCTCTTTGATTCTATTTTCCTTGGTATCATAATCTAGAGCATCTGGATTTTGAATACAGTAAGTTATGAGATCGTACAATTCCTCTTCAAGGTATGCATCCAATTCAATCTTGAAACTGTATTTACAGTATAAAAGTTCTTGATTGGATATGATCGTATATTCTTAGGACACGTTTTTGTTTCCATGCCGATCAAGGTTTAAAAATTTGCCTTATGTACCCAAGATTCCAAAGGTATAACAAGACATACCTACCAAGTATACTCATAGCCCAAAATTCTGTTCAACTAAAAATATTGGAAGCGTATACCCGTGATGTAGGAAGGGGTGTCACACGCATTGATTACGAATCCATGGATGCACTTGGTGCATCAACTGGTGACATTTTAGAAATTACAGGCAAGCGACGATCTGTAGCACGATGCCTTCCACTATATCCATCAGATGAAGGAAAGGGAATCATCAGAGTAGATGGACTTGGCAGAAATAATACCGGTGTAGGAATTGGAGATACTGTAACTGTGCGAAAGATAAAGACTGTACCTGCAGAAAAAGTCATAGTTGCTCCACTTGATTCTATACCTCCAATTGATGAACGATATCTTACAGATTCTCTAGAAAATATTCCACTTGTAAAAGGTGATAATATCATGGTGCCATACTTTGGTGGCAGGTTAACATTTCAGGTAATCGGAATAACTCCTGCATCTGATGCAGTTCTTGTGACTCCAAAGACCGAATTCCACATTGCTGAAAAAGGTGAAAGCTTGCGAGGAGTACCCCAAGTGTCATACGAAGACATTGGAGGAATGTCTGATGAAATAAGAAAAGTACGAGAGATGATAGAACTGCCAATGAGACACCCTGAAATATTTGAAAAATTAGGAGTTGAAGCTCCAAAAGGTGTGTTGTTATATGGTGTACCTGGAACAGGAAAGACATTACTTGCAAAAGCAGTTGCAAATGAAACCAATGCTCATTTTATCAGTATATCTGGTCCTGAGATAATGAGCAAGTTTTATGGTGAAAGTGAAGCAAGACTACGTGAAATATTCAAGGAGGCAAAAGAAAAGGCACCTTCAATTATTTTCGTTGATGAAATTGATTCGATTGCACCAAAAAGAGAAGAGGTTACTGGCGAAGTAGAAAGAAGAGTTGTTTCACAAATGTTATCATTAATGGACGGTCTTGAAGGACGAGGCAAAGTAATTGTTATTGCTGCAACCAATAGACCAAATGCACTAGACCCAGCATTACGAAGGCCTGGAAGATTTGATAGAGAAATTGAGATAAAAGTTCCAGACAAGAAAGGCAGAATGGAGATTTTGTTGATCCACACAAGAAACATGCCGCTAAGTGAAGATATCAACTTGGAAAAAATTTCAGGCTCTAGCCACGGATATGTGGGAGCAGATTTAGAATATCTTTGCAAAGAAGCCGCAATGAAATGTTTGAGAAGGCTATTGCCAGAGATTAACCTGTCTGATGAAAAGATTCCACCGGAGACACTTGACAAACTAATTGTAAACGCTGAAGATTATCAACTTGCATTCCGCGATGTAACTCCTGCTGGAATGCGTGAGGTATACATTGAGACACCTGATATCCAGTGGACCGAAATAGGTGGACTAGAAAATGTCAAACGCGAACTCCAGGAGGCTGTTGAATGGCCAATGAAATATCCTGGTCTTTACTCACAACTAGGATACAGGATGCCTCGTGGTATTTTGTTACATGGACCAAGTGGAACAGGAAAGACGCTTTTAGCAAAGGCAGTTGCAACTGAGAGTGAAGCAAACTACATTTCTGTAAAAGGCCCCGAGTTGTTGTCAAAATGGATAGGCGAATCAGAACGAGGAATCAGGGAGATATTTCGAAGAGCAAGACAGTCATCACCATGTGTAATATTTTTCGATGAGGTTGATTCTATTGCGCCAGTTAGAGGAATGGGAGAAAGTGCAACAACTGAAAAAGTTGTAAGCCAATTGCTAACCGAAATGGATGGAATAACATCACTAAATGGTGTAGTGGTAATTGCTGCTACAAACAGGGCAGACATGATTGACTCGGCACTTCTCAGACCTGGAAGATTTGATAAAATCATTGTAGTCCCGATACCAGACAAGGAAGGAAGATTGAAAATATTGGAGATTAGCTCCAAAAACATTCCAATTGAAAAAGAGATGGGAACACCTACTGGACTAAACCCAGACTATGTTGACTTGGCAAAGATTGCCGATATGACAGACGGAATGAGTGGCGCAGATGTTGCTGCAATTGCAAACACTGCCGCATCAATCGTACTGCACAATTTCGTTGACAAGTATCCAGATCCAAAAGAGGCAGAAAAACAAGTTGAAGTTGCAAAAGTAAAGATGAGAGACTTTGAGGAAGCAGTAAAGAAAGTCAAGATCCAAAAGGAACTAAAGGTTGGACAAAAGGTAGCTATATCTCACTTTAGATAAATCTAGGCTAAATCTAATTTTGATTTTTTGTCGGGAACTTGGATGTCTAAAAGTTCGCGCAATCCCTTGTACCTGTTTCGTATGGTTACTTCAGTTACCCCTGCTGCAACTGCAATTACTTTTTGAGTCGTATTGTCTCCATGTATCACACAAGACAAGTACAATGCAGCAGCTGCAAGTCCCATCGGGTCTTTTCCAGCTGAGATCTCTTTTTCATTTGCTTGTTCTAAAATCTTGAGTGCCTCGCGTTTTACTTTTTCACTAAGGCCTGATTCACTTGCAATTCTTGACATGCATTTTATCGGGTCAAGTACTGGCATTGTCATGTCAAGCTCTTGTAATAATAATCTGTAACATCTTGAGACGTCTTTCTTTTTTACGTTTATTCTTCTTGCAACTTCGTTTAATGTTCTTGGTGTGCCAGTCTCTCTACATGATAGATACAGTGCAGCTGCAATCAGTCCTGGAATTGATCTGCCTTTTGCCAATCCCTTTTCTAATGCTTTTCTGTAAACATATGCGGTCTTTTCAACCACTGCATCTGATAGTGCAAGTTTGTCTTTTAATCTACTAAGCTCACTGAAAGCTTGTCTGCAATTTCTCTCAGTTGCTTCATGAACTTGACTTCGATTATCCCATGTTCTAAGTCGTGTAATTGTATTTTTCATTGATGCTGACAAAGGTTTTCCAGTCGAGTCCTTGTTTGCCTGTCCAATTACTGTGGCAAGTCCCATGTCATGCATTGCAAGAGATGTAGGAACACCAGTTCTTGCCCTGTCCTCGAACTGTTCTTTTGAAAATGACTGTCTTTCAGGACCCAAGTCATTTACAATTTCATTTATCACAAATCCGCATCCGCCGCAAAATCGTTCTCCTGTGGTGCCATCTGTTAACATCTTGGCCTTTCCACACCTTGCACACCGTGTATTCAAT
>Ga0134125_10001659_pt1 | contig 27234 bp, 32 predicted proteins | sample KB31751_FD_96464 | JGI IMG/M metagenome (GOLD analysis project Ga0134125, IMG submission 96464) | Terrestrial soil microbial communities with excess Nitrogen fertilizer from Kellogg Biological Station, Michigan, USA - KB3-175-1 | ecosystem: Environmental > Terrestrial > Soil > Unclassified ... | reverse complement strand
TCCCACCTGCGGGAGCAGGTGGATGGTTCAAGTCCTGCCTATTTCCGTTGAAAACTTGCGAGCGAGGCTGCACTTGAAACATCCCTCAGCTGCCGCTGAGGGGATTCAAAGGACCGATCCCAACCTCTCTTTGTAGGTCGAACTTGAACGATCCACCGGCTGCCGCCGGTGGGATTTAAGACTTTTCAGGCAAAGCTGATTCAAGTCATGAGGTTTCACTCGCCGCTGATCAGCTCAGGGTCAGGAAGGGTTGCTTGCGCCCGCCTCAAGTTTCATCAGCTGCAACTTTGATTGAACTGGTTCCGGTTTTCTTGAGATCTTCGGCAACTTGGGCGGGCGCAAGCAACCCTTCCTGACCCTGAGCTGATCAGGCTTGAACAGATACGCCGCGATAGAGTTATTAATCTTCCAAATCACAAACTGTGGCTAACACGGCCACTAAACTAGCGTAACCACTGCCACAGACAAACGCGGATCACACAGGATCTGAGCATTAATCGGTTCAGATCAGTGTTATCCGCGTTCATCTGTGGCTAATCTCTTGTCGCGATTGAGTGGCGGACCCAGCCGCGACCAGAGGCGAGTACTGGCTCCAAACTGTGGTCGTTGTGGGTTTCCTCTGTGGTAGGTACCGTTACCCACATTCAGCTCCAACCGTAGGATCAGCCCGCATTACGAGGAAGGCCTGTGCCTTTCAATCCTAGTGGAGCTGATAAATGACGACCGACAAAATTAAATCTTATGTGCTTAGCGCCTGCATGGCGTTAAGTTTGGTACCAGTTGCTTTCTTGTCCGCCTCAGCGCAAGACGCGGCCTCGGAACAGGCCCAGGAGGACAAAACACTCTCGCCGTACTTCATGGTGAAAGGCGATCCCAACGTCGATCACCTGCCTCTAAAAGATACTCAAGTCGAGATAGCCGTTTCAGGCGTTATCGCCGATGTTAAGGTCACGCAAACCTATCGCAACGAAGGTTCGCGACCCATCAATGCCACCTACGTGTTTCCGGCGTCCACCCGAGCTGCGGTTTACTCGATGAGGATGCGGATTGGCGACCAGATCATCGTCGCCAAAATCAAAGAACGAGACCAGGCGAAAAAGGAATTTGAAGATGCGAAGAAGGAAGGGAAGAGCGCCTCGCTCCTGGAGCAGGATCGGCCCAACGTGTTCACGATGAGTTTGGCCAATGTCATGCCGCAGGATCAGATCGAGATTGAGCTTCGTTACACCGAGCTGCTGGCGCCGACCGACGGCGTATATGAAGTTGTCTACCCGACGGTAGTTGGACCTCGGTACGCTTCGCCCGATACCGCAGCGACAAAGCAAAATGCATTTGTGAAGACTCCTTACCTTCACGAGGGAAATCAGCCGACCAGCACGCTGCACATCTCGGCCAAAATTGCGGCCGGGCTGCCAATTCTGGACTTGAGCTGCCCTTCACACAAAATTGCTCCGACATGGCAGAGCGCAACCGTTGCGCAAATGACGATGGACGAACCCGACGCCTTTCAGGGGAATCGAGATTTTGTGCTGCACTATCGCCTCGCAGGGAATCAAATCTCGTCCGGCTTGCTCTTGTACCAGAGCGAAGGCGAGAACTTTTTCCTTTACATGGCCCAACCGCCTCAGCGAGTCGCTACCGACGACATTCCGCCGCGCGAGTACATCTTTGTCGTTGATGTGTCCGGTTCGATGGAAGGCTTTCCTCTGAACACTTCAAAGCAGTTGCTGAAGGACCTGATCGGAAAGCTGCGGCCAACCGACTTGTTCAATGTCGTCTTGTTTGCCGGCGATTCTACAGTGCTCTCTGCAAAGTCACTCGAGGCAAATCAGGAGAACTTAGCGACTGCAATTCATTTGCTCGAGAAGCAGCGAGGCAGCGGTGGCACCGAGCTGCTGCCAGCGATTAAGCAGGCGATGAGTTTGCCGCGCTCGGATAACGTTGCTCGCAGCATCGTGCTCGTTACCGACGGCTTCATCTCAGGCGAGCAGGGCGTGTTTGATTACATTCGCGAGAATCTTAATCAATGCAACGTGTTCTCGTTCGGCATCGGCTCGTCAGTCAATCGCTATTTGATCGAAGGCGTTGCCAAGGCTGGCAGGGGCGAGCCTTTCATTGTGCTGAACGAAAAAGAAGCTCCGGCGATAGCGACGAAGTTTCGAGAATACATTGACACTCCGGTGTTGACTGACATTCAGGTCAAGGCGAATGGCTTTGATATCTACGATGTCGAGCCTTCGAAACTGCCGGACTTATTTGCGCAGCGGCCTGTGATTCTTTTCGGCAAGTGGCGTGGGCCAGTGACCGGCACGTTTGAGCTTCACGGGCAAACCGGGCGCGGAGAATACGTCTCGAGTTTGGACGTGGCTGCTTCTCAGCCTGACGAAACGAATCGAGCGTTGCGTTACTTGTGGGCTCGCTCGCGCATAGCCGAGCTCTCTGATTACGGATCCAGAGACGTGTCTGAAGAGAAAGCGAAAGAAATCACCGCGCTCGGACTGAAATACAACTTGTTGACGCAGTACACGTCGTTCATCGCGGTGCGCGAGGTTGTAACCAATCCGTTGGGTCCGGCGCAGGATGTGAATCAGCCGTTACCATTGCCGCTCGGTGTCAGCGATCTCGCCGTGGGTGAAGGGGCGGAGGTTGGCAGTGAACCGGAGTTGATCTGGTTGATTGTTGCTTCTCTGATTGCTGGACTTGTAATCGTGATGCGATCGAGACACAAAGTCGCTTTTTGAGGCATCTCATGATTCATCGCGCGTCCTGGGAGCGCAAGGCACAGTTAGCGGTCGTGCTGCTTTGCGCTCTCGCACTCAAACAGTTTTACTCTGCGGCCAGCGTCAATGAACTGCGCTGGATTCTGGCGCCAACGACGCTGGCTGTAGAGTTAGTCAGCGGCTCGCGGTTCGCGTTCGAGTCCTACTCGGGCTACGTTAAAAGTGATCACACCTTTGTGATTGCTGGATCATGTGCGGGCGTTAATTTTCTGATCACGGCGTTTCTGCTATTGGCGCTGGGAAGTCTTTGGAGAAATCGATCACGCCGGACTGGCTGGAGATTTCTGCCGATAGCTGCTGGCTGTGCATACGTCGCGACCATCGTGGCTAACACGGTTCGCATCACGACGGCGTTGCAACTGCACGGCAAAGGACTCGAGCTAGCGGGACTTTCTCCGAATGAATTCCACCGACTGCAGGGAATTTTCATCTACTTCGGATTCCTGCTGTTGCTGTATTTAGTAACTGAGAGGCTCAGCAACAAAGCGGCGGGTAGGGAAGCTCTTATCGACTCATCGAGCTCACCAGCTTTTCAAGCTCATCTGTTACAGAAATCGCTATTCCCACTCGCGATTTATTACGTAACCACGCTCGGAGTTCCGTTTGCAAATGCAGTAGTTCAACGAGGTGTCGTCACTGGAGACTTTTGGAGTCACGCCAGGTTCGTGTTGCTGGCGCCGTTAGTCGTGCTGGTTCCAGTCGCAACTCTTCACTTCATTAGAAGTCGTCGCTGCAGCCCCTCTGCTTAGGCCTCCGTGAAAGGACCAACTCAACCTTACTCCCCGCCTGGCAGTACTTACTTCTTTGCGTTGTTTGCGCCTTGTGCCGGATAAAGGTTTGTATCCCGCAAAGGCGCAGAACTGCAAAGGGAAGGCGTGCTATACTCAAAGCCCCCAGTTAGATTCACCCCTATCAAGATTCCCCTCAAAATTAGAGTTCAGGAAGAATGCACGCAAACCCTCGTGCCCTCGAACCTGATCTTTTTGGAAGAAAGGCGTGTATGGAACCGAGTTCCGGGAAGACATTATCGATCTGGGCTGCGACCGTACAGATTCCGTCAAGACCCAAGCTCGAGCAAGACACGAGCGCAAATGTTTGCGTGGTGGGTGCGGGAATCGCCGGCATGACAACAGCTTACCTCTTAGCCCAGGCCGGAAAATCAGTCGTCGTTGTAGACGATGGTTCGATTGGCGGCGGCATGACTGGGAGAACCACTGCACATCTGGTGACTGCGCTTGATGATCGCTACTTCGAATTGGAAGACATGCATGGCGAGCGCGGCGCCAGGCTCGCAGCCCAAAGTCATGCGGCATCAATCGATGAGGTTGAAAGAATCGTTCGTGCGGAAAAGTTGGATTGTGAGTTCGAGCGACTCGATGGCTATCTCTTCGTCCCACCCAACGAATCAAAGGAAATACTCGATCGTGAATTGGAAGCTGCGCATCGCGCCGGTCTTACTGATCTCGAGATTGTCGAGCGCGTTCCCTTTGAGTCATATGACTCGGGCAAGGCTTTGAGGTTTCCGAATCAGGCGCAGTTCCATCCTTTGAAGTATCTCGCCGGACTTGCCGGTGCGATCGAGCAACATGGCGGCAGAATCTACAATGAAACACACGCGACTAAAATCGAAGGCGGTGATAATGCGCGCATCAAAACTTCTACGGGTACGGTGATAACGGCTGACGCAGTCGTAGTTGCGACCAATACACCCGTTAATGACCTCGTCGTTATTCATACAAAACAATCTGCGTATCTTACTTACGTAATCGGCGCGCGAGTACCGAAAGACTCTGTCACCCGCGCGCTCTACTGGGACACGCCACATCCTTACCACTATGTTCGAATCGAAAGCATCGATGAGAAATACGATTTATTGATTTCGGGGGGCGAGGATCACAAATCGGGGCAGAAAGATGATGCGAACGTCAGGTTTGCCGCGCTTGAGAGATGGACACGCACTCGTTTTCCGATGATGAAGGAAATTGAATACCGCTGGTCTGGTGAAGTGATGGAGCCGGCTGACGGGCTGGCGTTCATTGGCAGAAACCCGCTTGATGATGAAAACGTGTATATCGCCACGGGTGATTCCGGAAACGGAATGACGCACGGAACTATTGCAGGCATGCTGATTTCCGATCTGATCCTTGGCAAGCAGAATGAATGGGCTGAGCTTTATGACCCGGCTCGGAAGACGTTACGAGCTTTAGGCAAGTTCGCGAAAGAGAACCTCAATACTGCGTCGCAGTATCTTGACTTGATCACAGCGGGTGAAGTTGAGTCCGTGGACGAAATTCGTCCGGGCGATGGCGCAGTTATTCGCAGCGGGCTAAGCAAGATTGCGGCGTACAAGGATGAAGACGGAACTGTCCATGAGCTTTCAGCTAAATGCCCGCACCTTGGTTGCATTGTTGCTTGGAACTCGTTGGAAAAGACCTGGGATTGTCCGTGCCACGGTTCGCGCTTTGACGCAAAAGGGAAGGTGATTATGGGGCCTGCGAATGCTGATTTATCGCCTCATGAAAAGGCTTAATTAGTTTCAAGGGAGAAAGCAGATGCAAAGTGACGAGCAAGCAATTAGACAGCTGGTAGAGGATTGGCTGGAGGCGAGCAAGAAAAATGATCTCGATACTATTCTGAGCCTGATGACCGATGATGTGGTTTTCATGGTGCCCGGCAAGGAGCCGTTTGGAAAAGAGGCTTTTGCCGCGACCAGCGAGAAAATGAAAGCTTCGTTGGTGGAAGGCATCAGTGATATCAAAGAGATAGAAGTCGTCGGTGACTGGGCCTGGATGCGCAACTTTCTGACGGTCAAAATCAGTACGCCCGACGGCAACACGTCGTCGCGTTCCGGCTACGTTCTGACTATTCTTCGGAAAGGAGCGGAAGGGAACTGGGCCATTGCCCGCGACGCTAATCTGCTAGCCTGATTACTTCAACGGTAAGTAGCGCCGTTACTGCAGCTGAAGATTTTCCATTCATCATTTTCCATATTTCATTTTTTATTTTCAGACGGTCGTCCCGAGTTTCTCGTCTCAACAGTCGCATAAATGAAATATGAGATATGGAAAATCTAGTCTTTCTTACGTGAGCACAATCACCGGCCAAGTCTACTGTGGGCACTCGATGTTGCTGTGCGTGATCACGGTGCTGAAGCGGCGCTGGTATTCATCGGATGTGATGAAGGAACAAACCATCGCGTGCTGCTGGCCAATATCTCGCAGCGGTGCACGGTTAACGTGACCGAGCCAGAACATGAAACCCGGAATATCCGAATCCCTCCGCAAGTAACCTCCGTACTCAGTGAAGACGAAGGCTCTGTTGTACTCCGCGTCAATGAAGGAACGATTGTTTATCGGATTCGTCTGGACGTTGTCGTCAGCCAGCCGGTACATCACTCCGGCTCGGCCCAGAGAGTTGTAAAGCGTGATTAAGTTCGTCCGTTCAGAGTCCAATGAAACGTCGATGCTCTGCAAGTTGGCCAGCACCGCATTCACAAACTCATCAGCCGTAGCCAGACTGGCGGGATACTTTGTGATGAATGCAGAGCGAGCTACGAATGCATTGGCGAGCGCCAACTGAGCCTGGGCCAGATTCGGTCCGCCGGGAACGGTCGCTCGATCCTGAGCGAATACCTGGTAGCTCGGCATCTTCAAGTTCTCTCCGGGAAAACTCGCCGAAGAGTTCGGATTCGGAGCCGGCTGATTGTTTCCGAATGCTGCCCGATAGAGCCGGTAAACAAATGAACCAGTCTGTTGAAACTCCAGCTCAAAGAAGAATGCGTTTGAAACATTCACTCTTCGAGTGTTGACGCACGTGGTATCGCCGGGTGGGCAAGGCTCCGGATTATTACTCGCGTTACCGGCAATCTGATCAATCCAGAATTGCAGGCCATTTGGATCCGGCTCGCGCGACAGGAAATCCAAATAGTGTTGCCGCACAAAGAACGATACTTGATCGAGCGAGTTCCCCGTGCCGTTCGTCGTCTCGTTGTCATCAATTGTTAACGTAGCTGACGACGGCGACGCTAGATTTCCTGTAGTTGAGTTGCTGAGAGTGATGGTCAAAGTCTCGCTGCCTTCAGCGCGGCTATCATCAATGAGCGAGATCTTAATCGTCCTCGCAGTTTCTCCGGGAGCGAAGGTCAATTTCCCCGACGTGGGCAAATAATCACATCTCGACGAAGCCGCGCCGTTAATAACACTACAGTTTGAACTCGCAGTGTCACTGGTCGCGTAATCGACAGTTGACGATCCGGAGGTGTCGCCTGAGCGAGTCACTTGCAGACTTACCGTGGTGCCGCCTTCATTCGTCGCGAACCCTGCGGCGCCGAATTGAATACTTGGTGGGGACGTCGGGTTGATTACTAACGTGTTCGACGCGCTGCTTGCCGCGAATTGGCTGTCGGAAGCATAAGTTGCCGTGAGAGCGTGCGTGCCGAAAGTCAAATCCGATCTGGTAATCGAAGCGCTGCCGTTCGACAAAGCTAATTGAGCGATGGCTAGATTGCCGTCATAAAACGTTACCATTCCAGTTGGCAGTCCAGCGTTGCCAGGCAGCGCGTTAACCGTTGCGGTGAGTGAGACGGACTGGCCTTGTGACGCGGGATTCGCCGACAGCGCGAGCTGAGTCAGCGTCGCATTAGCGTGAACCTTTTGCACCATCGTCGCCGAACTGGCCGCATGATTTGCATCACCGCTGTAACTTGCGGTGATGAAATGATTCCCGTGAAAATTTCCGCCTGCTGCCAATGATGACGTAGTTATCGAGGCTCGGCCGTTCGCATCAATCGGCACATTGGTGGCGAGCGTGGTCGTTGTCGGAGTCAACCCGTTGTAAGTCATATCTGTAAACGTCACCGTTCCGGTTAACGCTGGAGCGGCGCCACTCACCTTTGCCGTGAAGGTGAGGGAAGTACCAACAACCGTATTGCGCATGTCCGGGGCCGACGATGTGAGCGTGACGTTAACTCCCGAAACATTGCCTAAGGCAAACATAGTCCCGCCATTCAAGGTGAAGACAGTGCCGTCTGGTCCAATCACGGTAGGTACATAAGGCTGGCCGATACCTTGATTCAAAGTCACTGCCTGATCGAGCGAGTTCGTGGCCAGATTCCAGCGATACGCACGTCCATCCTCACTGTTGAAAAAGACACTGTTAGTGGCTGGATTGACGGCAGGAGCGTTGATGCAAAACTCACGCACTGCGTTGAACACACCCGGCTGAGCTTCATCCGGCGTCGTGCCAATGAGGGTGAGTACTTCTCGCATCTCGACTAACCCTGACACCGCCGGGTGAGAATCAATTTGGGTTGAGTTCGGATCGAGTATCGCGACTCGGTTTACGCCATTCCCATCACCAGCTACATATTCGTTGTATTTGCAGAAGAGTAAGTATGACGAAGATCCTGTGTAAGACGGCACCATACTCGCCAGGACTAAGCCCGCGGTGTAATCCCAACCGAAAGCGCCCGGAGGTTTACTGACTGACAAAGTCGAATTGAAGTGAAGCAGAAAACCGCGCGAGCCGTTTGAGTTCGGATTACCCATAACCCCAAAGAAGACATCGCCGTCAGGGGCCACCATCGGTGAAGCCGTACCGTCCTCCCGAATTGATGCCGGGTTCGAATTGCGAGGGTCTTGCAAAAACCTGCGGTACTTTGTCGCGAGAGAAGTTGAATCCAACCCTAACAGGTAACCATAGTTCGAATTCGTGGCCCACTTAACGACGACATACACTGTCGCGCCGTCGTTGCTCATCGCCGGCGCAGCGTTGTGACTGTTGCGGTTGATGTTGGCATCAGCGGCTGCTGTGCCTGCGAGCACATAGGTTCCATGTCCAGTGCTGTCAATGCGCGCGTAGCCGCTTTGCGTCGTACTCAGTGGAGCTGGAGCGGTGCCCTGCACTCGAAAACCAAAGTAGATGTCGCCATTCGCGTCAGCAGTGATGGGCGTGTTGACGAAGATGGTGGTGTTGTAAGCTCCGGCGTTGGCGTTGTAATTCGCCAGGCTGGTGTAGAAAACTTCGCGCACTGGCGCGCCCGGCGTATTTGAGTCGGGATTGTCGATATGGAAAATCGTGCCGCCCGCCCCAGCGTAGTACAGACGGGTCCCAAAAGATCCGGTCGCGATACAGGGATTGTAAGCAGGAATCCAGTTGTGATCCGGAAGGACGTAGTCGGTGCTTAGCGAGTACTTGCTGGCGCCGGTTGCTCCGTTGAAGGCGTCGACTCGAAAACCATCGTTAATGATCTTCACGGGGGCTAGGACGGTGTTGCTCGCGGTAACCAGTGGTGCGCCGTAGTGAATGAGGGCTCCGCTGTTATTGAAATCGATACTGGCGCTCCACTTAATGACATTCAGATTCTGAGCAGGCACGGCATAGCTGGAAGTGTGCTGCGCGTTCCCGGCGAAGCTAACAGCCTGAGCGAATGTTTCTGATGGCGCGAGGGCGACGATGAATACAGCTAACAAAATGAGGATACCGCCGTGAAGCGAGTGGCATCGGCATCTTGCCGATGGGCCGCGCCTCACGGGCGAGACGCCCGTGCCACGTTCAAGCGAGTGGCATCGGCATCTTGCCGATGGGCCGCGCCTCACGGGCGAGACGCCCGTGCCACCTTCAAGCGAGTGGCATCGGCATCTTGCCGATGGGGCACGCCCCACGGGCGAGACGCCCGTGCCACCTTCAAGCGAGTGGCATCGGCATCTTGCCGATGGGGCGCACATCACGGGCGAGACGCCCGTGCCACCTTCAAGCGAGTGGCATCGGCATCTTGCCGATGGGGCGCACATCACGGGCGAGACGCCCGTGTCACCTTCAAGTGAGTGGCATCGGCATCTTGCCGATGGGGCGCACATCACGGGCGAGACGCCCGTGCCACCTTCAAGCGAGTGGCATCGGCATCTTGCCGATGGGCCACGCCTCACGGGCGAGACGCCCGTGCCACGTTCAAGTGAGTGGCATCGGCATCCTGCCGATGGGGCACGCCTCACGGGCGAGACGCCCGTGCCACCTTCAAGCGAGTGGCATCTTACCTTTGCGATGAACATGCTAAACATGAGTGCCTTGGTGAAAGTGAAAGCTAAGGGGAGACTCTATCGCCGCGATTGTGCCAAACCCAACCGCGCGTAGCAACTGGAATAGTACCGCCGCACCAGCTCAACCGTTGGGTTATTCCTGTCAGAACCGGGAGCGACCGGGTCATAGTTGTTGTCACTCGCCAAGAGGTATAATCCAGCGTGAGCGGTGACGACCGATCCAAGTACCGGCGTTCGAGGTTTTGAGCCGGGGCGTCAGGATTGGCTTATGCCAGTAATCTTGTTTTCAAGAGCGCCAACCTCCTTGTCGCGCCGCTCACTTTTCTTATATGCCGGCGATCACCGTCGTTTCGCGCAACGTGGCCACCACTTGGCTAATACCAAAGCAAACGCCAATCGTTGGCGACAGTCCAGGCGGTCTTACATTTGCGATCACAACAATACTCTCTTTGCTGTTTTTTGCGCTCTATCTCTTAAAAAGCATTAGATACGCACTGCTCTTCTTCGCATTGTTGGGTGGAACTGTCTCTGCTCAATCCTCGGATTTCACGAAGCTAAAGGGCATGTTTGACTATGACCGACACACGTCGCTTGATTTGAGAGAAATCGGAGTTGAAAACAGAGACGGAATCCAGGTGCATGACATTTCCTATGCTAGTCCAAAAGGCGGACGGGTTACGGCTTATCTCGTCGTTCCGCCCGGTAAGGGTAAATTCGCGGGCGTTATCTTCATGCATATGCGTCCCGGAAGTCGTACTAACTTTTTAGACGAAGCTTTATCATACGCGCGCATGGGCGCGGTGTCCTTGCTTATCGATGCGCCATTTTCACGTGCTGGCGAATCGAAACGCGACTTTGACCCGACCGTTACGCATCCTGAAATCGACCGCGATATTTACATCCAGACGGTTGTGGATTTGCGACGCGGTGTGGACTTGTTGCTCTCACGGCGCGACATTGACCGCAAGCGAATCGGCTTCGTCGGCCACAGCTTTGGCGCACACACAGGCGTGTTACTTGCGAGCGTAGAAAAGCGCATCAAGGGGTACGTGATTATGGCAGGCGCCCCCAGCTTAACTGAGCTCTTGCGAACCAGCCTGGTTCCCGGCATTGTTGAAGTTCGTAACTCACTCACGAAACCACAACAGGAAAACTATTTCACGACGTTGGCCACGGTTGACCCAATAAACTATGTCGCTCATGTCGCGCCATCAGCATTGTTCTTTGAGTTTGGTAAACGAGATACCTACCCAACAGAACAAAGCGCCGCTCGATACTTTCAAGCGGCGAGCGAGCCAAAATCTGTCAAATGGTATGACACCGGGCACGCCCTCAACGACAAAGCGCGCCGCGATCGGGCGACGTGGCTGGAAAAGCAAATAGGCTTGCGCAAGTTGAATTAGTTCCCACGCGTCGAACAATTCGTCGGACGCGACGCCCGATGCATCGGGATGTTTCGCATCATGACTGGCCCGGCGATCCCGATGCATCGGGATAAACAAAATCAGTCGCGTGGTTCCATCAATGGGCTACCTTTGCAGGTGAGCGCGGGATAACGCCTTTCTCAACTAGCTTTTTCCCCGCGCGGGTTGCGGTGCCCCCGCCCGCACCACCTGAACTCAGACGTTAGGCCGCCTTTCCTAATAGCTAACATCGATAAATTGATGTATCACTAAATATTGACAGATACGCCGCATCGGAATATCGTTCACTGTCCCTCTATTTGTTTCCTTGCTGGCGCTCCGCCGCGTCGCCAGCCTCACAGCTTGCAAGAAAGGAAAGCCCACCATGTTTAATCGAGTAAAGAAGTTCGTAAGAACGAGAGTGCTGATAGTAATTCTTGCACTGGTAGTGATCGTCTTTTCACTGATGGCTGCTCCGTCGTCACGGGTAAGAGTGCGAGCCAATGGAGATGAGACTCACATCACCTACTACACGGATGCTACTCTCACAACTCAATGTGGCTATACAATCATCCTTTGTCAGGGCTGGCAAGCACACAACGGATGTACGACGCCTTACTACACCGTCTCGTATACCCCTTGCTTATGTGAGATGGACCCCTGTTAGAGAAGTCTAAAGAGCAGGCGGTCTAACAACCATTCCAGCCGACCGCTCGATAACAGGCTTGTCATGCTTGTTCGGTGTGACGTTGGTTTTGTGCTTCTTGCTCGCGACGGGCGGCGAAGAAGCTTGAAATCTATCAACTCGATGCAGGTGAGCGCGGGATAGCGTCTTTCTCAACTAGCTTTTTTACGCGCGGTTGCGTGCCGCCGCCCGCGCCACCTGAGCTCAAACGGTAGGTGGCTTCTCTCTTTTCTAGAGGAGGTGCTATGTGCCCTAAACGCGGAAGCACAGATGAGGTCAAGCTCATCGACATCGAAGCACTTAACAAGCTAATTGAGGTGACTCCGAATCTTAAACCCTTCCAACAGGAATATCTGAAGAACCGCTGGCTTAATCAGATCCTTTGGTGGGATCAGAGAGCTTGGGAGGCACGGACCTACTACTTTTGGTTGCGCCGGATAATTGTAGTCGGCGGCATACTAGTTCCTTTCCTAATCACAGCCACTATTGGAATTCGCGTTGATCCGTGGCTCAGGCATACCGGAGCTGTAATCAGCCTAGTTGTCGCTATATGTGCGGCGCTGGAAGCCCTTTACGGTTGGGGTGCCATTTGGCTTGCTAAGCGACGAGCCGCTGAACTTCTGAAAGTTGAAGGTTGGCTATTCTTCCACGGCGGCGGACCTTACAAGGAGGAACTCGTTGCCAAAAGGTTTTCGGACTTTGTAACCGAGGTGGAGAGTAAGATCGCCGCTGAGGTGGGTGAGTACGTTGCGATTGCCCAGAAGGGCCAGAACCCTGACGGAAGTCAGACGCAAGCTTCTAATCCAGCGACGCCAACAGAAAAACCTTAGTCAAGCATGGAATATTTTGCCATTCATCGCCTCCTATCAAATCGTGGGGCGCGAGTCCCGAGGCATCGGGATGTTTCGCATCGTAACTTGGTCCGGCGATGCTTGAAATGAATTCGCGCCGCCGCCTCAACTCAGATGTTGGGCGTCGAAAAGAAGCCGTTCGGAGGTGCTTATGTCGGTACCCAAAACCAAACCCACAGAAGTCAGCGCCGAGAGTCACATTGCTGCCATCGCGAGCGAGGAGCAACGGAATGACGCCCGGATTCTGGTCGCTCTCATGCGAAGAGTTACCAAGCAAGAACCACGGATGTGGGGACCAAGCATCGTCGGATTCGGGAGCTACCATTACAAGTACGCAAGTGGTCACGAAGGCGATTCCGCTCTTACTGGATTTGCTATGCGCGGAAGGGAACTGGTTGTTTACATCGCGCCCGACTTCGAAGGTCGCGACATCTTGTTGGCTAAGCTGGGAAAGCACCGGACTGGGAAGGTCTGTGTCTACATCAGACGCCTGGCCAACGTCGATCTGAAGGTCCTGGAAACGTTGGTAGCCCGATCGGTAGCGGACACGAAGCGTCGCTATCCGCAACCCAATGAAAACGATGCCTAACCCTTGCACCGGACTCGCCTTCGGCGAACCGGTGAAGTCCACGTTGGGCGTGCTACATAACAGTGACTCCTCGCAGCGGTGACATCTTCATCTCAAATCGAGAACATGGCCTATTGTGGCACGAAGCGTTTGCATCAGCGGATAAAGAATGGCCGCCGTCACACTTGATCAAAGATGTATTCCGGAGAGTATTCCCTCTATCACAAGGGAATCATTCGCCCTTCTTCGGAAACCGAATGTCACGGGTTGGAACAGGCGGCGGTTTGGGACGCAGACCAGATCATTGACAGAACCCTGCGCTCTGAACAATATCTCAGTTGATTGCTCGCTAATGCACGCCCAGCAAATCGTGGGACGCGAGTCCCGATGCATCGGGATTGAATTCGCGCCGCAGCCTCAACTCAGACGTTGGGCGACTTGCTGACGGCACCCGATTCGGAGGAGATTATGGATACGCAAACGTTGATAGCTACTTTAGAGGCCGCACCCGGCATTATCATTGGCCTCATCCGCGAGGTGCCGCCCCAGAACCTCAAGCGCCGCCCTGCGCCGAACAAGTGGTCCGCTCACGAGCATGCCTGTCACATATCTATCGGGCAGGTCACATTCCTCTCACGCCTGGAGTTGATGCTCTCTGACCCGTTCCCCCAAATAAAGTCTATGGAACAAACACCGGAGGAGGAGGCCGGCTCAATGCTGAGCGTTGATCTGGACGAAGCGCTGGGCCTGTACGTGCGGGAGCGGGCGCTGGTCGTTAAGCGGTTGAAGGAGTTATCCGCAGACGATTGGCAGCGGACCGCCGAGCATGAGGCGTTCAGCCACTACTCGGTGCACATAATGTTCAGGCACCTGCTGATACATGAGATGCATCACGCCTACAAGATTGACGAGCTGATGCTGAAAAAGGATTGGGACTAATAACTGGCTGGACAGGTCGCCGCCTAACAACTCGCTCGAGCGGACAAAACCTCGAGTCCTCGCCGCGCTCGCCCGCTGCGGTTTGCCGCTAAGCTCGGGCGTTGGGTTGCTTCACAAATCGTCTTGCAAAGTGATCCGCGTGTTGCGGTCGGGAGTACGCTGCTAGTTTACGCATCCCGATGAACAGCCTCGAATTGATTGACGAAAAGGACTCAGACTGGCGTAAGTTGTACCGGTGCGGCGTGGACGGATGTTACCAGGGCGGCAAGAAAAAGTAGGTAGTCGCTAAAACTGAGGCCACGGCCTGGCGCCGTGGTCACTCACGTTGGTCGCTAATAGAGGCTGGCCGAGCTTTTTGGTGATGCCACGGGCTCGTCCCGTGGAGTTCACGCTTCATGCTGCTGGCAGGCGGCAACGTGAAACACCACGGGGCCAGCCCGTGGCCTCTTGCGAACCGATGGATCAGCCTGTTTTTGTAGCTGTGAACCTGAAACACCACAGGGCCAGCCTGTGGTATCGGACTGGGTCAGAATCAATGCGTCATGGCCGGGTACAAAACCAAAACGTTGAAAGCTCTGGCCTATTGTCCAACACACGCTTATGAAACCATCGGCCTTCGTGAACGAACACGCCGCCGAACAAATCGGACGAGTCCCGAGGCATCGGGATGTTTCCTAACTTAAGCCATCCGGTGATGCTTGAATGAAATCGCGCCGCCGTGTCAACTCAAACGTTGGGGCGCTAGTCTGAACCGATGAAGAAAACTCTCATCCTTCTAATCATTCTTACTGGGTTCGCGGTTTCCACTTCCGGTCAAAAGCTAACGGAAGAGCAAAAGGACACTGCCGTTCACTTTCTCAAACGGGTAACTGACGCAACCTCGCTCGCGTTGCAGGGCGTGAGTAACTCTGACTACAAGACTGCCGTTGATCTAGCCGGCTATTACAAAAATGACCTCTCTACTTTGCCGAATGGCCAAATCAGATTCTTGCTGACCAAAATCTATTTGTCACACCTGGACGCTCTGATCGTTTGGGCTTTGGCCAATGGTGCCGACCCGGGCCCGATGTTTTCGACAACCGAACTCCAACGAAATCTCTTGACCCGCTACGGTGTCAGGGCGCGCATAACGAAAGGGAACCGGCCTGCGCGCGACATAACGCTTCGAACGATCTGGCGTCTTCAAACCGGCTGGGAACGATCGGTCTTAAGCTTACTCGAAACGAACGACAAGCCAACCCCCACGCCACCGTTGCCCGCGGATATTGCTGCGGCCAATCAGGCGTGGCCTGCTTTCTGGCGACAATTCCTTGCCGCCATCAACACGAGAAATCGTTCGGCACTCAAAGGCGTGATGCCGGACGATTTCTATGATGGTGGTGGTGGCCTCAACCCCGACGAGTGGATCAAGTTTATCGACGAGAACGAGAAAGAAGGGTCATGGCGCGACTTGCAGAAGTCATTTTCGACGGGAACTATTGTCAGTAAGGAGTGGACAAACGAAGGGGTTGTTACGCGGGTCACAATGGACAAGGGCTACTATTTTGAATTTCGCAAAGGTCGCTGGTATTTCGCGGGCGTCGTTGGCGATTGACTTGTTGCGATCAACCCTCGCCCCGACAAATCGTTGGACGCGAGCGGCGGGAGCCTCTGAATTTCGGATTGCGGATTTGAGCTGCTTCGTTGCACGGACCAGGGAAGAGACTGTTTGATTTGTATGTAGACCTAATGGAGAGATCGTGATGAGAAGCGCCAAGTTGATCGTGTTGCTGGCTCTCACTAGTGTACTTTGCACTGGTTTGAGCTTTTTTGTTGTAGCACAAAAGAATCATACTCAGCAGAGTGCAAAAACGATGATGAAGTTTCGTGTTGCCCGTCCCACGGACAATCTATCGGAGGTTGTCCGATTTTACCGAGATGGCCTGGGTCTGGAAGTTTTGGGTTCTTTCGAGAATCATGAAGGTTTTGACGGCACGATGCTCGGACGTAAAGGCTTACCGTACCACCTTGAATTCACGCATCACCGAGGACATACAGTTGGCAAAGCGCCCACTCAAGATAATCTTTTGGTGTTCTACATACCGGACGAAGTTGAATGGAAGAACGCCGTCGAGAGGATGCAGAAACACGGCTACGAGCCGGTCAAATCTTACAACCCGTATTGGGATGTAAGGGGCAGGACGTTCGAGGATGTGGACGGCTATCGCGTCGTGCTGCAAAAGGCGAATTGGGATTAGCAATTTTATGCCTCGCATCAGGTGCGAGGTTCAACCAATTCGCGACAGGTTCATTGAAGTACCAGCAGCTTCATTCTACGCAGAAAATCGTTGGACCGGAGCGCGGGACACCGTGTTCCAAATAACTTTATCCGCGCGGGTTGCTGCCCCCGCCCGCGCCACCTGAACTCAACCGTTCGGTGGCTTTCTTGAATCCCACCGATGTACCTGATTAAATGAACCGCTAATGAACTTTGAAATTGTGAGTGAGATGACGCAGATCGAGCCCATTGCCGTTAATCGGCAGATTCGGGATCTTGCACGGCTGCGGAAGATGTATGGAAGAGGTCGCTGGAGAAAGTTGAAAGGAGTTGCCAAGGTTCGCTTGCGAAGCGGTAGAATACGCTTGGCGGAATTGCATTGGTATGAGGCCCATGGGATAGGCCGAAAAGAAATGAAGCGCAAGCTCTATCTGGATTAATTTGTATGAGTCAAAGAAAGCCAGTTCTCCAATTCGCGGTCTGCGTTAGTAATGCTGATTATCCGGCCTCTCTCGAGCTGCATAAGATCTACCGTGTGCTGCCCGATGAGGATGCAGCCACCGAGGGTGACATCCGCGTAGTCGATGAAAGTGGTGAAGATTACCTCTATCCAGCCGAATATTTCGTTTTTGTGGAATTGCCAAAGTCAGTTGAAAAATCCTTATTGCGAGCAGCCTGATTCCTCGCCAACGACACCGAACAACGGCACGCAGCGGACGCGCAATTAGCATGTCTCATGCAAGACTTGTCTCTAGCTGCGGTTCGTGCGCGCAGCTGAAGCGCAGCGTTATGCCTAGCTTCTGGCGCTGAAATACATGGATCCTAATCTGACAACCGGAATCATAGGTGCGGCATCCGCGCTGTGCGGTTCACTTATCGGTGGTCTCTTTGCCATGTGGGCCGGAGCCCGCGCCCACCGAAGGCAGCTTGAGCTTCAACAGATTGAGTTTCGAGGGCAAATGGAGTTAAAGGCGCGTGAGTTGATGTTTGGTGTATCAATCAAAGAAACGAGGAATTCAATAATGAGATAAAGGAATTGGGAGCCGTTATAGGAAAGCTTGGGATGTGTTGCATCTCTCAGACATTGAAGAGCGAGAAAAGATGGAAGCCATGATGGCATTTGTCGGCACAGTCCGATCGTTAGCAGATCCCATCATCGAAAGAATTGGTGAAATTGAAGGTGAGCTGGAAGGTGCAGGCCTGTTGCGCAAATTTGAATCTCAGCTTGCCTTTGTAAAGGCGCACCTAACCCCAGACCTAGCGAAAATCACACCTAAAGAAGTTGAAAGTAGCTATCAGAATTTGTCGAGAGCACTGGCTTATGTCACAGCCTTACAAAGCAGGCTGGTTGAAAAGAAGAGTCAGCAATTGTTCGGCGATTATTTGCCATCGAAGTCGATTAGAAAAGAATGAATTTAAAGAGCAGCAGTGGATTGCGAGGAGTAACCCAGTACTGGCCCAGCAACTGCAGTGTCCGTTACGGCAGCGGCAGGTAGCGGTCTTTGGCGCCCTTGGACGTGAATCATCGGCGCTGTCGATGTCAGCGACCTGTAGATGCGTGCCTTCCTGCAAGCACAGGCCGCACGAATAGATTGTCGTCAGACAAACTTCATAACGCGGTAGTCTGACGCGGCCCAGAATCTGGCGTACTTCCGCCCGGCTGAGGATGACAGGCAGCTTCTTCTTTGGGGCTGGACGCACGATGCCGAAGATGGCCCAGTTACGGTTGAGCGTTTGCTCGTAGAAGAACCTGATGCCGCAGATGGCGATAGTCATGGTGTTGCGTGAGTAATGTTTGACGTTCTTGAGGTAGAGAAAGTACTGGCGCAGTTCCGCTTCGCTGATCTGATCAGGCGACTTATGATAATGTGCCGCCAGTTGGCGTACGGCTCTGGTGTATGCCTCCTGAGTTCGCTCCGAGAGACCGCGGAGTTGCAGACACTCGATCATTCTCTTTCGCAGTTCGGTCATGGTTACACCTCCAGAAATGAAAGTTGAACAGCCCTGCTTCCTGGACAGAATCTCGGGCTGTTTACTGAAGTGTAGTCGGAGACGACCTGCGATTGAGAGTGATCGGGTTATTAAGAAAGGAAGGCTTTGAGCTGCGCGCAGCGCTTAGTTCAACAAATCATTGCAGATGAGCGCGGGATAGCGTCTTTCTCAACTAGCTTCTCCGCGCGGGTTGCTTGCCACCGCCCGCGCCACCTGAACTCAGACGTTAGGCGCGTCGTTGAATAAAACAGAATAAGTCAGGATGAACCGAACACTCCGATTCGCTATCGTCTTAGTTGCTGCATTGGTGGTTGTGCCGTTTCTGCCCTTGTACATCCAGCGGACGATGTTGCGATCATCGCGAGTCGATCGCATTGGAGATGTTATTGACTGGGGCTGGAAGATTTGTACGCTGGAGAGTTATTGGTCAAATTACAATCACTTCAGTCGAGAGCAAAATCCTGCATTGTGGCTTGGCGTGAACCTCGCGCTGGCTTTCACTTATGCCATGGTGATCGCGCTCATGGTCGAGCGAGTCCTGGCGCGCCTAAAAGGTCGAGAGAGACGTATTCGTTAATTGAACAAGAGAAAACGAACTGCGCCTAACAGCCAAATCGTTGGACGCGAGCGGCGGGAGCCTCTGAATTGCGGAATGCGGATTTCGGCTTGCGAAATTGAAATCGTGCCGCAGCGTCAACTCAGACGTTCGGTTTCATTCTGACAAGCAAAGAAAAGCGAGATTATTGCGGGACGAACCGCTGAAAGAAAGATAGGGATGACTAAACCAACCTTGAGTTTGTTGAGCGGAACTATTTTAGTGATTCTACTCGGGGCTCCTTCGGCTCTTGCGCAAAAAGGGCAAGTTGTTGAGAAGAATGTGGAGTTTGCTCGGGGACAATCCTCGGCGACGGTCAAAGGCGTTGTTGAAACCAGATTGGATTCACACGTTTTTCATGTTCGTGCGCGCGCCGGGCAAACAATGGTGGTCCAGATGATTTCATCCCGCCCACTTCGGGACGCCTACCTCTGTGTCAATTATCCGCTAACTGAAACGGGCAAAAATGAAGGCGTTTGTGAAAAGCGGAAATACAAGATCAAGTTACCGAGAGACGGTGATTACGAAATTTACATTGAAGCGATTCGGGACAGGATCGCGTACACGATAACGATCGCTGTGAAATAATAACCGCGGAACAAAGAGAGCATCAGAGCGCGTTTGTAACGAACGACCGATCCAAATCGTTGGTAGTGACCTAATTTGGAGTGCGATGACCTGTCATCGCTTTTGCCTGCGGCGGCTCGAGCCGCGGTTTTTATAATAGGCTGTTTTCGACAACTTGCTGCGACCGGTCACAGCGACGAAAGCGCCGACAGGTCGGCGCACTCCAAATTAGGCCACCAAGTCGTTGGACGCGAGTCCCGAGGTGTCGGCATGTGTCTCAGTTTGCTTGATGCGGCGCAGGGTGCTTTGATTCGCGCCGCCGCCGTAATTCAGACGTTGGGCGCTACATGTCAATTATGAGAGAGCGTATAAATAAACCCCGTGTGTTTCTTTCATATGCTCGGAAAGACGTCACGTTTATTGAAAGAGTTGACGCTGATTTGCGTAAATGCCAGGTTGAACCTTGGCGCGACGAATATGAGATTCGAGATGGGCAACCTTGGATGTCAGCTATATTTGAAGATGGAATACCTACTTGTGACGCAATTCTCGCTTACTTTACGGATAACTCTCTAAGTTCCTCGATGGTCGCAAAAGAAGTTGATTCAGCAATGCTCCGCCGCCTGTTGGACAGCAAGGTCATTTTTCTTCCTTATGTAGATGCGGATGCAACTAGAGCGAAACTAAGAGTTGACATTCAAACATTGCAATGCCGAGTCTGGAACGTCGAAAATTACTATGAGATTTTGCCCTCGGTCGTTGCCGAGATTTGGAGAAGTTATTATGAAAGGAATCTGGAAGGGGCTGTTGCAACTGAAAAAGCTCGACGGCTAGAACTTGAATTAGAACTACAAAAAATTCAACAAGGTAATTCTAATGTCTTTAACAATCAAGAGAACGGCGAATTTCAATTCATCTATGAAAAGTTAAATAGAAATTTGGAATTTGAAGGGATCATGTATGAAGCCACTTTTACTGACAATGAAGGAAAACGAGTTAAAAACATACCTGGGAGGAGAGCCGCAGAGTATTCAATTTCGATACCGTTAGTACCCCTGCTGGGGTCATTTGTTAAAGCGTACGACCGATATGACAATTGGGCCTTGGATAGATTTTTGTATCAAAACAAGAACATAAGACACCACGCTGCGGTATTGCCGGCAAATGACTTGCAGAACTTTTCGTTACGTACTCCGGACTTAACGCGAGAACTTTACGCTTATGAATTCCTGGAAAGGACCCTTGAAGAGAGGACTGCTCACGATAAGAGATACTTCTACTTCTTCACGCCGAAAATACACAGATTTCTTTTTTGGTGCGATTACAACAAACTCATAGACGAGAATTATCCAATCGTAATTTCAAAGACCAAAGAGAATTAGTGGCGCCGCTGATACGGTTGTCGTCTCAAATGGGAGTTCCTAATCGAACCCGTTCAAGCTACAAATTGCCGCCGACCAGCTCGTTGGACCGGAGCGCGGACAGCCTTTTTTCTCAACTTGTTAGTATGATTCGAAGGTTGGATTGATCGCCGCGTCCGGTCAACTCAACCGTTAGCTTGCTTTCCGAGTCTTATTTCGTCCCAAGTATGAAACCGATCCCAATTACGAATTTCGCTGACCTCTATGACTTTGTGGCGCAGGGCGAAGATGATCGATTGATCTTTCGTGGAGTAACGAACGCAGCAAAACATAAGTTGGTGCCTTCCATTGGTCGGAAGCCTCGTCGGAAGGGTGAAACGCTCAAGGCGTTCGAACAACGCATCTTTCGACTGTTTAAGGAACGCGCTTTACCCTACCTGACACACCAGCCGACTAGTGACTGGGAGTGGCTCGCTATCGCGCAGCATCATGGCTTACCTACCCGACTACTCGATTGGTCTTATAATCCTCTGGCTGCTTGCTATTTTGCGGTAGAAAAGGCTTTTGATGGAGACAGTGCGCTCTATGCGTTTTCCACCAGTCGTATAGTGCGTACCGATGTAGATTCGCCGTTTTCAATTAACGCCATTGCGAAGTTTCGTCCGCCTCACATAACTCAACGAATCATAGCCCAGAGCGGTGTTTTTACCGTTCACCCCACGCCGGAAGAGGAATTTCACGGTTCGGGCCAAGTCAAGATCGGGCTAATTGCTAACAAAGTCCGAAAACTCCTAAAGCGCGATCTGTACAAGTTTGGGGTGAATGAAAGCACGCTCTTCCCAGGGCTCGATGGTATCGCGCGTGATCTTGAATGGCGACATACCGATGTTCACTGAATTGCTTAAACTTGGTCACAAACGCGCACCCAAATCGTTGGACCACAGCGGCGGGGGCCTCTTGAATTGCGGATTGCGGATTTCGGATTGCAGATTTGGACTCGCGCCGCCCGGTCAAGTCAGACGCGGGGCGCTTGCGCTCCCAAGCGAGACAAGGTTGTTGAACCTGCTTGTTGATAAAGTCGTAAGGTAAGGCAAGGTAAGGCAGGTGAGTTACTCGACGAGGCGGAACAATATGTATTGCCACACGTGCGGCGCTCAATTACCACAGGCGTTGAGCTTCTGTAATCACTGCGGAGCGAATTTGAGCACCTTGAAAGTTCAGGGCGAGGCAGGAACGGAAGGGATGGCGGTCGATACGTTGCTCTGGGTGATTGTCGGAAGCACAATCACTCTTCTCGGGATGGCGCTCGGCGCACTTGTTTTGATGCAGAACGGCGCGATTAATGAACGGCTCGGGATGGCGTTTGTCATCCTGACGTTCGTGGCGCTGGTCGTGTCAGAGGGAGTCTTAATGTGGCGGCTTTTCCACCTGAACCGGGGCGCTAAACGCACTGTTCCTCAACCTTTTCCTCAGCCGAACGGCATCAGCACCGAGGAACCAGATCGGTCGACGGCGCGAGCCCTTCATGAGCCACTCGAGCCCGTATCGAGTGTCACCGAACAGCCCACACGCGCCTTTGAGCCTTCGTATGGCAAGGGCGAGCGGCAATAAAGGCCGGCCCACACGAATCCACCCCGCGCCCAACAAGTCGTTCATGTGAGCCGCGATTGCGTGTCCTTCATCAAGTCTTGATCCTTTCAGGTGTCGCGACTCGCGCGGCCACGTCAACTGAAGATGGATCCGCTCTTCTTAATCCGAAGGAGTTCTATGAAATACAGGATTGCTCTATTTGCCCTTGAGGCGTCAATCTACGACTCGTAAGATCGCGCATACTTCGCGCCGGCCGGTCAACTCTGACGTTAGGCGTCAGGTTGATGCTAATGACCGGGCTGCGCTAGACTGCCAAATCATGGACGTCCAAGAGATCGAGAGTGCCATTACTCAACTACCGCCAGCGCACGTGGCCCAATTGGCCACGTGATTTGAACAGTATCATGCGCAACTGGGATAATCAGTTCGAACAGAATGTGCGGGCTGGTCGCCTCGATTCGTTACTTGACGAAGCCGCCCAGGATCTTGATTCTGGCCGTTGCGAATCGCTGTGAAGCATCTGGCGTCACCCCGATTCTAGCGTCATTATCGCGACCTTCCCGAGGCTGTGCGTAAACTTGCTGACAAGAACTTTGAATTGCTCAAAGCTGACCCTCATCACCCGTCAATCACTTGAAGCGTATCGATCGTGTTTGGTCGGGTTGGCGTCTACTAACGACGCTTGGGATGGATGCGCCTGATGCAATCATATGGTTTTGGATTGGCTCACACGCCGATTACAACAAACTCCTCTAATCGCTGCCGACAAATCGTTGGACCTGAGCGCGCGACAGCGTACTCTTTAGGCGCGAGACTTGACGCTGGCCCAGTTGAATGACGCGCCGCGTCCAACTCAGATGTTGGGCGGCAATAGTGATCGAATTTGACCAATGGAGCTTTGGAAGATGGCGCATAACTCATCACTCGATGCACTAATGGATCTGCGGCCCGCGGATGTGCCAAGTATTCGACTGGCGGTGCCACTCTTTGGCGTGAGAGACATCGAAGCGTCTTTGCGATTCTATGTGGACGGTCTTGGATTCGAGATGACGAAGCGCTGGGCTCCAGAGGGGCGAATTCGCTGGTGCTGGCTTGAACTCGATGACGTTGCCGTGATGCTGCAGGAATACTGGAAGGACGGACGCCCCGGCGGCTCGCCTGCTGGCGCGCTCGGGCAAGGCGTGTGCATTTGCTTCATGTGTACCGACGCCATTTCGTTATATCACAACGCCAAGGTGCGAGGTTTGGAGCCAGCCACACCGTTTGTCGGGAACGGTCTTTGGGTCACTTCTTTCGTCGACCCGGATGGGTACCGGCTGGACTTTGAAAGCCCCACCGATGCTCCGGAAGAAAGCATTTACTCGGAGCCGACGTGATGGTGGGAACGCTCGGCAAGTACGTTGTGTACGAAAAGACCATACGAAGCCTAACAAGCGTGGCTGTGGGAGCTTCATGGTTTAGCAGGTGCAGGACCGCGCACGGGTGTTGGCCTGGCTCCATTCGGGCTCTCGACCTGCACCGCAAGTTCAGACCTGGTCTGTGAATCTCATTTAGCGAAGGAGGAATGTGATGGTACCTCAACCAATTCGAGAAGGCTTTCAATCTGTGGTGCCATTTCTGTCAGTTCAAGGAGCTGCCAGCCTCGTGGAGTTCCTCTGCGCGGGTCTCGGCGCGAAGCAGATATTTGAGTCCAAGCGCGGAACTCACTTTGAGGTTAGGATCGGCGACTCGATGGTGATGATCGGAGATGTTGGCAATGGTGCGCCGACAACCGGCCAGCTTTTCATGTACGTTGAAGACGCCGACGCGTCGTACAAACGTGCAATTCAGGCTGGGGCGACATCAATTATGGAGCTTTCGCAGCGCCCTTGGGGCGAAGGTGAAGAAATGTTGCTCGCAGCGGCCGTGAAAGATCCGTGCGGCAATCTTTGGTTCTTCGCTGGGCCACAGTAGCACCCAGGCCCGCCCAACAAAATCGTTGGACGCGAGTCCCGATGTGTCGGGATGTTTCTCAAATTGCCTGGTGCAGCGATCCCGATGTATCGGGATTGAATTCGCGCTGCCGCGTCAACTCAGACGTTCTTGCCAGTTCTGAACGTTGAAATAAGCATTTCAGGAAAAATAACCGCCGGATGTTTGTTGCTCGCACTTTGTCTCACGTTAAGTGCAAAGGTCCTGCAGACACGCGCTGCCACAACTTCGGGAGAGCTCGCGGGAATAGTTTTTGCTCCTAATGGTCTTTATGTCCCGGGAGCCACAGTTACTATTTCAGTTCGCGGATTCCGGCGACAGTTCTGGTGTGGGAATGACAGAACATATTCGCTCCAGCTTTCATGAGGAACGTATAAGGTGTTCCCTCGGATTCCTTCCGTTTCGAAAGCGTATTCACATTGAAGCTAACGGCGCCGCGAAACTGAATGTAACCCTACGGGAAAGACGTGAAGCTGATTTTTCTTTGCGTCTTTGCGCCTTTGCGGAAACTAAACCAGGCAAAGCGAATGTCCCGCAAAGACGCAAAGCTCGCAAAGTTGTGGTTTAGTCGCAAAAATCGGGTGGAAGTGTACACCCCTCAGGACGCCGATCGACATTCAGCGAGACTGAAACCTTATTTTCGACGGCAAGTCGTCGAAGCTAAGGTTAGATCATTATTCCCGAATCAAGACCCCGCCGAGATCCTGCAACTCCCGGGCGTTGTGTTCGTCGCTGGCCCTGAACATGTTGTTCCTGGTCAACCGCTCGAAGCCGAGGCTGTGTTGATATACTATCCCCTTCCTGAACACGATGCGGTTGTGCCAGGCGCGACTTTCACAATCCGCGAAGGCGCACGCGTCGTTGGGTATGGCCGCGCGAAGCGTATCTTTAAGCCGGACGCCGTCGAACAAGTCGCCGCACCGGAGCGCGGGTAGCCTCTTTCTCGACTTGATAGCCTCCGTCGAAGATTGAAAGTAATCGCCGCGCGTCCGGCCAAGTCTGATGTTGGGCGTCGTCAAATCGCGAAAGGATGTACGAATGTCGTTGTGGATACATTGGAAGGATCGCAAGGGTGTGAAAAGTCTCTATCTTCTTGACGTGCCTTTTGAATTGGCGTTCCTTGTCGTTGGTATCTTGATCATGCTGCTCGTCTTGCTCTTGCGCCGCTTCGGTTTGTTTTGAAACTATGGCGTCGCCCACCAATCTGAATTGCGGATTTGAATTCGCGCCGGCGCGTCAACTCAGACGTTTGGGCACTTACTGGTTTCTAAGACGATGACCGAATCGAACGAGCCTCTCACCGTCAACGTTGAGCTGACGGAATCTGACCTGCAGCGCGCAAACTTCTGGTTTGGTCTGAGGAACTGGTCAAATCGTCTCATGCTGGCAGTCATGCCCATTGCTGGACTGTTGCTCTTGTGGAAGGTTCAGTTCTCGACGATATTTCAGCAACCCCTTGTTGCCACTGGTGTCGTCGTTTTGCTCGGCTTTCCGGTCTTTTACTTTGCAATGATCTGGCTTCGAACGAAACGTGGTTTTGGGAGTCTCCAAGGCTTCCAAACGAAAATTGAATATTCCTTTTCACCCAGTGGTTATGAGCTCCGCGATATGAAGTCGTCCGCGAAAATTGACTGGGACACCATCTCGCGCGCAGCCGAATCAGAGCATTCGTTTCATCTGTTCTTTCATAGTTCGGCCTTTCATACAATCCCGAAACGGTGCTTCAAACACACGGAAGACATTGGCCGTCTCAGAACGCTCTTGAAACAAACGCTCGGAACCAAGGCGGCTGTCTTCTAATGAACATCACCAACAAATAGTTGGACGTCCCGATGCATCGGGATGTTCTCAACTAGATTGGTCCGGCGAAGCTTGAATGAATTCGTCAACTCGAACGTTGGCTGCTCATCTCACACCAGGAATTCAAACTGTGGCTGCCCACGTTTCCAGTCTTCTTGGCAATCATTACTTTGGCCGCCATGAAGCTACTCGTCTCCATTGGGTTTCTGGTGCTGGGAATTTTGTCTCTACGAGGTATGCGCTGGGCCTACCTTACGTTCGTGTTACTGGGCCTACTCTATTTCCCCGCGAGTGTGGGGTTCCGACTGCATCCGCAGCCCTGCGAACTCGTGCTCAACATACCACTGGCAATCTATTCGTTGACTAACTATGCGCATATTGTATTGTTTGTTTTGTTCTTTCTGATGACCAGCGCACAATTTCGGATGTCGCATTGGTCGGGGTACGCGTGGGCGGCCGCGGCTTGCATTGCCATGGGGATACTCGTGGAAGTAGCGGAGGGCATCAGCGGGACGCACCATTGCCGCTTGCGAGATCTAATTCCCGATGCCGCTGGCGTCGTGCTTGGAGCCGGCATTGTCTTTCTCTGGAAGGGAATGCGCGGCAGACCGCAAGCTACTTAGGCCGCCGCCGAACCAATCGTTGGACCGTACTCCCGATGAATCGGAATGTTTCGCATTTGCTTGATTGAATCGGGGGTGGAATGGGTTTGCGACGCCCGGTCAACTGCTATGTGAATGTCAAGCCCCTTGGCAAAGAAGAGTGGTTTTTTCTTTTCGTTTTTCCATTTATTTAGAATCAGTAGTAGTGGCTGTGGTAACTGTGGAAAACTCGGAGC
>Ga0134125_10001658_pt1 | contig 27239 bp, 26 predicted proteins | sample KB31751_FD_96464 | JGI IMG/M metagenome (GOLD analysis project Ga0134125, IMG submission 96464) | Terrestrial soil microbial communities with excess Nitrogen fertilizer from Kellogg Biological Station, Michigan, USA - KB3-175-1 | ecosystem: Environmental > Terrestrial > Soil > Unclassified ... | reverse complement strand
GAGGCAGGACGCCAACCTGGCGACGGCACTGGAGAAGCTGGACGCGAGGTTCGAGAGGCAGGACGCCAACCTGGCGACGGCACTGGAGAAGCTGGACGCGAGGTTCGAGAGGCAGGACGCCAATCTGGCGACGGTACTGGGGAAGCTGGATGCCAGGTTCGAAAAGCAGGATGAGAGATTTGAGAGGCGGGATGCCAAGCTGGATGCCAAGATCGATAGGATCGACGTGAAGTTCGAGAATAGGCTCGAGGCGTTGAGCACGCGTCGTTTCAACGTATTGCTCACCGTAATCGCGTCGGCGGCAACGATTGCGGCAGCCGTTCTTGCGATCATCTTCGGTACTCCGCACGGACACTGACTTCATTCCCCCCGTCGTCCGCTCGAGGCTATTCCCAAGGCCTCGCTTGAGGTAGATTCCGTCCGGCCGCAGCACAAAGCTATCGGGCTACCGGGGAAATTGATGATGACCGGCGAATCTCAAACACCGCAATTCGCGACCGCCGAATATGCGGCGACCCACTCGAGCATGAAGTGCGCGGTGTGCAAGCAAGCCATCGGTGGCTCGTACTATCAGATCAACGGCGCGCCGGTCTGTGCGGCTTGCACGGAGAAGATTCGAGCGCAGATTCCCAAGGACTCGCATGCGGCATTCGTGTGCGCGCTCGTGTTCGGCATCGCGGGTGCTTTGGTCGGCCTCGTGCTGTATGTTGTGTTCGCACTCGCCACGGGGCTCATCATCGGCTATGTGTCCCTCGCAGTGGGCTACATCGTCGGAAAAGCAATGCATCTGGGATCGCGCGGTGTATCGCGGATTCGGCAAAGGCGGCTCAGCCGAAAGGCCGGCCGAGCTTGGAGTTGCCGTATACTTCATCGTCCTGCTCGCGGTGCTGAGCTATCTATCCGCACTGGCGCCGCTCGGTGAGCCGCCGTGATCACTGCCGGCGGATGGGCGCCGCGGGCTGGTTCACTTGGTGTGTATCGTGCCGCCCTTGTCGATATCGAAATTCACCTCCTGGCCGTCCTTGTTGACCGCTGATCCTATCCAATCGTTGCCGTTCTTGTGCAGTCCGCTGATATCCGTATACCCCTGCTGATTCAGCAGTTGAGTGACCTGATCTTGACTCAAGGCGGCAGTGCCAACATAGTCGGAGTGCACGCGTGCCCCGCCGAACATCGAGCACGCACCGAGCGTGCCCGTCAACGTCAGCGTCATTACGATCATCTTGAGCATTCGCATTGTGATCCTGGGTTTCCAGCTTCGATGCATTGTGCGAAGCAATCCGCGTTCCGCGACCCGGCGTGACACGGAAGCGCAAACAGCGTCGGAGCTGGGGCTCCAGCGAGTGCTTTCAGGCCAGGCGTTCGGCGATCAATGTCTGCGCCAGCTCGAAGTCCGCCACTGCCGGCGTTCTCCCGTCATCCAATTCCCTCAGGATCCCTTGCTGTACCGCACCGCGCCGCAGCGCTTCGGCATAGGAGATTTCCGGGTGAAACATCACCATGGAGTAGCGCGGGATGAAGCGGTCGGGGAAGCGGCGCTCCAGCTCCATCGCGAGCGCCTTGCGGCGGATGTAGGCGGGATCGCGCACCGTATCGCGCATCTCCGTGTAGTTCTCGACGGCCATCTGAGCGATGGCGGCGGTGTTGGGTAGGCGCGAGCGCTCGAATTCCGCGAACAGCGCCTCCCAGCCGTCGTGCCGGTCGAGGAGACCGTCGAGGACGAGACAGTCTTCGAAGGCCGCGTTCATGCCCTGGCCGTGGAACGGAACGATGGCATGGGCGGCATCGCCGAGGAGCAGCAGCTGACCGCCGATGTGCCAGGGGCGGGTGTAGACGGTCCCGAGCTGGCCCTGGGGATGAGTCGTGAATTCCTCGATGAGATGCGGCATGAGTTGCATCGCGTCGGGGAACTGGCTCTGGAAAAGCGCCTGCACGCGATCCGGGCCGGCGACGGAATCGAAGCCATCACGGCCGCTGCGCGCCAGAAAAAGGGTGGCCGTGAAGCTGCCGTCGGTGTTCGGCAGGGCGATGAGCATGAAGCCGCCGCGCGGCCAGATATGGAGCGCGTGAGTCTCCATCGCATGCCGTTCGCCACGTGCCGGGATCGTCAACTCCTTGTAGTCGTGATCGAGCCACTCCTCCCCGACGTCGATGAGCCCCGCGCGTGCGAGGCTCGTGCGCACGGCTGACCCGGCACCATCGGTGGCGAAGGTCGGTGCAATCGGTACATTGCACTCGCTGCCCGTAGCCTCGTCGCGGAAGCGCAGCACGCCCGCTTCCGGCAGCGCTCCGAGGCAGGTCTGTTGGAACCGCAGACGTACCCGCGGATGCTGCGCGGCTTCTTCGATCAGCAAGCGGTTGAGGTCGGCGCGGCTGACGGAGTAGATGACCTCTTCCTGACGTTGGCCGTAGGGTTGCAGCTGCGTTTCGCCCGATAGTGAATGAATCATCCGCCCCCGCATGGGAATCAGGAGCTGACGAACCCGGCGCATCATCTCCGCGTGCTCGAGCGCTACGATGCCGCGGGCCGCGAGAGCAAGGTTGATCGATCGGCCGCGCTCGCTTTCCCCGCGACGCGGGTCGGGCCTGCGGTCGTACAAGTCGACCGCGAAGCCGCGGCGCGCCAGCAGCACCGCGAGAAGGGCGCCTGCCAGGCCGGCGCCGACGATGTTGACCGGCGGCCCGCCTCGAGGCTTCACGGCTGGTGGCGCAGGGCCTGGCCGAGCGCCTCAGCGCCGCGGAAGGCATCCGCGAAGCTGTTGTAAAGAGGGATGGGGGCGAGACGAATGGTGTCGGGCTCGCGCCAGTCGCCGATGACACCTTGCGCGGTCAGGGCGTCGAATACGCGCTGACCGCGCCCCCGTGGCCCGACAATCCGGATGGACAGTTGGCATCCGCGCGCGGCGGCGGCGCGCGGCGTGATGAGTTGCACGTCGGGAGCCAGCCGATCCAGCAGATATTCCAGGTAACCGGTGAGCGCCACCGACTTCTGCCGCAACCTTGGCAGACCCGCCTGTCCGAAGACGGCCAGCGATGCGATCAGGGGAGCGGCCGAGAGGATCGGCGGGTTGCTGATCTGCCATCCCGCGGCGCCGGCAGCGGCCTGAAACTCGGGCCCCATGCGAAAGCGCGTGGCCGGCTCGTGACCCCACCAGCCTGCAAGGTGAGGGCGCTCGTGTCGCTCGTGGATGAAGCAGCCGCCGATGGCCCCGGGACCGGCGTTGAGGTATTTGTAGCTGCACCAGACGGCGAAGTCGGCCTCGATGTCATGCAAGGCATGCGGCACGTTGCCGATGGAGTGTGCGAGGTCGAATCCGGCGACGCAGCCGGCACGATGCGCCGCCCGGGCGATTCTGGCGAGATCGAATGCCTGACCGGTCCGGTACTGCACGCCAGGCCAGAGCACGAGTGCGACCTCGGCGCCGTGCTCCTCGAGGTACGACTCGATCGACTCCTCCGGAATCGTGTCGTTGCCCGCAGCAGGCGACAGCTCGAACAGTGCTTCCTGCGGGTCGAGCCCCCGCCAGGCGATCTGGGAAGCGACGGCGTGCCGATCGGACGAGAACGCGCCGGCCTCGATGAGGATGCGGCGCCTTGCGCCGCTCGGGCGATAGAACGCCGCGAGCAGCAGGTGCAGGTTGACCGTCAGGGAGCTCATGGCCACGACCTCGGTAGGCCGCGCACCGGTCAGAGCCGCCAGGCCATCGCGCAGGTTCTCGTGGTAGGGAATCCAGGGCCGGTGCGCATGCTCGTGCCCCAGGACCCCGAGCTGCGCCCAGTCGTCCAGCTCCTCCATGACCATTCCGCGGGCGGCGAGCGGCATGAGCCCGAGAGAATGCCCGCAGAGGTACACGAGCGGCTCAGTCTGCTCGCCGCGAGGCAGTGCGAACCGATCGCGAAAGCTGCGCAGCGGGTCCGCCTCATCGCGGTTGCGGGCGAATTCGAGTGTCGGCTCGTAAGCCTCGCGTGTGCCGCGAGGTTCGTGAGCGCCATGAGTCTCGTGAGTGCCGGGAGGCTCGTGGTTATCGTGAATCATGCGTGGCGAGCGCCGGCTCAGGGTACCAGCCGATACAGCAGCGGGCGGCTGGGTACGGCATCGCCGTTGATCGCGGGTACCTGGAGCTGCACGAAGCACGGACCGTCAGCCGCGTCGTCCGCAACGTAGGCCAGCTCGGTAATCGTGCACTGCGGCCGCGCCGCCCGGGCCAACGCCGACTCGCCCGGCGGGAGGCCGAAGAAAAGCCGGTGCGCCGTGAGCCTGCCCTCGTCATGCGCACGATCGATGGAAGGTAGGTCGACTATCAGATGCTCGATGTCGCGCTCGACGAGATATTGCGCCGCCTCGCGAGTGAGATATGGAGGCGTCACATCGCTGTAATCGCGAGTGCGTTTTGCGGGCTCATTGGGGAGAGTGCGGAGCACCAACGCGAGCGGCGCGAATGGCAGCTCCCGCGAGCGGGCTGCCGGCCAGCCTGCCTGCAACGCACTGCGCGTGACCAGTTGGTCGCCCGGATGCGGCGCCGGATCGGAGCCCTCGGACGTTTCTCCGGGCGCCACTGACCTCACGGACAACAGCAGGGCCGGCAACAGGCTCCGCGGAACGATACGCTGCGCGTGAAGGGGCTCCCGTGTCAGATGGCCCACACACTCTGTATGAGTGCCGTTGCAGTGGGGAATCAGCGTGATGGATTCACAGTTGCAGCTGGCGCCTCGTATGACCGCGCCGGGGAAGCCGGGCACGGAGAACGGCTGCGCGCTGGCGCGCGGCGCACCGAAGTGCCGCACCTGCGGTCCCTGGAAGTCGAGCTCCACGCTGAGGTCGAACGGGTGCGCGAGGTCCACGCGAACCGCACGCTCGTTCACCTCGAGTCGCGCGTTCAACCGGGGCGCTCCAGCACGGCGCCGCAATGGCGGCAGGTGCGCCGTTCCGGGCTGGCGTAGAAGCGCTCGAATACCGGCGGCAGCTGTTTCTCGATATCGGTGAGCGCGATGAATTCCTCGTGCAGCAGGTTGCCGCAACGCTCGCAGTACCACTGGAAGCCATCGCGCTCCCCGGACTGCCGCCGCCGCTCGACCACGAGGCCCACCGTGTCGGCGGGGCGCTGCGGAGAATGCGGCACGTTCGGGGGCAGCAGCAGAACCTCTCCCTCGCGGATCGGTACATCTACCGGGCGGCCGTCCTGCATGGTCCGGAGCACGATGTCGCCCTCGAGCTGATAGAAGAACTCCTGTCCGGGATCGACGTGGTAGTCCTGCCGGGCGTTGGGGCCGCCGATCACCATGATGATGAAATCGCCGTCCTCGAACACTCGCTTGTTGCCCACAGGGGGCTTGAGCACGTGCCGGTGCCGATCGATCCAGCGATGGAGGTTGAATGCCTGCAGGGGCTTCATCGCGTTTTCCTCATTCATCTGGCGATTGATAGCCGCTGCACGACAGCGAAATCGGCTCGCTGCCGCCGGCCCGGCTGCCATCCAGATCGATTGCCGTCAGCGAGCCACCCCAGACGCAGCCGGAGTCGAGGCCGATGACGTCGTCGCGCACGACGAGTCCCAGCGCCGACCAGTGACCGAAGACGACGCGATTTTCGCGCGTGCGGCGGCTCTCGACATCGAACCAGGGGCGCCACGGCGAGCCTGCCGCGGGTGGCTTCCCCTTGATACGCAAGTTGATGCGCCCTTCGTTCGTGCAGACACGCACGCGCGTCAGCACGTTTATAGCGAAGCGCAGGCGCTCAGTGCCCGCGAGATCCGGGCTCCAATGATCAGGCTCATCGCCGTACATGTGATCGAAGAGATTGCGCGGATCGTTGCGCAGCGCGGACTCGATCTCGCGTGCCAATCCTAACGTCGTCTCGACCGTCCATTGCGGTACGACGCCGGCGTGCACCAGGAGGTCCTCCGCCTCGAAATGCGCGAGCGGCCTGGTCGCAAGCCACTCCAGCAGGACATCGCGGTCGGGCGCCTGCAGAACCTCGTCCAGCGTGTCGGAGCGGCGTGCGCTGCGGCAGCCGCAGGCCACGGCGAGCAGATGCAGGTCGTGATTCCCGAGGACTACGATGGCGTTGTCGCCGAGCGCGCGAACGAAACGCAATGTCTCGAGCGACTGCGGACCACGGTTCACCAGATCGCCGACGAGCCACAGCCGGTCGCGATCGGCGGCAAACCCTATCCGCATGAGGAGTGCGCGCAGCTCGTTGCAGCAGCCCTGGATGTCGCCGATCGCATACCGGCTCACTGCAGAATCCCGGGGATTGCGAGCCGGAACGGCGCGATCGGCGCATCGAAGCGATGCCCTTCGGGATCCACCATCTGATAGCTGCCTTCCATCGTGCCGACGGGCGTCTCGAGGACCGCGCCGCTCGAGTAGCGAAAGCCCTGCCCCGGCTGGAGCTGCGGCTGCTCGCCGACGACCCCTTCGCCGCGGACTTCCTTCACCCTGCCGTTGGCGTCGGTGATGATCCAGTGCCGCGTCAGGAGCTTGGCTGGGAGCTGGCCCTCGTTGCGGATGGTGACCGTGTACGAGAAGACATATCGCTGCTCGCTCGGGCTCGATTGCTCGTCGAGATAGCTGGTGCTGACCTCGACACGTATCTTGTGCGGCTCCTGGCTCATACCGCGGATCTTACCCGGCCGCTGCTTTGCCGACCCGCACCGCGAGCACGTCGCAGGGCGCGGCATGCAGGACGGCGTCCTCGGTGAAATTCACCAGAATGGATAGACCATGGCGCTCGCGGCTGCCAAGGACGATGAGGTCGACCTGGCGTTCGCGCGACACCCGCACAACCTCTGCTTTGACGTTGCCGCATTCAACGCGGTGCGGTGCCCCCGGAAGGCCGAGCTCTCCCGCCAGCGCGGCAAGACGCTGACGAGCGCCTGCAATCAGCTCATCCTCGATGCGAACCGCAGGCATGAGCGTCTCCCCCATCGGCTCGACCGGCATGAATTCCACCACGTGTAGCAGCTCGAGCTCGGCACCGACGGTCGCCGCCAGATCGCGTGCACGCTTGCCGATCTGCAGGCTGTCCTCGGTGAGGTCGACGACGAGCAGGATGCGGCGGTACGGATATTTGGACATGAGCCGGCCCTCGAAGCTTCTCTCCAGCCGGTACAGCCTATCTCAGGCGGCGCCGGACGGCAGCTTCACCGTGCCTGCGATGGCGTTGAAAAGGGCAGGCGAGACTGTCTCCGGCCTGGTCGACGGATCCACCCCGCAGCTCTCGATCTGTTCCGCGGTCGCGAGCCCACGCAGAGCGTTGCGGAGCGTCTTGCGACGATGGGCGAAAGCCGCGGCCACCACAGCAGGGAACGCCGGACTGATTGCAAATGCTGGACCGTCGCGCACGGTGAGCCGCGCGACAGCCGACCAGACTTTCGGCGGCGGCTGGAAGGCTCCGGGGCCGACATCGAAGAGCCGCTCCACTTCCACCCAGGGCGAGAGCATCACCGTGAGGCGTCCGTAAGCGGTGTCGCCCGGACCCGCGGCCATGCGGGCGATGACTTCACGCTGCAGCATGACGTGCAGGTCGCGAATCTCGCGGACGCTCTCGAGGATATGAAACAGCAGCGGCGTCGAGATGTTATAGGGGAGATTGCCGACGACCCGCAGTGACTGGCCGCGCCCGCGTGCGAGGGTCCCGAAGTCGACCTGGAGTGCATCCGCCTCGTGCAGGCAGAAGCGCGAGTCGCCGCCGAATCGGTCGCGCAGCAGGGCCGCAAGCTCGCGGTCGATCTCGATTGCATCGAGCGAGCGGCAGTCGGATTCCAGCAGCCGCCGCGTGAGCGCGCCGCGGCCCGGGCCGATCTCCAGCAGGGCATCGCCGCTTTTCGGCGCGATCGCGGCCGCAATGCGCTCGATTACCGCCGGATCGTGCAGGAAGTGCTGGCCGAACCGCTTTCTGGGCCTGCTGATGCGGCCTGCCTGCCGCATCAGGCCGCTCGTGTCGCGAGCTGTACGGCGAGGTCGATGGCTGCCGCCATGCTCCCCGTCTCCGCGCGGCCGGTACCCGCGAGATCGAGGGCGGTGCCATGGTCCACCGACGTCCGTAGGATCGGCAGCCCGAGCGTCACGTTCACGGCGCTCTCGAACCCCGCATGCTTGATTACCGGCAGGCCCTGGTCGTGGTACATCGCGAGCACCACGTCGAAGTCGGCGAGCACCCGCGGCAGGAAGACGGTGTCGGCGGGCAGGGGACCTCCGATCCGCAGGCCGCGCTCGCGCATGCGGGCGATCGCCGGCGCGATCACGCGAATTTCCTCATCGCCCAGGTGCCCCCCCTCACCGGCGTGCGGATTCAGGCCGCAGACGGCGATCCGAGGCTGCGCGATGCCCCACCATCGCGCAAGGTCGCGATCGAGGATCTCCAGCACCTCACAGAGCAACTCGGCGGTGATGGCGCCGCTCACCCGCGCAAGCGGCAGGTGGGTCGTGGCAAGCGCAACGCGCAGAGACGCCGATGCCAACATCATCACCGGCCGAGCTGCGCCGGTGCGGCCGGCAAAGAATTCCGTGTGGCCCGTAAACGCAATGCCGGCGTCGTTGATCACGCCCTTGTGGACGGGAGCCGTGACGATTGCGGCAAATTCGCCGCTGCGGGCGCCATCGCAGGCGCGCTCGAGCAGGCGCACGACGTAGCGGCTGTTGCGGGGGTCGAGTCGACCCGCAGCGGCCGGTACGTGCAACGGGTGGTGCTCGATCGCGAGGGTTCCGGGCACGTGACGGTGAGAAGCCGCGTCGTACGGCGGCAGGTCGACCTTCATTCCGAGCGCCCGCGCGCGCTCGGTCAGCATCTCCCGGTCACCCAGACAGACGAGGTTGCAATCGAGCTGCCGCGCCGCGACTGCCAGGCATACATCCGGTCCGATGCCGGCGGGCTCCCCGGAGGTCAGCGCGATGCGCGGCAGCACGGCGGGCCCGCGGCCGCTCATCAGCCGGTCATGACTTTCACGTAGGCGTCATCGCGCAGGTGCTGCAGCCACAGCTCGGTGTCTTCATCGGCCTTGCTGGCGCGGATGGACTCCATGGCATTCAGCCGTTTGACTTCCTGCGTCTCGTCATGGTTGCGCCGCCCGAGGAGCTGCGCGATGTGCCAGCCATACTGGGTCTTGAAGGGCTGGCTGATCTCGCCCACCTTCAGCTTCGCGACCTCCGCGGAGAAAGTCGGATCGTAAAGATCGGGGCTCTGCCAGCCGAGGTCGCCGCCGTCCGAGGCGGAGCCCGGGTCCTGCGAGGAGGCGGACGCCGCGACCGCGAAGCTCTCACCCTTCAGGATCTGGTCGCGGATCTGCTCCAGCCGCTGCTTCACCGTCGCATCGTCCTGCAGGGCGTTGGTCTTGAGCAGGATGTGGCGCACGTGGACCTGCTCCACGATCTCCTTCTTCTCCTGCGTGCGGACCTGGTTGAGCTTGACGATGTGGAAACCGGTCGGAGTGCGCAGCGGCGCGCCTACCTGGCCGGCCTTGAGGCCCATGATCAGGTTGGTGAGAAAGGTCGGCAGCTCCGAGCCCTGGCGCCAGCCGAGCGAGCCACCCTCCAGGGCATCCTCGCTATTGGAATACGCCACGGCCAGCTTGCCGAAATCCTCACCTTTGCTGGCGCGTTGATAGACGTCGTTGGCGCGCTGCTGAGCCTGGGCGATCTGGGCCGGCGTCGCATTCGGCGGCACGGCGATCAGGATGTGGGAGACGTTGTATTCCGCGCTGGCCGGATGGTTGGCCTGCTTGGAGAGGAACTGGTCGATCTCGCGGGGCGTGACTACGATCCGCTGCAGCACGTCCCGCTGCCGCAGGAGCCCGAGCGTGAGCTGCTGGCGCATCTCTTCGCGATAGGTCGTGTAATCGATGCCCTGCTGCGAGAGCACCGTCGGCAGATCGGAGAAGGGGATGTTGTTGCGCTTGGCCACGTCCTCGAGCGCGGCGTTCAGCTGGTCGTCGGAGATCGTGATGCCATCGCGATTGGCCTGCTGCAGCTCGATCCGCTGCAGGATCAGGCGATCGAGCACCTGCTTGCGCAGGACGCTCTCCGCCGGCAGCGCCATGTTCTGCGCCTGCAGCCGGGTCGTGACTTCCTTCATCTGGTCGTCGACCTCGCTCTCCAGCACCACGCCGTCGTTGACCACGGCGGCGATGCGGTCGAGCAGAGTCCCCTGGGTGGAAAGGTCCCTGGTCTGCGCCAGCGCCAGGCCGTGGAAGGCCGTCACGCCCAGAATCAATACCAATAGCCGCCGCATGCGCTCTCAATCCTCGGTGGAACGGCCCTGAGGGGGCCGGAATAGTGTGGAATTCGCTTCCGTCGGAGTGTAGCCGGGAATCGCCTCGGTGAGAGAGGCGTCCGACGCCGATCCGACACTGGCGAGGCCTGTGAGTTCCAGTTGCAGCCACAGTCCCGTGTCCTGGGGTCCCGTGCGGGCCGTGCTGGTCGTGGGATGCGCGCCGACGTAGCGCCGGGCGCCAAGGCGCATGCTCCAGCAGCAGGAACGATACTCGAAGCCGAAGAATCGCTCCAGCGCCTCGTGGTCCGCCAGCGAGTACACCCCGCGCGCGAAGACGCTCCAGGAGTGCCCGATCGGCCACGCGGCGGAGGCCTCCACCTGCTGGATATTGCAGCTGGGGGTCACCGGGCTGCCGCAGACCGGCGCCGCGCTCGGCTCACCGTTCGCGATGGCAGCGAGCGCGGCTTCCTCGTAGATGCCGCGCTCGAACCGATAGCCCAGATTGACGACCCGGTCGGGGGCTGGACGGTACTGCACCTCGACCCGGGCACGCTGCGTCTGAGACGACTGCGGGTCCCACTGCAGGGCGGCATCCGCGCTCCAGTGCTGGAAGGCGGTCAGGGCGAGCTGGGCGACCAGATCCGAGCGCCTGTCGGTGCGGGGCAGCTCGCCGGGCAGCGTGACGCGGGGATCGGTGAAATAGATCTCCTGCCCGAAGGTAGCCGTCAGATATTGCTCCCCGTTGAGGGCATTGAGGAGCCTCGTCGTGATGCCGGCGCTCACCTGGTTGGCATCGCCCACTCGGTCGGCGCCGACGTAGCGGTTGGTGCGATAGAGCTCCACCGGATCGAGGTCGGGTACCGCGGTGTCGAAGACCGGCAGCTCGCTCTGGTCGCGGTACGGCACGTAGAGATACATCACGCGCGGCTCCAGCGTGACGATGCGCTGATCGTGTGAGCCGGCGGCGCGCTCGAGCTGCAGCCCTGCGTCGAGGCTGGCGATGGGCAATGTTCGCGACGGCGAGCTCAATTGCCCCGGGTTGGTATCCGACAGTTGATATTGTGTCGCGCGGTACGCCACCGAGGGGCGGAGAAAGTATCCCGGTCCGTCGATGTTGAGGGAGGCCGTGGGATAGAGGTCGTACCGCCAGCCGTTGACACCGGTCGAGCGGCGGAAGTCGACCACTTCCGAGTCGAACCCGTAGCGCACGAGGTCCCCGGGCCCCCATCCATAGTCGGCGCTGACGGTGAGATCCGGCACGCGGGCATATGGACGGTTGTCGAGCGGCAGCGTGCTGTCGATCGTCTGGAACTGCTCGGCCATGCCCCGGACATTCCAGTGCAGGTCGCGGTACGAGAGCACCGCCCGGCGATCCAGGAAGGGGGTACTGGTGCCCTCCGGCCCGGTCTCGAAGTCCTCGAAGTACTGCGTATCGCTGACGTTTTCCCCATCCAGCGTCAGCCGCAAGCCGTCGGGCAGGTCGGTGACGTTGACGAGCCGCACGCGGTCGCGGCTCGAATGGTAGAGGGCGTCATTCGGCAGGTAGTCCCAGTCGAGCTCGCCGTGCTGCCGTTGCGTGAGGTAGCGGAAATCGCCGCCGACGTCGGGCCCACGCTTGCTGTACTCGGTCGGCTCGAGGGTGAAGTCGAGGTTGGGCGCGATGTTGAAGTAGTAGGGGATCGAGACCTCTTCCCCGCTGCGTGACGAGGTGCCCAGCGTCGGAAAGAGAAAGCCGCTCTTGCGCACGTCACCGAGCGGAAATGACACCCAGGGAAGATAGAGAATCGGCACCCCTTTGAAATCGATGCGTGCGTCGCGTCCGGTGCCGACGCGCTTGCGGGTATCGAGGGTGATGCGGGCCGCGCGCAGAACCCAGGACTGGTCATTCACCGGGCAGGTCGTGAAGGCGACGCGTTCCAGGCGGATCAGTCCCTGCGGGCTGAGTTGCATTTCCTTCGCGGCGCCGCGCGCCGAGCGCTGCACCATGCTGAAGGTCGCCGACTCGAACTGCGCGCCCTGCACCGGGGAGTAGCTGCCGCCCGCGCCCGTGACGTGCACCAGCGGGTCGGTGTAATCGATACCACCCAGGGTTCTGAGAGAGTTGTTGTTACGGTCGTACTGAAGCTCGTTTGCCTTGATGGTGCGCTGTCCCTGGCGTACGACCACGTGCCCTTTCAGGGTCAGCATGCCATTCACGCCGACCATGCTCTGGCTCTCGATGCTGATCTTGCCGCCGGTCCCGAGCGCCTTCGCGCCGGGAGGCGGCTGACGGCTCTCCGACCCGGGGGTGGTGGTCGTGGCTGGTGCCGTGACCGGCGTCGCGTTTTCCGCCGGAGTCGGCGGCTGGTCCGCGTGCACGAGCGGGGCGAAGCCGCCGAACGACAGCAGGGCGGTCCAGAATGGGTTCCAACGGGGCATGAGGGACGGCATTATAATGTGCGAATGCCTGAGAACGATGCGCGACTCGCGCTCCTGCAGGGTTGGCTGGCGCGCGATCTGGGTCTACGCCCGGCGCGGATCGAGCCTGCTTCCAGTGATGCCAGCTTCAGGCGGTACTTTCGCGTGGTGTGCGACGACTCCACCCTCGTCGCCATGGATGCCCCGCCCGCGACGGAGGACATCCGCCCTTATCTACATGTGAGCGCGCTGCTCGAGCCGCTGGGCGTTCACGTCCCACATGTGTACGAGGCCGACGCGGCCCAGGGATTCGTGCTGCTCGAGGACCTGGGCAGCACGCATTATCTGGCGCGGCTCGGTGCCGGGGACGACCCGCAGCGGCTGTACGGCGATGCGCTGCAGGCGCTCGCTGAGATCCAGCTGCGAGGCGCTGCCGCGGCCGCGGAGCTCTTGCCCTACGATCGCGCGCCGCTCGCTCGCGAGCTCGCACTCATGCCCGAGTGGTTCCTCGACCGGCACCTTGCGCTCGAGCTGACGCCGGATGAGCGCGAGATGATCGTAGCGGCCTTCGAGTTCCTGATCGCCGAGGCGCTGTCGCAGCCCGAGGTATTCGTGCATCGCGACTATCACTCGCGCAACCTGATGGTCGTCGAAGAGCGCAATCCCGGCGTGATCGACTTCCAGGACGCCCTGCGCGGTCCCATCGGCTACGACCTCGTGTCGCTGCTCAAGGACTGTTACATCTCCTGGCCGCGGCAGCGCGTGCTCGAATGGGTGAACGGTTACCGCTCCCTGCTGCAATCGCGCGGCGGACGCGTCGGCGGCAGCCCGGCGCAGTTCCTGCGCTGGTTCGACCTCATTGGCGTGCAGCGGCACATCAAGGTGCTCGGCATATTCGCGCGCCTCTGGTATCGCGACGGCAAGCCAGGATATCTCCGCGACCTGCCGCTGACGCTCGATTACGTGCGCGAGGCCTGCCGCCTCTATCCGGAGCTCGCGCAGCTCTCGGAGTTTCTCGAGCGCCGGGTCGCTCCCGAGCTGCCGCGTGCCAATGAGCGCGTCGCTCGGCAGACGGCACGATCCGCGTGACCGCACACGCGGAGTCGCCTCTCAAGGCGATGTTGCTTGCGGCGGGACGCGGCGAGCGGTTGCGGCCGATCACCGATACCTTGCCCAAGCCGCTCGTGGAGGTCGCCGGCAAGCCGCTGATCGTCTATCACCTGGAGGCGCTGGTCAGGGCCCGAGTCAGGGACGTGGTCATCAATCTCTCCTGGCTCGGGGAGAAGATCCGCACGGCGCTGGGCGATGGCAGCCGCTACGGTGTGCGCATTGCGTACAGTGAAGAGGGACCCGTGCCCCTCGAAACAGGCGGGGGCATTCATCGCGCACTGCCGCTTCTCGGTCCAGGACCTTTTCTGGTCGTCAATTCCGACGTCTGGACCGATATCGACTTCAGCTGCTTCCTGACTCTGCAGGAAGACGCGGACGCACGGCTGCTGCTTGCGCCCAATCCGCCGCACCATCCGCGCGGTGATTTCGGGCTGGAGGGCGATTTCGTGGTGGAGCACGACACCGACCGCTTCACCTACACCGGCATCGGATTGTATCGGCCGGAATTCTTCGAAGGCTGCGTCCCCGGGAAGTTTCCGCTGCTGCCGCTGCTCAAGCGTGCGATCGGCGCGCGGCGCCTACGTGGCGAGGCGTATCGCGGGGAGTGGCTGGACATCGGCTCGCCGGATCGATTGGCATGGCTGAATGCGAGAGAGCGCGCGGCGCGGAACGTTTGAGAAAGCCCGGGCCAGAAGGCCCCCGGCGAGATGGTGCCGGTGAGCATTTTGCGAACGCGGGCGAGGCATTTGACCGGGCAGGCGGAGGCCATGGCGTAAAATGACCTCTATGGCCAGCCTCAAAGACATTCCTGTCATCGCCGAGGGCGCTCCGGTGCAGCGGGAGAGCCCGCGCAGTGGCGAAAAATACGTTACTCCTCAAGGATTTACCGCAATAAGGGACGGCATAAAGGCGCCCGCAGCGGGCGGCTCATGGGCGCCTGGACCACCCGCACGAGCCGGCAAGCCGTCGTGGTTGCGGGCCAAAGCTCCGTCGGGCGTCGGCTTTCAGGCGGTCAAGGGCATCGTGAAGGAGCACCGCCTCGCCACGGTGTGCGAAGAGGCCAAGTGCCCGAACATCGGCGAGTGCTGGAATGCCGGCACTGCCACGATCATGCTGATGGGGGCGGTCTGCACCCGGGCCTGCCGCTTCTGCTCCGTCGATACCGGCAACCCCCACGGCTGGCTGGATGCGGATGAGCCGGAGAACGCCGCCCGCAGCGTCGAGCTGATGAAGCTCAAGTATGTCGTCCTGACCTCCGTCGATCGCGATGATCTCTCCGACGGCGGCGCTGGCCACTACGCCGCCTGCATCCGGGCGATTAAGCGCCGCAACCCGCAGACGGCAGTGGAGGCCCTGACTCCGGACTTCCAGGGGGTGCTCACGGACGTCGAGACGGTCGTCGACTCAGGCCTGGACGTTTTCGCGCAGAACATCGAGACGGTGCGCCGCCTGACGCACCCGGTCAGAGACCCGCGCGCCGGCTACGGTCAGACGCTGCGCGTGCTTGCTCGCGCGAAACGACACAAACCCGCGGTGTTGACCAAGAGCAGCCTGATGCTTGGTCTCGGTGAGACCGACGCGGAGATCGAGGAGACGCTGGCGGATCTGCGGGCAGCCGGCGTTGACATCGTCACCCTCGGACAGTACCTGCGGCCGACGGTCAATCACCTGCCCGTCGAGCGCTACGTCACGCCCGCGGAGTTCGACCGCTATCGCGAGAGTGCGCTTTCGCGCGGCTTCCTCGAATGCGTTTCCGGACCGCTGGTGCGCTCCAGCTATCGCGCGGAACAGGCGCTGAACCGCAACAACGCGGGGCTCGATAACGCTCGCCTTGCTGCCGAGAAGAAGGCGGGCGAGCCGGTGTCTTTCAGCGAGAACACTTAACGTGTCCTCGCTCCCGCGAGCGCCCGCGCACGGACGCGCGGGCCGGGCCCCCTGCCGCCATGGATGGCCATTGGCACGGCCCACATGATGGGCGAGGCGCGCGCCTCTCGTCCCGTTCCGCCGCACGTCGTACGGGATCTCGGCTTCGTCGAGTACGAGCCCACATGGCGCGCCATGCAGCGGTTCACCGATGAGCGCGGTCCGGACACACCGGATGAGATCTGGTTCCTCGAGCATCCGCCGGTTTTCACCCTGGGCATGAACGCCAGCCCTGAACACGTGCTCGCTCCGGGCGAAATCCCCGTCGTGCAGATCGATCGCGGCGGTCAGGTCACCTATCACGGCCCTGGTCAGCTCGTCGTCTACCCTCTGGTGGATCTCCGGCGTGCCGGTCTCGGCGTTCGCGATATCGTCACGGCTCTCGAGCGCAGCGTAATCGACTACGCTGCCGAGCTCGGCATTGCCGCTGAATGCCGCAAGAGCGCGCCCGGCGTGTACGTCGACGGCCGAAAACTCGCAAGCGTCGGCATCCGTGTGCGCCGCGGGGCCAGTTACCACGGCGTCGCGCTCAACGTCAGCGCCGACCTGGAGCCGTTCCACCGCATCAATCCCTGCGGCTACGCCGGCCTGGAGATGACCCGGTTGGTAGACCTGAGCCCGGTCGGTTCGGTGAGTGCCGTGGCGAAGGCACTGAAGCCGCATCTGCTGAGACATCTGTACCGGCGCGGGCGCTCGTAACCGCTCTGTCACCGCCTCCCGACTGACCGCATAACCGCGTTTGTTCGAGCATTGCCAGCTACCCGTCAGAGGAGTGGCAATGCAAACCGTTCACAAGAAGCCGCCTCGAGCAGCCGCGCTGGTCGTCACGGCCCTCACCATTACCGCCGCCGCCGCGGTTTCGGGCTGCTCCCGTCCGGCCAGCTCCGGCGTGAGGCTCCTCAATGCTTCCTACTCGCCGACACGCGAGCTCTACGGCGAGTACAACGCCGCTTTCGAAAAGTACTGGAAGGCCAAGACCGGCCAGAGCGTACACGTGAGCATGTCCTACGGCGGCTCGGAGCTGCAGGCACGCTCCGTGGCCGAAGGCCTCGGAGCCGATGTGGTTACGCTTGCCTTGGCCGCTGACATCGACGTCATCGCGCAGCAGGGAAAGCTGTTGCCCCTCAACTGGCAGACACGCCTGCCGGATGACAGCTCCCCTTATACTTCGACTATCGTCTTCCTGGTACGCAAGGGAAATCCGAAGGGCATCCGCGATTGGAGCGATTTGATCAGACCGGGCATCTCAGTCATCACTCCGAATCCGAAGACCTCCGGCGGCGCGCGGTGGAATTTCCTCGCAGCGTGGTCCTGGGCGCTGAAGCAACCCAGCGGCAATGACGCGAGCGCGAAGCGGTACCTCCACGACCTGTTTCGACACGTTCCGGTGTTGGATACCAGTGCTCGCGCAGCCACGACCACCTTCGTGCAGCACGGGCTCGGGGACGTACTCATCGGTTGGGAGAACGAGGCGCTGCTCGCGATCCGTGAGAAGCCGGACGACGGCCTGGTCATCGTCTACCCGTCGGTCAGCATCCTGGCGGAACCGCCGGTTGCAGTCGTCGACCAATACGCCCTGCAGCATGGCCAACGTCCACTGGCGACGGCTTATCTGCAGTATCTCTACAGCAGGGAAGGGCAGGAGATCATCGCCCGCAATTTCTACCGCCCCCGTGATCAGCAGGTCGCGGCGGAGTTCTCGAAGCAATATCCCAGGATCGACCTCGCCGCCATCGCCGATTTCGGCGGCTGGGCGAGTGTGCAACAAAAATTCTTCGCCGACGGAGGGGTGTTCGATCAGATCTACGCGCACGGCCAGTAGCGAGGGCGCGGCAGCTACACCAAGCTCATTTCGCTTTCTGCTCAAGATGAGCGGTGAATCCGATGGGCCGTCGCCTCGGAACCGGAGGGTTCATGAGCTGGCGGATGGCCGACAGGATGGCTGCAATCGCCTCGTCATGGGCAGTCAGCTTGCTCGCGAGGCGTGCCTCGAGCTCGTCCAGACGTCGAGCGAGCTCGCTGTTCGATGCCAGCAGCTCGCGCAGTTTCACGAAGGCTCGCACGACATAGACGCTCATTTCGACCGCGCGGGCGCTGTTGAGGATGGGGGCAGCCTGAATCGCGCCGTGCTCGGTGAAAGCATATGGGAGGTAGCGGCGGCCGCCGCGACCGGAGGTTTTTGAGGTCGCAAATTGCGACCTCAAAGCCTCGGCCTCTTCAGCAATATGCTCGACTGACAGGAGGGCCGCGCTGGGAGACGAAACCATAGAAGGGGTGTCTCTCTTAGCTGCTGGCTTCCTTGCCATGCAACCTCCTCGTCCATGCCGCACGTGACATCGAGTATCGTCGGGCGGAGCCGTAGGTCGCTTGAGAGCGGCGCGGACACAATGCGAACGCCGGCAAGCTTTGAATCGGAATTGCGCATGAGAGCGCCCCGGTGCTGAGGCTGGCCTCGAGAGTGCCAAGTTCTCACGAACGAGAGTCGACCTCAAGGTGATTTGCCTGCGTGTTTATGAAAATTCTCGATGTTGTAAGCGTAAGAAGTTGCGTCTGCACAGGACGCACAGAATAGCGTCTGACGTCTAGACGAGTCGGTCAGATCGCGGTCAGCGAAAGGCCGTTTGCTCGGCAGCAGCGGCACGCTCGGCGAGCGTCCAGGCGCCGGCGAGCTCTTCTCGTCGTGATCGCGTTTGCGCAAGGCGATCGCCCAGCCGATGAGCTCGAGGGGCGAAGGCAGATCACCGCGCACGCGATAGTTGAGCGTACGACGGCAGCGCAGAGTGCAGTCCAGGATCATTGCGAACCGCGGCCCGCTGCGGGCGATTTGGGCGCGGAGCGCGCGCGCTGAGAAATCCGCCGCAGGACCCGGCGCCGCGTCCAGCGCCAGGACGGCAGCAGATCCACTATCGATCGCGGCGAGCTGTCGCAACCAATCCTGGTCCAGGTCGGGCACGGGACGCGCCAGAGCCACCGGAGCAACGTCGCGCGCGCCGAAGCTGTGCGCGAGAACCGTAATCCAGCGATCCATCTCCAGCTGCTCCTGCGCGAAGTCGCCCGGATTCGAGAAGAGGATGCCCCATCGGCCCGCCAGCCATGTACGCAATGAACCTTTGTCGACCGCCACTACCGTCATAACGCCTCCTTACTTGCAGTGCCCGCCCGGCGGGACGGGAAGCAGCGTGCATCTTGCAGGAGCTCCGGTGCCAAAGTCCGGCTCATCCGGGTGACGGATGGGTATCAGATCCGGCCGCGTGAGCGGCGGCTTGCAACCGGAAATCACCATGCACTCCGAATGTGCACTTTCGGGGCCGATTGCTCCGCAGTGGGTCGCAATCCGGCCATGGGTAGCGGCTCCTGCAGTCAGTCAGCGGCAAACAGCCGATCGAAGCATGGCATTGCGGGTCGGCTTCAAATGGCACGCCGATTGCACCTGGAGCTTCGGCGGTTAAGCGACGGTGACAAATCGGGATCGCCCTCGGATCGGCCGCAGTTCCAACGCCCGAATTCTGCGCGCCGAGACGGTCGAGACAACCGGATTGTCACGATGTTGAAAGAGTCGATGCGCGGCAGTGCCGGATCGAAAAGAGATGTCAGGAGTAAGATAGAAACGGCATCATATGCCGGTTCGTTATGAATGCATTTCCTTGGGATGGTGGACGGTGCGCGGCCGCCGTCAGCATCATTCGTCCTAACCACATCGAGTGGCGTCTGCGCGCCTCGGCTGAGCGCGCCGGCTATTCAAACATACAGATCGAAAACAGCCATCAATCGGGAGAACCTCTGCTCATGAGTAACTTGATCAAGGCCGGCGCTCTAGCCGTGCTCGCCGGTATCGGCCTGGCAGGCGTGTTTCACGCAGACGAGGCGAAAGCGGACGGCGCCTTCCAGATCAAATCGGCGGACGGCAACTTCTCCGCAAGCGTCGGCGGCCGACTCGAATTCGACGGCTACTACGACGCCAATGACAACGGAAGCAAGATCGGCAGCGGCGTGGCAGGCTCGGACTCGAGTGACAGCTTCAGGCTCCGCCGCGCATGGCTCACGCTGACCGGCAACGTGTACGGTTTCGGTTACCATATCGACTACGATTTCGTCTCGAGCGCGCTGCAGCGGGCGTGTTTCTTCCATGGGTTGCTGCCGCACGGCACGATCTACCTGGGGCAGAGCAAGCCGTGGGCCAGTCTCGATGAGATCGCGAGCGATACCGATACGCCTTTTCTCGAGCGCAATATCGCCTCGGCGAGCGGCGTGAACGCCGCGGCGACGTATACGAACGGAGTCTACTACTCGTGGTGGAACAATCGGCTGTTGAGCGAAGACGACAACCTGTGGCTCGGCGTGTCAGGCTCGTCGCTGCACAAGCTGTCCACCGGGGGCACCGACAGCAGCACTCAGGGCAGCGCATTCAATGCCAGAATCGCTTATGCGCCCATCGTAGAGAAGGATCGCTGGCTCCACTTGGGACTGTCGTTCATCAATGCCAATGCGGCTGCGGGGAGCACGACCGCCGGTACGAACGCGCTGCTCGCCAGCTATGTGTACGGCAACCACTTCGACGGCAACGAGAAGCTGACGCTCGCCGGCTATACGGTCTCGAGCACGGGGACGAGGCCGCACTCGAATACCGTCGGCGGCGAGCTCGCCGGTGCCTTTGGGCCGGGATACCTGCAGGCGGAATACGACGATGCCAGATTCCACGAAGCGGGAGACCCGGGCAACACGGTGAAAGCCTTCTCCGTGACGGGAGCCCTCACGCTGACCGGAGAGACTCGGCCGTACAAACCGGATAGTGCCTCATATGCCGGCATTACGCCGTCGCATGTCTACGGCGCATGGGAGCTGGCAGTGCGGTACGAGAAAGCCCGGAATGACGGCAACAATGGCGTGTTCACGGGGCTGGCGCTTCCAGGGGTGAAGGCATCGGTTGCCACGTTGGACCGAGTCACCCTGATCAGCGCGGGAGTGAACTATTACCCCAACTCCCACGTGCGGTTCATGCTCGACTACGAGCACGGCAAGGCAGATCTCGGTAAAGCGGGAACGGATAGCCCCAACACCGTGGAAGCCCGTGCCCAGCTGGTGTTCTAATCCGCCACGAGCTTGTAGCCGGCTCCGGAGGCTGTCTGCAGGCGCTGCGGAGCGGCGGGATCCGCCTCGATTTTCTGCCGCAGCCTGTGGACGAGCTGCTTGAGGAGCTGCCGGTCGCCGGAGCCGCGGTGACCCCAGACATGGACCAGAAGCCGGTCGGAGCTCACGGTGCGGCCCGCGCTGGCGAGAAGCATTTGCAACAGCCGCAGCTCGAGCTTGGTGAGTCGCACCGGCTCCGCGTCGCCGATCCGTACCGTATGCTCCTCGGTGTCGAGGGTCAGATTGCCCGCAGATAGAACAGATGCGCTTTCCGTGCCGGCACGGCGCAGGAGCGCCTTGGCGCGTGCCAGCAGCGTACGCGGACTGAAAGGCTTGGTGAGGTAGTCGTCGGCGCCCAGATCGAGCGCCCGCACCAGGTCCTCCTCCTCGCCGCGGACGGTCAGCATCATGATGGGGACGCGCGACTGCCGGCGAATCGTCTCGCACACCTGAAACCCGCTCGCCCCCGGCATGTTGATGTCGAGGATGACCAGGTCCGGCGCTTCATCAGTTACGGCCCGAATGGCGGCGGAGCCGTCCGCGGCCTTGATGACCAGGTAACCCGACTGCGTCAGCGTGAAGCCGACCAGGTCGCGCAGATCGCGATCGTCGTCAGCCACCAGAATCTTCAAGCGGTCACCTCCACCGGTAAGCTCATCGTGAACCGGGTGCGCCCCTCCGCGGTGCGCTCCACGCCCACAGTTCCGCCGTGCCGCTCGATGATGGAGCGCACGATCCAGAGCCCGAGCCCGAGCCCGCCGGGCTCAGGCTCCTGCTCGGTGCCGCGGTGAAAGGGCTCGAACAGCCCTTCGCCGGCGGGTGTCGCCGGCCCCGCGCCCTCATCCTCCACCCACGCGGCGAGCCGGCCCGCGTCGACCTCGCAGCCGATGCGCACCGTACTACCCTCCGGCGCGAACTTGTTGGCGTTGGCGAGCAGGTTGACGAACACCTGGGTCAGCCGGTGCTTGTCGCCTTCGATCAACGGCAGCTCTTCCGGCAGAAGGACCTCGAGCCGTTGCCGGCGCAGTGCGAGGAGCGACCCGATGAGCGTCCGCGCATCCTCGATGACCTCGGCGAGATCCACGGTCTGACGGCGTATCGCCAGCTGGCCGGATTCGATGCGCACGCTTTCGAGCAGATTGTCGATGAGGCGTGTGAGACGCAGTGTGCCGCGCTGCAGGGACTCGGTGAGCTCCCGCCGGTGCACGGGCTGCATGCTGTCGAGATTGTCGAGCAGCAACTCGATGGAGGCGAGCTGCGCGGCGAGCGGCGTGCGAAACTCGTGCGAGATGTTGGCGAGCACGGAATCGCGCGCGCGGCGCACCGCCTCGAGCTCCGTCTCGTCCCGGATCACCTGCACCTGAAGGCCGTCGACAGGTCCGGCGCTGGTAACGACGGCGGTACGGGTCTCATCGCCGCGGCGCAGCCGCTCCACGCACTGCGCGCTGCCCTCGCTGCGCGCTGTCAGGATCGGACACCTGTGCTCGCATGGCCGCCGGCCATCCACTTCCAGCGGCTTGAGCACATCGCCGCAGAAGCGGCCGACCGCCTCCTGCGGCTCGATGCGCAGCAGCCGGGCAGCCTGCGCGTTGAGATACCTGACGTTGCGCTGCTCGTCCACCGCATACACGCCTTCGACGATGCCGCCGAGCACGGCCTGCGCCTCGGCCTCCCGGCGCCGCAGGGTTCCGGTCAGCTCCAGAAGGTTGCGGCGCATGTCTTCCATGGTGCGGGCGAGCGCCCCGACCTCCGCGGCGCCGCCGGGCGGAATCGATGCAGAGAAGTCACCGTGTCCAATACGCACTGCCGCGTCGGTGAGGGCCCTGACAGGCCCGACGACACGTCGACTCAAGATCGTGCCAGCAAGCATCGCAAAGGCGGCAAGGATCAAGGTCGTCACCACGAGGGCTCGGACCAGCCGGGTCGTCGAGCTCTCCACCAGGCTGATCGGCACGGCCGCATCGATGAAGCCGATGGCTTCGCCGCTCGATGCAAATAGTGGCACGCTCGCCTCGTACAGCCCGAGCGAGTCGATCCGCCGGACCGCCGAGTGCCCATCGGCGAGCGCGGCCGAGTAAAGCGCCGTGTACGCGTTCACTGGATCCGCCGTATACGAGCGGTAATCGACGAAGCGCACCCGGGTGCCGACGCGCTGTGTCAGATCGCCTGCCAGACGGGCGTCGAGGAGACGCAGGACGTAAATGCGGATGTTGCCGGGACCCGGCATCGATACGAAGGCGCCGAAGGCGGCAAGCCGCATGTTGGTGGGCAGGGCCAGGAAAGTCGGACCCTGCTCGGCGCCTTCCGACTTGACACCCTGCCAGTCGAGCGCGGGACCGGTCGCGGCGAGCAGCGTCGCGCCCGAGAAAACTGCGCAGGCGTCGAGCTGAGAGGTGTCGCAGAATCGCCGCAGGAAGGGAGCAATGGCTTCGTCCTGATGCTGATCGAGAAGCCGCTGTAGAGTCGGGCGCTGCGCCAGCACACGTGCCGAGGCGAGTGCGTCCTCCGTCATGCGGCGCACGTCCTCATGAGCAGTGGCGCCGGCAAGCAGCACCCGCGCCTTGCCCTGCTCGTCGGCAAGCACGCGCAGCATGCCGATCGCGGTGGCCGACAAGCCAACACCGACGAGCAGCACGAGCAGCACGTGGACGGCGACCATCCACCAGCCGAGGCTGGTGTTGGCCGGGTCCGGCCAGAGCGCGCTCAGTCGGCGCCGGAGGAGGGGCAGCATGGCATCACCGCCGCCGGTACCCGGTCCGCTCCACCAGGGATTTCAGCGCCAGGGTCATGAGCGCGAGCAGCGTGAGGAGCGAGGCGACCGCGAACGCGCCGGTGAAGTCGTAGTCGTCGTAGAGCGCCTCGATCGCGAGCGGCATGGTATTGGTCAATCCGCGGATGTGGCCCGAGACCACCGACACGGCACCGAATTCGCCCATGGCGCGGGCATTGCACAGAATGACTCCATAGAGCAGTCCCCAGCGGATCTTGGGCAGAGTTACGCGAAAGAAAGTCATCCAGGCCCCGGCGCCCAGGGTGATGGCGGCCTCCTCCTCGTCGTTGCCGAGCTGCTGCATGAGGGGTATCAGCTCGCGCGCGACATAGGGGAAAGTCACGAAGAGCGTCGCGATCATGATACCCGGAGCGGCGAAGACGATGCTGATGCCGTTCGCCGCCAGCCACGCTCCGAACCAGCCTCGCATGCCGAAAAGCAGCACGAACAGCATACCCGAGATCACCGGGGACACTGCTACCGGCAGGTCGATGAGGGTGATGAGCAGACTCTTGCCGCGGAACTCGAATTTGGCGATCGCCCAGGCGGCGGCGAGCCCGAAGAGGGTATTGGCCGGCACCACGATGAGCGCCGTGAGCAGAGTCAGGCGGATGGCCGCCTGCGTGTCCGGGTCGGCGAAGGTCTGCAAGTATCTCTGTACCCCATCGTGGAAAGCGGAGGCGAAGACCATCGCGAGCGGCGCCAGCAGCAGCGCCGCCAGAAAGGCCACCGAGAGGCCGATCAGGCCCCTGCGAAAGAGGGCGCTGACGATCGTTTCGCGTCCGGGACGGGTGTCGAGGTCTTCGAGTGCCCCGGAGTGGGCGCCGGCCGCCATCACCGTGCCCCCCGGACCATCCGGTCCCTTCCCCAAGCCTGCAGCAGATTGATGGCGAGCAGGATGACGAACGAGGCCGCCAGCATGACGAAGCCGAGCGCCGCCGCGCCGTGGTAGTCGAACTCCTCCAGGTGGATGACGATGAGCAGCGGCGTGATCTCGGTTTTCATCGGCAGGTTGCCTGAGATGAAGATGACCGAGCCGTACTCGCCGAGCGCGCGCGCGAAGGCGAGGGTGAATCCTGTGAGTATCGCGGGGAGCACCGCGGGGACGATGACTCTGCGGAACACGTACCATCGGCCGGCTCCGAGCGTTTCCGCGGCGTCCTCCAGATCACGTTGGACCTCGAGCAGCGCGGGCTGAACGGTGCGGACCGCGAAAGGCATTCCGATGAGCGTCATCGCCATGATGACCCCGAGGCGAGTGTAGGCGACGTGAATGCCGATCTCGTCCAGGTAGCGGCCGAGCCAGCCGTTGGCCGAGAAGACGGCGGTGAGGGCGATCCCGGAGACCGCGGTCGGCAAGGCGAACGGCAGATCGATCATCGCGTCCATGAGCCGTCGGCCCGGGAACTCGTAGCGCGCCAGCGTCCAGGCGATGATGAAGCCGAACACGAGATTGATGCAGGCCGCGAGCAGCGCGCCGCCGAAGGAGAGCTCATAGGACGCGAGCGCGCGCGGGCTCGCAACCGCATCGAGGAGTTGGTGCAGTGGTGTCGAGGCGGCGAGCAGCACCAGCGCGGCGAGCGGCAGCAGCACCACGGCACTCAGGAAGAACGTCGTGAATCCCAGCGTCAGCCCGAATCCGGGCAGGACGGTGGGTTGCCCGTCTCTCATGGTCCGCTCACGCCGCGGAGCGGCTGTGTGCCGTCGCCTCCTGCTCGCGGTGAACCAGCAGCACCGGCCAGGGCGGTGCGCCGAGCAGCCCGGCCAGTTCGTCGGCGAGCTGACCGGCGCTCGCGATTCCGACGATCAGCATGCTTTCCGGCGCCTCCTCCAACCGCTGTTGCAGAGCCTGTGCCGTCAGGCCGAACCGCATTTCCGTCCGGATCTCCAGGCCATGTGCGGCGCGCGCCTCCGAGCGCGCATCGAGCAGGGCTCGGACGCCGGAAGAGCGCTCGGCAGCGGGTGTCTGCTCCGGGAGCACGTCGACATAGATCGCTTCGGCCGCAAGATGCCGCAGAACGCTGGCTGACATCGCCAGTGTCGCGCTGCGCGCAGACTCGTCGGTCCAGTGGATGAGCACCCGCTGGGGTGACGAAGCATGCTCCGGAAGGATCAAAATCTCCTCCGCTCCATTCTCCAACAGCCACTTTGCGTCAGACGCCACATCGCTACGGGATGCGATGACGGTGGTCCCCGGTAGCGATGCGGCGCTCTCGCGGATCGGCGTCGAAGCTCCCAACAGGGGCTCGACGTGCCTGCGAATGCGCGTCTTCATGCGTGAGGAGAGATCCAACAGCAGCGGATTACCGGCGAGCCTTTCGGCGGCGGAGCCGTTCGGCGCCCAGATCGTGAAGCTGGAGAGAGGTGTCGGCAGGACGTGCGCCCGCCGGACACCGACGGTGACGCTCTGGCCCGGACCGATCGTGAACGCGCGTTGCTCGAACTGCGCGCGCGTGGCTTCGAGAAGCACCGCGCTATCCCCGTTGGCATGCGCAAGGATTGGCGCATCGGGGGCCTCATCGAGGCGGATGCGCGCGCGCTCGAGCGCCCCGGTGAAGAGCACCTCCTCGACGATGCCGCGTCCCAGATAGGCCGAGGAGGAAAGGTACTCCCGCGAGGATGCGATCTCGATCTCCTCCGGTCGAACCACCGCCACGACCTCCCGCTGGCGCCCGGCGCCGAGGGCCGGACTGTGGAGCGCCGCGGGCCATGCTCCCCAGCGTGGTCCGTCGGTCCCCTGTCGCGCGAGGATCAGGTTGGCTGCACCGAGGAACGTCGCCACGAATCGCGTGGCGGGGTGCGTATAGAGATCCTTCGGCCTGCCGCTCTCGAGCAGCCGACCGAAGTTCATCACCCCGATCCGGTCCGCCATGGCGAACGCTTCCTCCTGATCGTGCGTCACCAGGATCGTGGTGATGCCGAGCTCGCGCTGCACCTCACGGATGGTGCGCCGCAGGCCCTCGCGGATCTTGGCATCCAGCGCGCCGAACGGCTCATCGAGCAGCAGCACTTCGGGGTTATGCGCCAGCGCCCTCGCCACCGCCACCCGCTGCTGCTGCCCGCCGGAGAGCTGCGCCGGCAGCCGCTCGTCCATGCCCTCGAGCGCCACGAGCCGCAGCAACTCCTGGCGCCTTCGGCGCCGCTCGGCCGCGCGCACTCCGCGCACCCGGAGCGCGAACTCGATGTTCTCCGCCACGGTCATGTGCCGGAACAGCGCGTAGTTCTGGAACACGAGTCCGACGCCGCGCCGCCGCGCCGACACGTGGGTTACATCGCGGCCGTGCAGTGCGATCCGCCCGTGGTCCAGGCCGGAGAGCCCCGCTACCGCGCGCAGCAGCGTGCTCTTGCCGCTGCCGCTGGGGCCGAGAAGGACAAAGAACTCGCCGTCCCCGATCTCGAGCGAGACATCGTTGACGACCGGGACGCCTTGATAGCGCTTGGTCAGTTGATCGAGAGTGATCGACACGCCGAGGCATCGTACCGACGGCAAGACATGTCGTCAGTCGCGCACCGGTTACCGCCCGGTGACAAACCGGTTATGGCGTGCTCGCAGGTTAGGCACATGGACGTGCCCCGCCGCCGCAGGTGGCGGAGCTTTGGGCAAAAACCACGCTTTTTGCCCAAAGCAGCGCTGGGCGGGGCAGGAGCCCCGGTCCAGCGCTTCGACCATAGGCGGAGCTTTGGGCAAAAACCACGCTTTTT
>Ga0134125_10001656_pt1 | contig 27269 bp, 17 predicted proteins | sample KB31751_FD_96464 | JGI IMG/M metagenome (GOLD analysis project Ga0134125, IMG submission 96464) | Terrestrial soil microbial communities with excess Nitrogen fertilizer from Kellogg Biological Station, Michigan, USA - KB3-175-1 | ecosystem: Environmental > Terrestrial > Soil > Unclassified ... | reverse complement strand
TTCCGCATAGCGAATGGCGTCATCCACGACTGTTTTATACGCTGAAAAGGGTTTGGAAAAACTCATATTGATCACCCGGGCTCCGTGGTCGGCCGCAAAGCGGATGCCGTTCGCCACATCCTTGTCCCGCTCGTCCCCGTCCGGCACCACCCGGATGATCATCAGCCTTACATCGTCCGCCACGCCGTCCATACCCTTTCCGTTGTCCCGTTCCGCCGCGATGATGCCCGCGACATGGGTGCCGTGCAACGCGTCGGGTCCCGTCACATCCGCATTCCCATAGTACCGCTGGCCCGTATTATTATAATCGTCGCCGACGATATACCGCGGATCGTACGCCATGTTGTAGTGGTAGTTCAGTTCGGCCGAAAAATGTTCCAGCGGAGCGTCGATCCCCTCGCGGACCAATTGCCGGAAAGACCCGCCCTTCTTCAGCTGTGCGACCAGGATATCCCGTACATGCTGCTGACCTTCGTCATCGGGCACATAGGCCTGCCAGTCCGCGAGCGTCGGGCTATCCTTGCCGATCCTGGCGAGCATCACATTCATGATCGTCTTGAACCGGCCGATCCCCTCGACGATGTTGGCGACACGGGTATGGGCCTGATCGTATTCTGTCTTCATCCGCCGGTATTCAGCCAGCGCGGCCGTGTCGCCCGGCGAGGCGGAGGCAGCGGTCATGGTGTCGAAGCGCGGGGCCCGATCCCGTAACAGCCGCGTCAGTTCAAGGTTGTCATAGTGCACGTCGCTGTCCTTTCCGCCGATGAAGTCCCAGCCATGCACGTCGTCGATATATCCGTCATGGTCGTCATCCATGCCGTTCGCGGCCTTCTCCCGGGCGTTTACCCACAACACGTCCCGCAGGTCCTCGTGGGCCGTATCCGTCCCGCCATCGATGACCGCGACGATCACTTCCTTGTGCTTCTTTCCATGCAAAAGGCCATAGGCCCTCTCCGTACTGATGCCGAACACGCTGTCTTTCTGCAGATCCTTATGCTGCCAATTCGTGTCCTGCCCCAGCACTGCTGCGGGCAACAGGCATACACATAAGAACAACCGGAATTTCCTGGATACGTCGATCATGAAATGTATATTGAATTAGCCAGCGAAGATAGGCCCAATGCGCCAGATTCCCGGCGGCCAGATTCCGCCGCTCCGAGGATCCTCCGCTGCGCCGCTGCGACGCCCTGCGGCCGTCCAGCTCCGGAGGCCACCTGCGTCGGCGCCAGCCGCTGCGCTGGCATGAAAATTTCATTCAGCAACCTAAAACCCATGTTCAGCGGCTTCTTTTTTTCCGTTATCGCCTTCATCGCCCTGATCGGAACGATCGTCTCGATCACCATCCACATGAAGCACAAAAAGTCCGGCAAGCGGCAACACTAGCCTGTGGAAGTTTTTCCCGGCCGCCGTCGACCCGTGGCCCATGCTACATCCGCTGCAATCTCACCTTCACGATAGCGCCTTCATGAGGAAGCACGGAGAACCAGGCCTCGTCTCCATTCCAGATCCGGTGTCTTACCCAGCGCTTTCCCGCGAATTCTCCTTCTTCGATCGCGAGTATTTCCGCGCGGCGGCGCCCCGATCCGGCGGCGGGCATGAACCGAAATTGGGCGTCCGACCCCAGTAACAGGAACGTATTGCTGTCCAGTTGCGCCGTCAACACTCTTCCCGTATGATTCCCGTTCGCGGGATTTTTGGGATAGCCATAAGTGAGAAGCAGATCGTATCCGTCGAATGATAACAATTCCTCGTTGAGCCCGGGGGCCTCACCTGCGGCCTTCAGCCGCCCCGTTCCCTGCAGGCCCGCGATCGTGTCGAGGGCGCCGGCCAGCAACCTGAAATTGTCGGCATAAAGGTCGAAGCCGGCCGCGAGCCCTTCGGGCTTGCGCGGATCGCCGGGGTCAAGCCCAAAAGGATCGATGCCATAGGGCGCCACGCCGATCGCCTGGTAATTGCCCAAAGCATACAACTGAAAACGTGCTCCGGCCACACTCTCGCCCATTTCCGGGATAAAAAATGGATTGTCCGGCCGGTGGAACTGACCGGCCACCTTTCGGAACTGGTCTTCATTGGTCAGATAGATGTCGGGCGCGAGAAGACTGAGCTCCGGCGCGACCGCTTTCCAGATATCCAGGACGCCCGCCGCAGGACCACCGCTCGGATATTCCCCGGCCCGGCGGAACTGGTATTCGCTTAGCCAATTGTTGGCGTACATCGGCAGGTCATAGACTGCCTTTCCCGCCGCGGCGACCTCGTTCACATAATGTGCGAACCAGAACGCCTGGAAAGCTTCGGGTGCATGTACTCCGAATACCGTCGCCCAGCTGCCGCCGGGTTTTCCCAGTCGCCGGCAAAGACTGTCCGGCACTCTTTGTCCGAACGCCGCGTCGGCCGCCGCCGAGTAGTCGCGGTCCGTCCCCAGCGATCCGCATTCGTTTTCCACCTGGACCAGGATGACGGTATGCCTGCGGCCATCATAGTCGCGAAGATGCCGCATCAACGCGGCGAAGGCCGTCTTGTCCGCGTCCAGGTTGGACCTGGAAAGGACCGAGAGGATGGGCATCACTTGACCGTTGGCGTCCTCCATCCGGGGATATTCGTGGGGGTCGGACTTCATCCAACCGGGGATATAGCCCGAACTGCCGTTCTTGAACGAGCCGAACCACAACAGGACAAGGCGGAGCCCTTCGCGCCTTGCACCGTCGATCAGGCTGTCCACCTCCCCGAAGGAAAAATTGCCCTTTGTGGGTTCGGTCACTTCCCAGTAGACCGGCGCCTCAACCGTATTGGCATGCAACGCCCTGACCTGCGGCCAGATCTTGTCCAACAGGAATGGCCATGCGCTGCTGTTCCAAAGCTGTGCTCCCAGGATAATGAAAGGCTTCCCATCCACGTGCAGAGAATAACTTCCGCCGGGCCCGGCGACGATGGCCGGGATCGGCGAACCTGCCGCTTCCCCGGTACGCTGTGCCATGGCGGTTGCCGTACAGATCAGCAACCACCCCGTCATTCGGATTATTTTCATTATGATCAATTACCCAATTGCTTCAGGGCAAGCCAGGCCATCAGCCCGGAACTGGGCTCCAGCGCAGCTTCGTCGATCGCGAAACGGGGGCTGTGCAGCGGCGCGTCGATTCCCTTTTCGGCGTTTCCGGTGCCCAGGAAATAGAAGCAGGCGGGAACGGCCCGCGAATAGTAGGCGAAATCCTCTGCGATCATGAACAGTTCCGCTTGTTCGACATTTTCCTTACCCAGGTACGCCGCGGCAGCATCCGCCACCTCTCCTGCCAACCGCTCGTCGTTGACCAGCGAAGGATAGCCGGTGACCACATCGAATTCACAGTGTCCGCCCATGGCCGCGGCGATCCGGCAAGCCATTCGCTTCATCTGTCCATGCGCGGCGTACCGCCATTCCTCATCTACCGTCCGGAAAGTCCCCTGCATCATGACCGTGTCCGGGATCACATTGATCGCGCCGTCCGCGATCACTCTACCAAACGACAGCACGCCGGGCGTAACGGGGTTGTTGTTCCGGCTGATCACCTGCTGGAGCGCAATGATCAGCTCTGCGGCGATCACCACGGGGTCGATCAACTGCTGCGGCATCGCCCCATGCCCGCCCTTGCCGGATACGCGGACGGTGATCTCGTCCATCGAGGCCATACACTTCCCGCCCCGCACAGCTATTTTTCCCGCCGGCAGCGAAGGCATGACGTGTTGCCCGATGATGGCGGCAGGCGCTGGCTTGGTCAGGACGCCATCGCGGATCATGAGGCTGGCGCCTCCGGGCAGTTTCTCCTCACCCGGCTGAAAGATCAATTTAACGGTCCCCGCCCACCGGACCTTCAGGGATTGCAGGATCGCCGCGGTGGCCAGCAGCGAAGCGGTATGCGCGTCATGCCCGCAGGCATGCATCACTCCCTTGTTCCTGGAAGCGAATTCCACGTCGTTCAATTCCGTGATCGGCAGGGCGTCCATGTCGGCGCGCAACGCCACGACCCGGTCCGAGGGCATTCCTCCCCGCAGCACGGCGGCAACCCCGGTGTCCGAAATGGCTTCCCACGCGATGCCCAGCTCATCCAGCCTGGCCTTGACGAAGGCCGCAGTCTCTTTTTCGGAAAATGAGAGTTCGGGGTTCGCGTGCAGGCGCCGCCGGTCCGAGATCGTCCGGGCGAGGCGCTCAGCCGCCAGTTGTCTTATAGTTGCCAGCATAGTGATCGGCGGCCAGTTTCCATTCCGGCCGGATATAATGACAGGTATACCCCTCGGGGTATTTTTGCAGATAATCCTGGTGATATTCCTCCGCTACCCAAAAAGGTCCCGCGGGCGCTACTTCGGTCACGATCGCCCCCCGGTAGATATTGGCGGCGCTGAGTTCGGAGATGAGCTGCCGGGCGATCTCCTTCTGCTGCTCGTCCACATAAAAGATCGCCGACCGGTACGATGTACCGACATCGTTTCCCTGGCGGTTTCGGGTCGTAGGGTCGTGGATCTGGAAAAAGAACTCCAGCAGCCTGCGATAGGATATTTTATCCGGATCGAACAGGATCTCGATGCCCTCGGCATGCGTGCCATGGTGACGGTAGGTGGCGTTGGCCACATCTCCGCCGGTATACCCCACCGTTGTCGAAACAATCCCGGGCAACTGTCGAAAAAGTTCTTCCACTCCCCAGAAACATCCGCCGGCCAATATGGCTTTTTCCGTCGTCATAGAAATTTCATTTAGAAATATAACAGCAGCCAAATTTATTTGTTTCCGGGCAGACCCGCAACGGCCGTTTTGGTGGATGCCTCGCTTTCGCACCGCGCACCGATCCCACAATCCGCCCCATCGGGCTGGCGGAGCCGGTACTTGCATTTGTTTTTACTGTTGTAAAACGCTAGTTACCAATATTTTGAATCCGCGCCTTCCCTGGCCTGATTATTTATGTACCCCACGTAGCATGAAAGCACCATTCCTGCAACGTGGATCGCTCGTCCTAGCCATGTCCGTCCTGTTGGCGGCGGCGGCATTTTGCGGATACAAGGTGCATACGCTTTCGGGCCAGTCGGAGTCTATTCGGGTCGACTACAGCAGCACCAATAATATCAGCTTCGGCATACTATCCGTCAACAAATGGCGGGACCTCGTCATTGCATCGGTATCGCGGGAGATCGAGGACTTCACCCTCACGCCGGCTGAAAAGGACTCCCTGGAGCGGGAGGTGACCCAGTTGCTGAACGGCCTGGTCGACAAAGGCGACAGCGCCATCAACGCGCCGAAGAAATCGATCGGCGGAAAATTAAAGCAGCTGGTCTACCATGCGTTTGTCCGGAAGAAAAAGGTCAAGAAGATGGTCCCAGCCTTTTCACGCAAGCTTACAGACGAAATGTTGCAGCCTTCGAGCAAACGCCGGCTCAAATACCTGGCGCGGAACAAACTCGAGGACCTGGGTCAGCAGATCTATGACAGCTCGAAGCAGGCGGAGCAGAAGACCCTCGACTCGATCTATCACAAATACAATGTGACCTCCGATTCCGCTTTCGAACGGTACACCGAAACCGCAATTCCGATCCTTCAGCACCGCACTTACGCCTATACCTGGGCGATGCTGGCGATCGTCTTCGTGGTCCTCGGCGGCTGGTGGCTGCTGCGCAGGAAACGCCAGCTCTATGTACCCTTCTATATCATGTCCATCGTCCTGGCACTCATCTTTCTTGCCGTCGGCCTGACCACCGCGATGATCGATATCGACGCGCGGATAAATTCACTGAGTTTCCAACTCCTGGGCGAAACCGTATCTTTCAGGAACCAGGTGATCTTCTTCCAAAGCAAGAGCATCTTCGACGTCGTTCACATCCTGATCGCCACCGGCAAGTACGACTCCATCTTCGTCGGCATCCTGATCCTCGTCTTCAGCATCCTTTTCCCGATGGCCAAGCTGACCTCCACAGGTATTTGCGTGTTGAGCCAGCGAAAATGGGCTAAGAACAAACTGATCCACTATTTCGCCTTTCAGTCGGGCAAATGGAGTATGGCGGACGTCACCGTTGTGGCAATATTCATGGCCTATATAGGCTTTAACGGGATCTTGCAATCCCAGATCCGGTATCTCAATATCCGGTCGGACCAGCTCAGCAGCATTGCGACCAACCACACTTCCCTCCAGCCCGGCTATATCATTTTTGTCACCTTTGTCGTCTTCGGGCTTGCGCTTTCGCAGATCCTGAAAATGATCACCGAACGGAGCCCAAGGCGGCAGCCCGACGCGCCTGCCCATCAGGCGAAAGATCCGCACGCCGCCAGGCAATCCTAGACCACCGTCCGGCCGGTTGGTGGGCTATCAGCCGGTCGATCAGCCGCTGCACCTCGGACACCGGCCGCGCTTCCACCAGCTGCGCCTGACTGCCCTTCGGATCGTCGGTCCAGCTGTCGCTTCCATCGGGCCGCACGAGCAGTCGCCCGCGCCGCAACGAATACCAGGGCGCCGGGCCGCAAATCGCCGTCAGCACGGCCGTCTCGTCCCAACTGCTCCGCCCGGCGCTGTCCTCGGCCGCCAGCGGGATGCTGATCCGGAATACGTCTTTGACGGGGTCGTGCTCCACCGCCGCGTTACGGACTAACGGCAACCCGCATTTGATCTTCACGCCGATATCGAACCCGCTCAGCACCACCGGCGTCGGCCATGTCCCGAAAACAACCCTCGACGCGGCCGCATCCTTCATCACATTGAACTCCCGGCCCGAGGGTATCTTGCCCGCCATCGACACCAGCCGGATCACTTTTTCCCTGACCAGTTCCCGCCCGCTCAGCGGCGAATATTCATCCGGCCCCGATTCCAGCACCCCGCGCAGATTCGTCAGGAACCCGACGGTTACGATCACCACACTGTGGTCCGGCCGGCCAGCCAGTACCCTCCGGTATAACCGAACCGCATCCTCCGCTTCTTCGTTTCGGGTTAACCGGTGGGGATAGCGCGCCAGGATGCTGTCGGTCCAATGCTGGGTGTCGCGTTGGCTGACGGCATCGCCTTCCGGCACGCCAACCGGGATACCGGGTCGGCCGAAATAAGTATTGAAGAGGTCGATCACTGCCGCTATCCCTTCATATTTGTTGCTGGCGACAGTCGCCAGGATTTCAGCCATTCCGCTGTCGGCCAGCGCGTGCAATATCGCGATGGCACCGACGTCGTCATAGTCCGGCCCCATATCGGTGTCAAAGATCACGCCCACCGGGGCGGCGTTTTTTCCCGTCCCGGCCGCTGCCACATCCTTCCCCGTCCCAGCCGCTGCCACATCCTTCCCCGTCCCGGCCGCCGCCACATCCTTTCCCGTCCCGGCCGCTGCCACATCCTTCCCCGTCCCGGCCGCTGCCAGGCCCCGACCCGCTCCGGACTTCCGCTCACCCGCGTTTCCGCGATCCAGCGTAACCTGTTGCCGCCCCGGCCGCAATGCTATCTCCTTACCCCCGTAGACGAACCGGCCGCTCACGCCGCGCGGCAATTCCACCTCGCCCGAAATCCCGTTCTCCATCTTCCGCAGCTTTACACGGATCATCCCTTGCGGATGCGGCACACTCCCCTCCACCTCGGTCAACTCGCCCGGCGCAGGCTGGATCAGCACGCGGCTGAACCCCGGGGCGTCCGGCATGATCCCGCAGATCGTAGCAAGGAAATCATAATCCGGGCTGGCACTCCAGGCGTGACAATCGGACCTGGTGGGTTCGGGCTTTTCGGCGAAGGTCGTCAGGCCGGTCGCGAGCATTTTCCGCCACGGGCCGAGCTGGGAATAATAGCGGTCGGCCATCCCTGCTGCCTTCATGGCCTGGTTGAGATAGAACCGGAAATAGAAGGTCGCAGGCTGGAGGGTGCTGTCCGCCAGAATCCTTTCCATGACTGCCTTCCGGTCCGACGCCGGAATGGCGCCCGCGAGGATGGCCAGGATGCCTGCGTGCTGGCTGTAACTATTCTTCCCGGGTGTGTTGGCCATTTCTTTTTTCGCGGCATCGTAACAGGCCCGGTAAGTCCCCGCGTCGATCTCCCGGACGAGCCTGCGGCACTGCAGCGACGCCGCAGCCCATTGGCCGCCGAAATAGGCGAACAGATCGCCTGCCTGCTGCAGCGTGTATGCATACTGCAGGCTGATCACCGCCGAATGCCCGTCGGTGGCTCCGGGGGGAACGCCGCCGTCAAAAGCATCGGCCCAGTCGACAAAGCCCCACCACGGCATGGGTCCGAGCATTCCGGCGGCGCTGTCCACATGATCGGCGTACCACCCCAATACCTGTCTCACCGCGGGCAGGAACTGCCGGATGAACGCGTCGTCTTTCCGCAGCAGCCAATAGTCATGTATCATCACGACCCACCAAAGCGAAAACGGCGGGATCACCTGAAAGCGGCTGCTCGGGTACCTGCCCTGCGTGAGCCCTTCGGTTATCCGTGAGTGATAGAAGTCGAGCAGGGCCTTTCGCATCAGCCGGTCGTCGCCGGTCACATAAAGCGAGATGAGGCTCTGAATCCTGGTGTCCGCTTCGTACTGAAGTTGCTCGTAATATGGACAGTCGAAATAAGTTTCACCCGCGCAAAGCCGCGCGGTCCGCCAACCGACGTCCCAGATCGCTTGCAGGGACGGGTCGCTGCTTGAAAAGCTGGCTTTCCGTTCGAACGGGTAACCCGTATACATGCCATAGAGATCGTCGATCCGCAGGGAATCTTCGCCGGTTGAGATCTCCAGCTGCATGTAGCGGAAGGTGCGGAACCACAAGGGCCGGAACAACCGCTTCGCCCCCCCGTCCGCGAAAAAGATGTCGTAATTGCCCTGGATTTGCTTGCCTTCGACATCGTTGCGGTCCCCTTTGTCCCCGTGCGGATCGAAGAGCGATTCGGCGTAGGTCAACTTCACGCTTGCCCCCCTGCCGCCGGTCAGCTGCAATTCGGGATACGCTACGGTATTGAACGTTTGATCGAGCAAAAGGGTCAGCCGGGTGTGCGGCGGAACCGCGAATGCTCCCCGGCCCGCCAGCATGGCGACCACGCCTGTCGTGACCGGCCCTTCCCCCATTTTTGCGCCCGCCGCCTCGGACCACCTTCTCAACTTCGGGATGCGCTGCTGCCGCTCTTCCATCAGCGGGATCGTCCGCGGCACCAGGGTCCACAAATTGTCCGTGCCCGTTCCCCAGGGCGCGGGCCGCGAGACGTCCACCGCGTCCATCCAGCCGCGATCGTCATAACCCGGCTGTTCCCATCCCCAGGGATACCGGTCGCCGGCTACCTCATCCCCCGGACCGACCACCATATAGGTGCGCAGCCGGGCGCCATTATCCGTCGAGCACGGCCGGTATGCACTGTCGCGCAGTACTTTCCAATTTTGATCGCTATTGACGAGCTGTTCTTCTTTTCCGTCGCCCTGCAGAAGGAATGCAGTGCGGTTGGAAATTTGCGCGACCGGCGCATCCACACCCATATTCCATACCAGTGCGGCCAGTTCATTGTCGCCGCCGTGCAAATAAGGAGCGATGTCCACCGTTTCAAAATTCCAGTGCTCGAGGTCGCCGCGCGCCGGCCCGCTGCAGACCGGCCGGCCATTTACCCATAAGCGATAGCGGTTGTCGGCGCTGACATGGACGACGAAAGACGCCGGCTGTGCATCGAGGTGGAAATGTCGCCTGAAATGATAGACGCCATATTCACGGCCACCAATACCAGGGCAGGTGATCCAGGATGCCGGCCATTCATTTGCAAGCAGGGAAGGGTTGATCGCAGGCTCCTGGCCAGCCAGTTTTCCGGGGAGCCAGACCAAGAGAAGGGCCACCCGGATCAGCGCTCGCGATACCTGACGGGTTATGCTGTTGCGGTGCATGGAGGTACGTTTAATTCTGGCCGTCCAGCCAGCGATACCGGTCCGGGTTGGGCTCTTTTTCCGCGTGCGAATGCACGTCGATCACCATGATCTCGGATCCGTTCTGCTTCATGGCCGGCCAGGAAGGAAGGCCCTTGCCGTTGGGATTGCCGGTCTTGATGAAATTGGCGAAATAGGCCTCCATCGTCGCCGATACCTTGTCGTCGTCTGCCGTCCATGCATAAACGGTATTGGTATGCAGGTTGCCCAGCGCATATTCGATTTCCCAGGAATGTCCCGCGCCCATCGGCGGCGCCTGGTCTCCCTTAGCATCCACGGCGGGCGGCCTGGGGTGAGCATACAGGTACCGGTACACCGGTTGGCCCCCCGTGGCTTCCGCGCGATCGATCCATTTCCAGGTGCTGTACGCGATGAAACGATCGGTTGCGAGCTGCGTTGCGGCCTTTTTCACGGCTTCGTCGTTATCCGCTTTATATAGTTGTAAGACCTCCTCGGCCCTATCGCCGTATATCTTCCGGACGGCAGCCGCGTAGTTCGCCACCGTCGGCGCCACCCCCCCAAGCAAGGCGCCATAGGGCAGTTCCGCGGAATTCCATCCCGCCAGCAGCGGGACCTTCATCTGATCGCCCGCGGAATAGATATCGTCCGGTGTAGCCGGCAAGAAATACCCGTCGACCACCGTGGAGAACCGTACTCCCTTTGCCGTCGCCTTCAACAGATCTTCGGCGGGCATGGCCCTGAGCTGGGCGATCGAGTGAAGCCCGAGGCCGGTCACGAACGCCGTTCCGGTCTCTTCGCCCTTTTCCAGCGGTACGGGTTTGATATTCCCGGTCAACCCTCCGCTCTCGCCGATAGCGCCGGCAATCAAACCCTTCGATAACGGAGATGCCATCTGCGCACAGACCGATATGGAACCGGCCGACTCGCCGCCGATGGTCACCCGAGCGGGATCGCCGCCGAATGCCGCGATGTTCTGCTGCACCCACTCCAGCGCCGCGTGCTGGTCGAGCAAGCCGTAATTGCCGGAGCTGTGATGCGGCGACTCCTTTGTCAGTTCAGGGTGCGCGAGAAATCCGAATACCCCCAGCCGGTAGTTGACCGTGACGGCCACGATTCCCCGCTTTGCCATGCTTTCTCCGTCATACCGGTACTCGCTGCCGTCACCCCCGATAAAGCCGCCGCCGTAAAAATAGACGAGGACCGGCAGGCCTTTGCCCGCGGCAGGCGCCCAAACATTCAAATAGAGACAGTCCTCGCTCATCCCGTTCGACCGGAACTTCATATCCCCGAAGATCGGCAGTTGCATCGCCCGCGGCCCGAATGCCTTCACCTCCCTCACCCCCTGCCAGGGCCGGACAGGCTGCGGCTCCCTGAAGCGCAGGTCGCCGACCGGGGGCGCCGCATAGGGCACACCCTTAAAGGAATGAACACCCGAAGGCTCCACGGTTCCTTCGATCGTTCCGCCGGCAACCGTGACCTGCGGCCTGCCGGTTTGTGCCAAAACGGGAATCATTCCCATAACGGCTACCGTTAGTAGACATAAGCCCCTCATATCGAAAAATTTATTCCAATGTTACCTCTTTTTCCCCCATTTACCATGAATTTTCCGGAATTCGGCCGTCGCCATATACGGAAATTGCTCAATCCGCGTTTATATGCGCGTAAATCTGTAACACCTAAGAAAACAACAATTCTTATGAAAACTTGCATTCTCGTTTTAGCCTTATCAGTAGGATTCGCCCAGGTCAAAGCCGGCGACGGCGCCAAGGACCACAACAAAAACACCCCCGCGGTGCGGAACATTCTCTCCAATCAACTGCCCGCAAGGCTGTTGACCAACATTAAGAAAAATTACAAGGATTATTGGATCACCGATCTCTATAGGGAGAACCTGAACGGAAAGGTTTCCTATTATATTACCCTGGAAAATCCCGACCAGACGGTCAGGCTCAACACCAATCACACGGCTGGTTGGTCGGTAGGCAGCATCGTCCCGAAGGATCCCGGCGCCCGCTAACCCTAGATCAATAAAAAGGACAAGGCCACTATGCATGAAGAACCGGCATGGCTAGGCCTTGTTCGCCTATTGTGGGAAGTGAAGGGCCCATAGCGCGATAAGTCCTTCCCCAAGGCCGGACCAATTGCATGGCATAAAATCTGCGCCGGCGCGCTGCGCGATCTGACGGAAGACTTCGGCCGGTTTCACGCCGTTGCGCCGGAGAAATTGAACCGATCCGGCGCCGGAGGACTTCGACATCTTTGCATGTTCCCCGTCGGCCAGCAACGGATGATGAACGAACAGGATGCGGTCAAACTCCGTCCGTCCCAATTTCTTTGCCAGCCATTGCTGCGCCTCCGTTGACGCCCGCAGGTCTTCGCCACGGACCACCCGGTCGACGCCCAAATGGAGGTCGTCGATGACGGAGGTCAGTTGGTAAGCGGGATTGCCGTCCTTTTTGCGGACCACGAAATCAGTCATTTCTTCGGGTAGCCCGGATCCATCGGTCCGGATGCGCCAGTTGCATCCCGGGGTTTCGAGCGAAAGTCCCCTGCTGCGGCAGGTGCCGGGATAGCGTCCTTCCCCTTGCGACGCATGAGACGCCTCCCCTCGCGCTGCGGCCTGCCGCACTTGTGAGCGGCTGCAATCGCACGCAAACAACAGCCCGGCCGCCCGGAGTTCCCCGAGGGCCGCCCGGTACAGCTCCAGCCGCCGGACCTGCGACCAGTGTTGCCCGAAATCGGTTGGATCGTGCGGACCTTCGTCCCAGGGAATTTGCAGGAATCGCAGGGTCTCGAAAATGTCTTCTATATATTCCGGGTTCACGCGGTCCCGGTCGAGATCGTCGATCCGCAACAGGATCGCGGCGCCTTCCCGCCGCGCAAACGCCGCCGTCACTGCGAACGACATCACATTCCCGAGGTGGAGATATCCGCTCGGCGTGGGCGCCAGCCTCGTCAGATGGGACCGTTTCATATCGACATACAGGGCCCCCGCAACGCGGAGGCTGGTTAAACTATTTATTTTCCACCCACATCCGGACCTCCTGTATCCTGGCCGGGTTTTCCGGCGTCAGGGTGAAGCGCACCACGACATTGGCTTTTTCTCCTTCCAGGACGAACCTTCCCCGCAACCGGTTCTCCGGTTCCACCTCTCCGGTCCGCAGGATCTTCCCCGCGCGCGCGAACATTTCCTTCGACTCTTTTCGAAGCGAATCGACAAAATAATCCATCCGGAAATTCGCCGCAAAAATACCGCTTTGCGCTGCGCCCGTCCAATCGGGAAGCATAGCCGCCAGCTCCCGTTTACGCTCCTGCAGGATCCTCGTCACCGGCACGGCCCGCGGCCGCAGCCGCGCGATCGTGACCAGGGTATCCAGCACTTCGAGATTGATCGCACCGGTGTTCGCATAGGTCAGGTTGGCGCAACTGATCACGCCGATCCCGTAGTCGGGCAAGCTGTTCCAATTGCTGCCGAATCCCGGCAGGCCGCCGGTATGACCGACCATCGTCCGCCCCTTGCAATCGTGCGACCAGCGGATACCGTAGCCGTAAAAGGATACCGTCGGACAGGCGGCGGCGCCGGGGTAATAACTGAAACCAGGGTTGAGATTGTTGAAGGTCGAGGGTTGCTGCATCTCCCGCCGGCTGCTGCGTTTCAGGATGCCTTCGCTGCCTCCGCCGGAGCGCGATGGCCACGCATCGAGCTGGAATGCTTCGTATTTTGCAAAATCTTCCAGCGTCGTGATCAGGCCGCCCATCGCACCATAGGCTCCGTCATGCAACAGCGGTTGTTCCACCCATTTACCGTTGAGCCAGCGGTACCCATGCGCCAGCCGCTCCGGCGGCACATTCGCATATTCCCAATATGTGTGTGTCATCCCGAGTGGTTTCAGGATATGGTCGTCGACATATTGTTCGTAGGACTGACCGGACACCTGCCGAATGATATGACCCAGCAGCGCGAAACCGGTATTGCTGTATTCGTAGCCGATCCCCGGACTGTTGGAGAAGGAGAGGCCCTTCCGCACCATCGCCATCAGCTCTTCATCGCTGTCGGCGAGTTGCCGGTCGCCCCAGGGGTTGTCTTCGGGAAACCCCGCGGAATGCGTCAGGAGATTCCGGATGCTGATCTCCGGCGCGTCAGAAGCCGGCCCGTGTTGCCCTTTCAGCTCCGGTATATACAACCAGGCAGGGTCGTCGAGGCGAAGTTTACCCGCATCCCGCAATTGCAGGATGGCGACGGAGATGAAACTTTTCGTCATGGACGCGATCCGGAAGTCTGTTTCGGAACTCACGGGCACATGCTGCTGCAGATCGCTTGACCCCATCGTACCGGCATGTACCAACCGTCCGCCCGCGACGATCCCGTATTCGAGTCCCGGCCAATGATTGCGCCGGGCATAGCTCCGGTATAACCTGTCGATCGCAGGATAGGCCGCGGCCAGGCGCGCAGTGTCGACGGATTCGCCCTGTCCGATCCGATCCATCGAATTTTCCACGACCGTGTCTTCGCCGACCGGCTTTCCGACCATATGATCGTACACGATCCTGGACACGGTGGATTCCATTTCCACCGCCTTGCCGTAGTCTTCGACGCCTTTTGACAAAAGCACCAGCACATACTTCCGGCCATCGGGCAGAAAGATGATCCCCGAATCGTGGCAGGCGCCTTCGATCCAGCCGCTCTTGCTCGCCACCACCACATCGTCCGGCAATTTTCCGCCGATCACCTCCTTGAAGTGCTGCGCCTTGAGGATATCGATCATTTTGGCGCAGGCCGCGGCATCGACGATTTTGCCTGAGCCGATCCTGTCGAAAATCAACATCAGGTCGTACGCCGTGGTCATATTGTTCATCCCCCTGTCGAAAGCCTTTTGGTCTTCCACCCCCCGCAGGATGCGGATGTCTTTTGCGCCAAGCTGTCGCATGGTCGCCATCACTTTGTTCGCGCCGACCGCCTCGACCACGAGGTTAGTGGCCAGGTTGCTGCTTTGCGTGATCATCCGGAACAGCAATTCATGCAGGGACAGCTTTTTTCCCGCCTCGCGGTACAGGTCGGTCTCGCTGTCGGACGCGGAATCGAGTTGGTAGCGGCTGCCGTCCGCAATGCTGACAAAATCGGTGTGGATGAGGATGGGATCGTCCATGGACAACCGATGCGCGGCCACCTGCCGGAAAGCTTCTACCAGCACCGGCGTCTTCATGGTGCTGGCGGCGTGGAAAAGGAGATGCTCGTTTAACAGGAATTGCTGGCCGGTGGATACGTCCCGGAACGCGACCGCGAAACTGGCGCCTGGTTCGCGGCCATAGACCTGCTGGATTTCCTGACGCATTCCCGCGGTGTCCGTCAGGACCGTCCGGCCAACCGGGCCCCCGGCGCCGCCCGCCAATAAAACGGATAAGAGAAAGTGGATCACGAATGGATTGGTTTGGCCAAAAGATAGGAATTTTTCTACAACCGCGCGACCCCGTCAGCGGACCAGGATCATCGTGCCCTTGTGATAAACTTTTTTGCCGGTGTAGCTCGTTCCCTCTACCACCCAGACAAAGGTGCCATCTGCCTCGGGATGCCCGTTGACACGGCCGTCCCATCCGTCGCCGATCCTCGTTGTGGCGAAAACAAGCTGGCCCCACCGGTCGTACACCCGGAAGAAGGAAAGACTTCCGATCCCCACGCATATCGGGCGGAAGATATTGTTGGTCGGTCCGGTCGGCGTGAAGGCATTGGGGACAAAAATATCCGGCGCGGTCTTGAATATCTTCACCAGCACCTGGCCCGTGCCTGTACAGCCGTACTGCGAGGTCGCCGTAACGAAATACCGCACGGAATCCGTTTCCGGCGCGTAAATGCCGATCGGATTCGGAATGTCCGGGTTGTTCAGGCCGAGGTCGGGCGACCAGACAAAACTATCCCCGGCCGGACTGGTCGTATCGTTGGAGATGGCGTTAAGCTGCAATGGCTCGCCCGCGACGATCGACGTATCGTTGCCGGCGTTGACGAGGATGGGCGGAAGGACCCCCACATGGAAGGTATCCAGCAGCAGGTTGGGACAGCCTGCGTTCTCGATGCTGAGGACATAGTCCGTCGTCGTCAGCGGCTTCGCCGTCGGCGTAAGCGTGAAGGGCAGCGAGGTGACGATATCATTGCCGATGCCCGTTATGGTATTCGTATGATTCCAGGCATAATTGGTCCCGATGGTGATCGTCGTCCGCAGGAAGGCCGGCGTGTTATAACAGATAAGGGTATCCGCAGGCGAATACGTTGCCTGTGGGAACGGAACATTCACGTAGGTGACGGCGGAAACCGAACTGGTGTCCGCGGGACAGACGCCGCTCTGCACGATCACCCGGAAATCGGTACTCGAGGCCAACCCCACCACGTTGTACTCGGCGGCCGTATCTGCCGGCGCGAGCCCGGTCCAGTTGACCGCATCGGGAGAAGATTGCCAGTTGACCGGCGTTCCGACCTGACCACGCAATTGGATCAATGCATCCTTGAACTGCCCCTGGCAGAATTCGAGGGACGAGGGCGACAATGTCCCGCCGACGCTCAGCGGATCCACCAGGACGGTCGATTCGGTCGTGGTATCGATATCGCAGGATTCTCCGTTCCGGATAAGCACCCGGTAAATGGTCGTTGCCGTGAGGTTCCGGGCCGTATACAGTGCCGTCGTATCGTTGATGGGCGTGGTGACGCCGCCGGCAGTGGCCAGCCACCCCAGCACCGAGCCCCGGTTGCCGGTAGTTGTCAGGTTGACGCTGTTGACGCCGGTGCATACCTCAGCGTTGGAATTGACCGCGCCCGCGATCGTCGGCAGGGCCGTCGTAACGTTGAGTACTGCATCGAGGTTGGCGCAACTGTTGTGTTCATTGACCGCCACCTGCCCGCTGACCGTTCCGATCTTCACTTTCATGACGCTGCTATCGGCCCCCGCCACGATCGACCAGTCCGGTGGGACCGACCAGGAATAGGTAGCCCCTGTGAGACCGGGTATGGAATACGTAAGGGTGCTGTTGATGCAGGCCGACGTATCCCCGTTGATCTGAAGACCCGCACAGACATTCCGCAATGCGATATAGGAATAGGCAAAATGCCCGCCGGGCACGCAATTGTCCGTTTCGAAGGTCAGCACGACCTGCTGACCGCGGTAGGGCGACAGATCGAACGTGACTTCCGTCCACGGTTTGTACCAAACATCCTGTAAGTGCGTGGCGTTCGGCCCCCCGTTCGGATTGGAATTGGGCGATACCTTCAGGCTCAGTGCGAACCCCTGGCTTTTGGCAAGCGCGGTATCCAGGGTAGCACCGATGCCCCCGCTGTCGGTGTTATTGAAGGTCGGGAGGAAATATCGCGGCGACGCGCAATGCACGATACTGTCCCCGGCGGTCAGCGTCGCGGAAAACAAGGGCTGGTCATCCGAATTGTGCGTCCCGTTCTCCAGGACCATTGCATAGGCATAAGTCATGGTGTAAGGCTCTGTAGAAGGGCCGGGCGGTACATTGATGCGGTATTTTACGCCCCGGACATATCCCCCCTGTGCCCCGCCGTTCCCCCCGTGGGTGATCTGCGTGGACCCCAGCTTTATCGTGTTGGTATATTGATACCCGTTGATATTGGGAATTGTAGCAAACCCGCCGTATGGATCCGTTGATGAAGCCGAAAGTACCTGTATACCCGGCACGGAAGGCAGGGTGTATTCCGGTATCGAGGTGACTCCGAGCGTACCGTTCGGCGGTCCAAAGGACGAGTCGTATTTCTGTCGTTCGTCCAGCGAATCGTTTCCACCCGCATTGTTGCCGGTATAGGCCCACCAGTGGGTCAGGTTGCCCAGCGACCAATTGCTGTTCAGAGGACACACCTGGGACTGCGAAAAAACAGCGTTAGTCAGCAACAACAGCGATAGAACGGGTATGAACTTTTTCATTGTCCTGGATGTCCGTAAAATTACACATTTCCCCTGCCTTCTCCTCCTTAAGCATTCTCAATAGGATACGAAGGAAACCAGCACATAGTTGACTCCCGGCCGCCTTATTTTTCCCATCGCAGCGTCTCGTTATCAAACAATTGTAAATCAATTACTTACAACCTGACGCCGCCTGGCTTGCGAAAGCGTAGCGAGATTGCTGATGGAATTAACGCTACCATAATATGCCACGCATTTGTTCCGGCTATCTTTGGCTATGAGAAAATGGCTCATTTCGCTCTTTTTGCCCCTCCGGCGATTCTTGCCCACTCCCCTCTTGTTGCCCCTCCTGCTGCCCTGCCTCGCTGCGGCCCAGGGTGCGTCCCCCATACAGATCGTCTTTACATCCGATGTCCATTTCGGGATCAACCGGCGCGCCTTCGGGGGCGATAGCAACGTTCGTTCCGCCGACGTCAACGCGCGGCTCGTTGCCGCGATCAATCGCCTCCCCAACCTCCGCTTGCCCGCGGATGGCGGCGTTTCGGCCGGCGATACCGTGGGGCCCATTGGTTTCGTGATGATCTCCGGCGATATCGCCAACCGCGAAGAAAACGGCATCCAAAGCGCCTCGGACTCCTGGGAGGAATTTCGCCGGGACTGGCTGGAAGGCATTACGCTGAGGGACCAGCGTAACACACCCGCTGCCTTTCTCCTGGTACCGGGGAACCACGATCTGTCGGACGCCGTCGGATTTTACCGCCCGATGAAACCCGCGACCGACCCGGCCAGCATGGTAGGGATCTATAACCTTATGATGCGACCGGCCGTGCCGCTCACCGCAAAGGATTTCCGCTTCCCCGCTGACAAAGTCAATTATTCGCGGAACATCGGCGGCATTTGCTTCCTGTTCATCACCATCTGGCCCGATTCGGGCAACCGCGTCTGGATGGAAAAGGAACTCTCGCGGCAAAGCCCGGCCACGCCTGTCGTGATCGTCGCGCATGACCCGCCGGAAGGCGATGCCGCACATTTCGTGAACCCAAACGGCAAACACGATATCAATCCGCACGACCGGTTCGAGAACCTCCTCGAGGAACGCTATAAGGATCCGGCGGTCTCCACGGGCGAAGACGGAAAACCAAACGGCGACCGGATCGAACAGCTGGGATTCGCGGCGTTCCTGAAAGCGCACCCGAACATCAGGGCCTATTTCCACGGCCACAATAACTGGAACGAGTTCTACACTTACCGGGGACCCGATGATGACCTCAGTCTGCCCGTGTTCCGGGCCGATTCGCCGATGAAAGGAAAAGAGTCTGGGAAAGATGAGCGGCGTCTTTCATTCCAATTGATCAGCATCGACCCCGCGACACGGAGACTGACCGCCAGGGAATGCCGCTGGGATCCCGATCCGTCGCACCCGGGAGCCGCGCCCGTCTGGGGCGGGAGCCGTACGCTCCAACTGTGATCATCCCGGCTCGCCGTTACCGCTGATCTCGCTTCGGATCTTCACGAGAAACGCACGGAGATAGGCCGCGCGTTCCTCCGCCATCCGCCGGCCGGTTTCCGTGTTCATCATCGCGGGTAACCGCAGCAGCTTGAGCTGGAAATGATCCAGCGCGAATCGCCGGTCGTCGGGCTCGCGGCGCTCGGCAAACGGGTCGTCGGGGTCGAACAAGGACGAATTCATTTGACCGGCGGTATAGAAGACCCGCGCCAGCCCGATCGCGCCTAGGGCTTCCATCCTGTCTGCATCCTGCAGGATCCTGGCCTCCGCAGTGACCGGCCTCACGCCTGCTGAAAAACTATGCGCATAAATGGCGTGCTTCACGGCCTCGATCCTGTCCGGCGGAAAATCGTCCCACTCCTTTAATATTGTGTCGGCGGCGCGTTCTGCGCTGAGCCTGGACGCCTCATATCGCCGGGGGTGATTTTTCGGCAAGGCGACAAAGTCGTGAAAATAGGCTGCGGTGAGCAGTGTCAGCTCATCGCCGGGCGACCCTTCCAGCCGGTTGATCGCGCGGGCGGTGCGCCATACCCGTTGAAAATGTCCCAGATCGTGGGACCCGTCGGTCAATCCTCCCGCCCGGTCGAAGAAGGCGACGTACCGATCCTCCCATTGCTGCAAGATCTTATTTTCCATTATTAAGTAACTTCCATTAGAAAAAAATGCGCTTTTTTTTATTTCCCCGCGCGCTTCGTCAACTATCACGCTATATTATGCGTAATTTTGTTCAGACGCAAAATGTTCGTCCATGCTCAAGGCCTGTCTACTTGCCTTCGCTTCGGGAATTCTCTTCTTTTTCCTGATCCTCCAGTCAGCCTGGTGGCTTGTGCCCGGCGTGCTCACCTGGACGGCCATTTTTGTCTGGCAGGACCACCAGGAAAGACAACGGGACCAGGCGCACGGGTACGACGCCGATCCCGAAAGTAAAGATCGCCGCTGACTTTCGCAGCCTCACCTTCTCGGGCCCATCTTCACGGCCCCATCTTCACGGCCCCATCTTCACTGCCGATAATTTCTCCCTGTTCGCCGACGCTCCTTCCTATCTTTACCTCCGTGCAAAAGACTTTGTGGTTATCGAAGGCGTCGATCAGGGCGGGCGACGAAACAATTCCCCATTTTTTTCTTTTTCCATATCTGCCGATTGAGGCGGGGCAGGACCCTGTTTCGCATAGCCTCGTGCGGTTCAAACAACGGCTGCGGCCCGACCTCGATGACTGGATCGCCGCCGCCGTGACAGCGTTGAAGGCCCTCCGCTTTCCATCCGGCACGGTTATTTTGCGTCCGCTCCACCACGACGAAACCACGGCTAGACCGGGGTTCCCCGGCGGGCTCGACCTGCTCGGCGCGGCGCTTGCAGCCGAATTCGGCTATCGTTATCTTCCCGGCATTCTGTCGAAGGCCCATCCGACCTTGCCCAACAAACACCTTCCCCGGAGCCGGCGCCGGACTGAACTTCTCGACGTCTACCGGCTCGAGACCCTTTTTCCTTCCACGACCTTTTTCCTGCTCATCGACGACATCCTGACGACCGGCGCGACCATACGGGCGGTGGTCGCCGCCATCCGGCGCATGCATCCGGCAAACCCAGTCACGGCGTTCACCCTGACCCGTGCTGCTAATACGGTTTAGCTAAAATATTGGCGGCTTGTTGCAGAATGTTGCAGCATTCTTTCATGGAATGTTGTCCACGTTGACACAGAAGGTTGGATTACAGTGCGTAAAAAAAATTGTTAATTCGATTTTAATTTTTACCTTAGTTCAATAATTTGCTAAACTTTTGCTTTATGACCATTCAACGACTGCTTGCCAGAACGGTAAGTCTAGTGTTTATTTGTGTACTTTTCACACAACTTGCTTTTTCCCAAACAAAAACGGTTACCGGCAAAATTACTGACGACAAGGGCGCTCCTGTTGCGGGCGCAAGCGTCACGGTGAAAGGGTCCAAATCAGGCTCTGCATCGCACCAGGACGGTAGCTTCATCATCAACGTCCCGGCCAATGCCACCACGCTGGTGGTTAGCTCCGTAGGCTACACGCAGCAGGAGGTTTCCATCGGAGACGGCAACGGGATTGCAGTCTCGCTGGTACCTTCCACCACCGGATTGAACGAAGTGGTCGTTATCGGCTACGGGACCACCGTGAGAAAGGACGTGACCGGGTCCATTGCAACCGTACGCGCAAAGGACTTCAACAAGGGGGTGACGACGCCCGAGGAACTGTTGATCGGCAAGGTCGCCGGCCTCCAGATCGCCAATAACAGCGGTCAGCCCGGCGGTACGACGATCACCAAGATCCGGGGTAATAACTCCATCGTCAGTGGTAATAACCCGTTGTATGTCGTGGACGGTGTGCCGCTCGACGCTACATCGCCGATCCCTGGCAACAAATCGGCGGGCGTAGGCACATCCCCCCTAAACAACCCTTTGCTGTTCCTGAATCCCGGCGATATCTTGCAAATCGACGTGCTGAAGGACGCTTCTTCCGCGGCGATTTATGGTTCGCGCGGGGAGAACGGCGTCGTATTAATCACGACGAATAAAGGCACCGGAAAGTCCCAGATCGACGCGGCGGTTACTACCACATTCCCGACCGGTCTGATGAAAAAGGCGGATATTCTTTCGGCCTCGCAATACCGGTCGGAAATTGCGAAGTACGGCTTCAAAAGTGATTCCGGTCTCAGCATCGACCCTTTTTCGCAGATTATCCGGCATAAACCCAGTGTACGTTATGCAGTGGCTATTCAGGGTGGCAACGAGAACGGCAAGTATCGCGCGTCGTTCGCGGCCAATGACGATCAGGGGATTATCCTGAAAAGCGGACTGACCCAGTACAACGCCAATTTCAGCGGCGAACACTATGCGATCAACAGAAGGCTCCGGCTGAATGTCAACGTCATCGCCTCTCACTATAACCTCCAGTCGGCCCCGATCAGCAATGATGCCGGCAGCACGGGCAACCTGATAAGCGCCGCAATGAACTGGAATCCCACGCTGCGCCTGGTAAACCCGGACGGCACATTCATGCAAAGCAATCCCAGCGGCCAGATTAACCCGCTTGCCCTCTCCGCGTATACCAACGACAATTCCAGTGTTACGCAGATCCTCGGTAACGCGGGCATTTCCTTCCAGATCTTTCCCTTCCTGACTTACAACTTCCTGTACGGTTTGGACTACGGGATAGCTACACGGGACGCTGAGTTGCAAGGCCTAATCGCCGCCACAGGCAGCAATGCGGATGGAAAAGGTTCGGCGGCCCAGGCAGACGGTTCGATTTTCTCCCAGACGATCACCCACACGTTGACCTTTGATAAAAAAGTCACTACCGATCTGAACCTGAAAGTGCTAGCTGGATACGAGTATTGGTCGACGACTGGTCTGGATGACAAGGGAAGCTTCACATATGGTTTCAATTGGAATGTCCCCGGAGGACCGTACTATCCAAACCTGCATTACTATGATAACATGTCGGCGGGTAATCAGGCGAACCTGACTGCTTTTTCCGACTTTCCCCCTACAACTAACCTGCAGTCCTATTTTGGCCGGGTAGAATTGGGCTTCGCGGAAAAGTATTACCTGACGGCGACGATGCGCGCCGACGGCTCGAGCAAATTCGGAGCTAACAACCGGTATGCCTATTTCCCTTCCTTTGGTTTCCGCTGGAATATTATGAATGAAGACTTCATGAAAAACAACACAGTCTTCTCCAACCTTGCTCTCCGCGTCGGCTATGGACAGACGGGTGGGCAAGACGGCCTCAGCTCCTCCGCGGCTCAACAACTTGGATTTTTTAGCGGTTTCAACCCAGCCGCGAACGGGAACCAAAATCCGCGAATCGGGACGATCAACTTCTCCTCACCCAACTTGAAATGGGAAACGCTTACTTCCTATGACGGAGGCATCGATTTCGGATTCCTGAACGATCGGATCGTAGGCTACGTCGACGTGTTTTCCAAGAAGACTACCAACCCGCTCTTCCCGGGCACGCTTTCCGTACCTTCACAAGGCGCGACCATCTGGCAGAACCTTCCAGGTTACATCACCAACAAGGGTTTCGAATTCTCGATCAATATCGCTGCCGTCAGGACGAAAGACTTCAGTTGGAATATCGGCGGCAATGTCGAGTTTGTAAAGAACAAGTTCATTTATCCGGCGCTCGGCGGTTCCCCGTTGTATCTGACTGGCGGCGTTGATGGCCAGGGTGTTTCGTCGGCCTTTGCACAGGCTCTCGCCAACGGCCAGCCGATCGACGTCTTTTATCTTCGCCAGTTCGAGGGCTTTGACCAGAACGGTATCGCGATCGTCAAGAGCCAGGCATCGGCCTATTCCGGCGACCCCAATCCGAGCGTGATCCTTGGGATCAACACAGACCTTACCTATAAGAAGTTCAGCTTGGCGATCAACACGCACGGACAGATGGGTAACAAGATATTCAACAACACTTTGGTCAGCGTTACTAACCTGGGTAATATCGCCAACGGCAAGAATATCTCGAAGACGTTGATTGGGACTAAGGAGAGTCTGGCCAACCCCGTGTCGGCATCGACCCGCTTCCTGCAGAGTGGCAATTTCCTCAAGATCGGCAACGTGACCCTGACCTACAATATCGGCAAGGTGAGCAATGTCGTCAAGGCCTCGCACGCGTTCATTACGGTCTACAATCTTTATGAATTCACGAAATATACGGGCTTCGATGCTGAAGTCAACCAGGACCACAACAACAACGGCATTCCTTCGTTGGGTATGGATTACATCGGCTACCCGACGTCAAGGTCAATCGCGGTCGGTCTTAACTTCACATTGTAATCACAAACCATTAATTCTCCACTATTATGAAATATTATTCCAATAAATTCAATGTAATCGCGGCGATGACCCTTCTCGCCTCGATGGGTTGCACCAAATTGAATGAGAGTCTGCCCAAGCAGTTTTCCTACAGCGCTTCGAGCGGGGGAGGCACCGCGGGCGGTATCCTGGTGCAGGCCTACAACGACATGTCCAGCACCAACGTCATGTTTGGCCAGGACCAGATCTTCTCGCTCGAGGAGAACACCTCCGACGAGTGCCTGGTCCCGACGCGCGCGGGTGACTGGGATGACAATGGCGTGTGGCGTACGTTGCATACCCACGCCTGGGATGCAACCCACGGGCAATCGCAGACGGTGTTCACCAACCTCGGTACGCTCGAGAGCGACGCGACGACGGTACTAGCGCTCAATCCCACGCCGGAGCAAGCCGCTGAAGCCATCTTCCTTCGTTCGCTCGCCCAGTTCTATTTCCTGGATCTCTACGGACAGGTACCTTACAGAACCGTGGCCGCCTATAACTCGGTCAATGCAGCGCCGGTCATGACGCCGGCGGAAGCGATCGACACGCTCGTCAGCAACCTGACCGGGATCATTGGGGTCCTCGATCCGACCAACAAGAATTTCCAGGCGACACCGAACGCCGCCCGTTTCCTGCTTATGAAAGTCCTGCTCAATAAACAGGCCTTCCTCAACAGGGAGCACCCGGCCGCACAGGACGCAGGTGATATGAACCAGGTCTATGCACTCGGCGCGGCGATCGTAGCGAGCGGCAAGGAAAGCCTCACGCCCAACTACTTCGACAACTTCGGCCCCAACAATGGCGGGTACGGCGCACCTGGTACCGGCGGTGTATCGACCGAGGGAATTTTCGTCTACCCGAACAACGGCACCGCAACTAATGAGAACGGTACGTCCAACGGCGGTATCGACGCCCGCTGGATGATGGCGCTGCACTACAATTCCTGGGACGCGCCTGGTGTTTATGGCGGCGCGGGATGGAACGGCTTCAGCACCATCGCCGATGTCTATAATGCCTTCGATCCGACAGATACCCGTAAGGGCAACTTCCCGTATCCGGCACCTAACGGCAAAGGCGTCTCCCCGATCTCGGGCCTGAATGTCGGTCTTGACGCCGGTCAGCAGTTCAACGAGAACGGAGATTCCATTTTCGACCGAAAAGGCAACCCGCTCAATTTCGCGCCGACAGTTTCCAATGTCGAGACGAATGTGGCATCCCTGGAAGGTGACGGTATCCGCGGGATCAAGTATTACCCGGACTACGCGCACTATACCAGCACGTCGTCGAATCAGCTCATGATCTTTCGCTACGCGGATGTCCTGCTGATGATGGCGGAAGCCGACCTGAGCGGCGCTTCGGGCGGTGCGGCTGACGCCCTGTCAATCGTCAACAACCTGCACACGAGTCGCGGTGCGCAGCCGCTGGCATCGATCACGCTCGTTAACACGGGGAACATTTATGACGGCACCACCCTCCTCGAAGAGCGGCAAAAAGAGTTGTGGTGGGAAGGCTGGAGGAGACAGGACCTGATCCGTATGGGCGTGTTCCTGACCCCATGGGCGCTGAAGCCTACGGACGATCCCAAGTTCCTGCTGTTCCCGATCCCGGCCACCCAGTTGGTCGCGAATCCGCACTTGAAGCAGAACCCCGGATACTAAGCCAATCGAACGATTCGTACAAAGGCCGTTTTAACAGAACGGCCTTTGTTATTTTAGCTATTTTCGCAGCATGCCCAGACTCGCAATCCCTTTACTAACCGGCTTGATCGTCGTCTGCCTGTTTTGCCCCTCCTGCAAAGACCAACCCGCCCCCGGCCGGCCGCTGTTCGAACTGATGACCAACACGGGCGTGAATTTTAACAACATGGTCGTCGATCAGCGGCTCGACAACAGCTTTTTGTTCCGGAACTTTTACAACGGCGGCGGCGTCGCGATCGGCGACATCAACAACGACGGCCTTCCGGATATTTTCTTCACCTCGAACATGGGGGAGAACAAACTATATCTCAACAAGGGCAACTTCCAATTCGAGGACGTGACGGCAAAAGCCGGTTTCCGGCAGGACAGCATGTGGAGCACCGGCGCGGTCTTCGTGGACATCAACAGCGATGGTTGGCTCGACCTTTATGTCTGCAATTCCGGGCACATGAGCGACGGCAACCGCAGGAACAAACTCTACATCAACAACCACGACGGCACTTTCACCGAATCGGCGGCAAAATACGGGCTCGATATTTCAGCCTATACGACGCAGGTCACCTTTTTCGATTATGACGGCGACGGCGATCTCGACTGCTTCATGATCGACAACAGCCCCATTCCTGTCAACACGCTGAACAACGCCAATCATCGGGATCTGATCGATACGGCATGGCCCGTCGAACCGCTCCTCAAGGGAGGCGGCGATCACCTTTTCCGCAATGACAACGGCCATTTTACCGAAGTCACCCAGAAGGCGGGCATCCACGGCACGCTGATCAGTTTCGGTCTCGGCGCGATGGTCACGGACATCAACGGCGACGGCTGGCCCGATATTTATGTCTCCAACGATTCCTATGAGCGGGATTATCTCTATATCAACCAGGGCAACGGGACTTTTAAGGACGAGCTGGAAAATTGCATGGGGCATATCAGCATGTCTTCCATGGGGGTCGATATGGCCGATATCAACAACGATGGCTACCCGGATCTCTTTACGACGGATATGCTGCCGGGAGACGACTACAGGCTGAAAACGACCGGGTCATTCGACAATATCAGCCTTTTCAACAGCAAGCTCAGGTCCGGCTTCTACTATCAATACGTCAAGAACTGCCTCCAGCTCAACAACAGGGACGGGAAGTTCACCGAGATCGCCGATTTCGCCGGCGTTTCGGCCACCGACTGGTCCTGGGGCGCGCTCCTCTTCGACGCCGACAACGACGGCTTCAACGATATCTTCGTCTGTAACGGCGTCAACCGGGACGTCACCAATCTCGATTTCCTGAACTTCTTCGCCGACGACGTCTATCAGCGCATGGCGCTCAGCGGAAAAAAGGAAAATATCGATCAACTGCTGAAACGCATTCCCCAGACGCCCCTGCTCAACAAGGTATTCCGGAACCTGGGCAACCTGCATTTCCAGGACATCGGCGCCGACTGGGGCTTCACCCATCCTTGCTTTTCCAATGGCGCCGCCTATGGCGACCTGGATAATGAC
>Ga0134125_10001655_pt1 | contig 27270 bp, 28 predicted proteins | sample KB31751_FD_96464 | JGI IMG/M metagenome (GOLD analysis project Ga0134125, IMG submission 96464) | Terrestrial soil microbial communities with excess Nitrogen fertilizer from Kellogg Biological Station, Michigan, USA - KB3-175-1 | ecosystem: Environmental > Terrestrial > Soil > Unclassified ... | reverse complement strand
TATACCACTTCCTTCGTAAGAAGTTGAAATGACTCAAGCATACTGCGTAAAATGCAGAAAAAAAGTCGACATCTCAAACCCAAAGGAAGTTAAGCTAAAGAACGGACGACCTGCGGTAAAGGGTACATGCCCAAAATGTGGTACTAATGTCTTCCGAATAGGAAAGCCTTAGTACAATTTTCTTCTTTTTCTAAATCAAATTTTCCTGCCTATGGCTCATGTTTTTCTATAATATTCTTATATGATTTCAATCCGAGATTGATTCATCTTGTTAGTGAGTTAAAGCCAGAGAGAATCTCTCCCCTAGAACCCGCAGAACCCGCAGATTCGAAAAGACCTTTTTTTAAGAAACAAGAAATGATTGGTGAGAAAACATGAGTATCCTTACAAAGAAAAGAACAACCGCAGATTACCTAGCAAAATTATCTACTGCCCCAGCCAATACGGCTGAAAATGTAGAGTCAACTATCAAAAACTTCATAAAATTTGCCCAAGAAAAACATCAAAGTACTTCTGAACAAATTTGTGAAGAGTTGATCACTATAAGGAAATCAAAGGGGGATGAGGAATACGAAGATTCGCTTTACAGTATGCTTCAGGATTGGATAAACTGGAATGTATCAAAAAATGCCGGACCTTATACCATAAGGACTAGATTCAGCATTATCAGGTCATATCTATATCATTTAGGAGTGAAAACCAATCAACAAGACATAAAACAATTATTGAGATTTCCAAAGAAAATCAAAGAAGAACGTTATCCACTCAAAAAACAAGAATTAAGAGATTTAGTTTTAGCAGAAACAAGACATCCTAAAAGACAAGCACTGTATCTAGCTTGCAGTAGTTCTGGTATGCGTATGGGTGAAGCACTTAAAATTTGTAAAAAAGATTTAGATTTTTCCCTTGAAAGAATAATGGTACGAATTAAAGCTGAATATACCAAAACAAGAACAGCAAGAACAACGTTTCTTTCAAAAGAATGCGGTGATAAAGTCAAAACATATTTTGATAAATTAAATGATGATGACTTTGTATTCTCTAATTCAAAAAAAGACGGTAAAATGCGAAATGAACAAAAAGCATTGTCTACTGCACTTGAAGCGTTAGGATACAATCAGAGATATTCATCAAATAAATTTTATAAAATTACTTCACATAGTTTTAGAGCATATTTCTTTACAGCAGCAACAAGAAAGCACAATGAGAATTATGCACATAAAATGACTGGCCATGGAGGATACTTGATGCAATATGATAGAATGAATGATGATGAAAAATTGAAAATGTATCTAGAATTAGAACCAGATTTAGTGGTATTTGATCAGACAAAAAATGAGTTGGAGATTAAAAAATTAAAAAATGAGGTAGAATCCATAGAGGAACTTAGAGCAGAAGTACGAAAATTACGAGAAAATCAGGCTATTCAGGATAGAAAAATCCTAGGTGAGATGAGACAAAAGGGAATAATTGTTGAAAAACATCAATAATCCGCTTCAAAAAGAGATGAAGCTGGTTCTTCCTTTTTCTTTAAAATAGAGCGTCTTTGAAAATCAAATCCTTTCGCAGTTAATTTTTTACTGATTTTACTAGGATCAAATACACTATCTTCTGTATGTGATTTAACTTCATATAGAATAACAGGTGATACATGTCCAGCTCTACACACCCATTGATCATCCATGATTTCATTATAACGTAATTGACCTTGATTAAAACATTCATGACATATTTGTCCTTCTCTATAATCTGCAGTAATTTTAGGAATAAAACTGGCACGTATATCATTAATTGAAATAGGTTCTGGCCATTCTTTTGTTGACCCTGACCATGTTGAATATATTTTCTTATTTTCAATGTACAAAGGTTTGGTATAGAAATTTTCTGGAAGTGGTGTATAATGCTGACTGAATTTCCGACTCGTTGATAATATTTTATCAAACATGTTATTAATTCCAACAAGGTTTTCAACATTTTTAATATTCTTTGTCTGTTGCATAGCTTTAGCATTTATCATGAAACGTCTATATTTTTGCAAGTCATCACGATAGGACCTAATCTTCTCTACTGATTTAATTTTGAAAACTTTTTTATTTTTTATTTCTACTCGTTTTAAACTAATTAGGTTTTTTTCCTGCAATAGCAAAATTGTATTATCAATACTTTTAGCATTGATATCATCAAATTTTTGTTTTAATGCGGATGCATAAAATTCTCTATATTTTATCAAATAATCCAAAACAGGTAGAATATACTCGATTTTCTGACTCTCCTTCTGACTAATTTTGTAGGATATCCCTATTCCTTCAGGATCTCTGTGCTTGATTGTAAACCACAATGATTTTCTGTTTCCCCTACTCATAACCACATTTCCTTCTCATATGAGGAATAAAAAATGCGTGTCATAAAGTGTAGCCAGCATGGGGAAAAATACACCATCCCAATAGAAGATAGGGAATTTCTATCTGGAAAGTATCATGATGAGGTAGAACGTTGCCATGTACATCATGAACAGAATCCCGCATGTAGATTCTTTTACACAGGAGAGACATCATGAAGAAGCGTCAAACCTGTGTAGATTCTCAAATTATTATAAATCTCCAAGACCCTTCTTATGAAGAACCCACAGCTTACACAATATCTCAAGATAAAATCAAGTTCAGAAGAAGACGGATAAATCAACTTCGCCTTCGCGGTTATACTAATGTAGAAATATCGAATTTCATAGGTTGTAGTCTCAGAACTGTAGAGAAGGATTTGCATGATATTAATGAATTATCACGGAAATGGTTTGAAGATCAGTCAATCAATGGATTTTGTCAATCATTGCATGATTCAGTTGTTTTATGCGATAACGCGATAGAGGATCTTCAAATTATGTACACAGAGTGTGAAGATCTAGATTCTAAGATTAAAATTCTTTCTAAAATTTCTGAATTTGAAGAAAGAAAATATCAATTGTATTCACAAACAAAATCTGTACAAATGTATTTCGGGAGACTGTCAAAATGAAAGTTCACATTCCCAAAGTAATTTGTTGGAATTGCAAGAGAAATATGATGCAGATAGAAGGTACTACTAGAAGAGTTTGTGAAAGCTGTGACAAAGAAGTAGAAATCGAGGTAAATTACATATGAGTTCAGATTATACTTATACCAAACAAGAAGATAGTGTAATCAAGAGAATCATAAATTATCTAAATACGCAAATAATGGATGATTCCAAACTTGCTAAAACAATTCTCATGGTGGGATTATCTGCATACACAAGTAAGCCACTAAACCTAATGATCAATGCACCTTTTTCTGAAGGAAAAACCTATTCAGCCATGCAAGTTTTGAATCAATTTCCAAGAAAAGATGTCCTATTTCTTGGCGGAATGTCACCTACTGCGTTAGTTCACGAACAGGGAACATTTGTCGATGAAGACAATACATCAATAGAAGAGAGGTTAACAGAGATTCACCAAAAAATAACAAAATGCAAAGACAATAAGGAGAAACAAGAATTAGAAGAACAAAGACGCAGTATTTTAAAAAATTCTAAAAATTTGGTCGATTTAAAGGGAAAGATTCTTGTTTTTCTTGATACTCCAAATTGGGAACTTTGGAGAAAATTAAAACCTATTTTGTCTCATGATAAGGAAGAGATAGAGTTCAAGGTAACAGACAAGAAAAGCAATTCACTTTATACAAAAAGTACGATAATCAGTGGCTGGCCTGCTGTCATCTGTTGCTCTGCCAAAAATGAAGAAATGTATCAGGATTGGGAAGAGATACAGTCAAGATTTCTCATAAAAAGTCCCAACACAGATGTTACAAAATACAAAAAAGCAAATCACCTCATTGCACTAAAATACAGTACTCCAGGATTTGCAAAAGCAAAGTACAACAATGAAGAAGAGCGAGATAACGTCAGATACATAATTGAGCAGATAAAAGATAGGCTTGTTCAAGTACGTGATCCAGACATTTGCTTTAATCCTTTTAATCAAATAATTGCAGAAGCTCTTCCATCAAACGAAGGTTCTACTATGAGAATCACTGAAAAGTTCTTTGCATTATGTGACTTGGAGACTCAGATAAATGGAGAAAATAGATGTAAGTTGCAAAATGAAAGATGCGTAAGCATTGAGTATCTAATTACTGATATTGCAGATATTGAAAATACAATTGAACTTTTGGATAATCCTACTGCGTTACCACCAGATAAAGTAAAATTTGTCAACAATATTCTAAAACCAGCAATTGCAGAAGTTCTTGATGGGTACATTACAACAGCAATACTGGCTGAAAAATACAAGAAAGTATACGGAAAGCCAATAACTCCAAAGAAAATACTAGAAAGCTACCTCAAACCCCTAGAATCTGTCGGAATAATTGAATGGAAAGAGGATACAAATGATAGAAGAGTGCACCTTTACAGACTAGCTTCTGAGATTAGAGACAACACATTTGATTATATTAAATCGAAGATTATCGATTATTCGAAGAATAATCCCTCACACGTGGAATCATACGTAGAGGAATTGGCAGATAATTCGTCGATGGGACCATGCAGATATGATACAAGCTGGAGATCAGTAGAGCATCCTACCATAGACAATGTATACATTCTTGATCCTGAGGGAAATATAATACCCAGAGATAAAGCACAGTCATTTTTGTTATCAGGGCCAGGCGCACAGACGAATATTATTCCATGTCACAGATAGAAAAATAGGTACAAAGTATGATATTCGATTATTCTTCTTTAATCGATCTCAACATAGAATGATAATCAATTTTGTGCCTGAAAGATATATAGAAGAATAAAGGCTCTTGAAATAAAATCAAAGTTAGTGCCTAATTCAGTTCATACATGCAAAAAGAAATTTTCCATAAACTGTGAAGATATATAATTCCCTAGCAAAAAAACACGTACTATTTTTCAATCTAATAGGGCATGAGATCAGTATAGAAAATTTTGAAATTTCGTGAAAAAATGAATATATATCTTTTAGAATTTGATTCTGAAATTCTGAACAAATCTATTATATATCTTCCAAGTAAATAATGTGATTTTTAATGGTAAGTACACTGAGACTTTTTTTAGTTCCAGCTATTTCTGCGGTTATCTTGTTAATACCAATCATTGGAATATTTTTGTATGTACTGATAGTCTATCGATGGTATACTAGAAATCAAGATGATGCCAATGCTTTCTTTAGGGGCCATAGTTATAGGAAAAAAGAATATTCTAAGGATATCTTAGAGAAACTTGTCTAAGATTTTATTCGCATCCATTGATTCTGTCGTCCAACTCTCTTTCCTTTGATCTTTCCTTCAGATTGTAACTTGTAAAGATGGATCTGGGCTGTATTCCAGCTTACATCTACACCTTTACCAACCATCTCGGTAGTCACAGGCCAGTCGCTTTTCTCTATGTATTTTAGGATCTTTTTGTCGATTTCGTCAAATTTGGGAAACATAGTTAGTAGACACCATTATGATATATCATAACGATGTATACTAAGATCCAACTTAAGTATTTTACCATGACAAACACATCACAAATATGAAGAAAATAATTTCAATTCTTGTTATTATGGTACTTGTTACAATTGTTTTATCAATTCATCACGCTAATGCTTCAGAACTATATTTACCGCTCAGAGATTTTAGTCACGGATCTGGTGACGGTCAATTTAAAGGCGGTTCAGCTTCGATAAAAATTGACTCTGCTAGAAATATCTACATGGCTGATAATGGGAATTATAGAATTCAAAAATTTTCTCCAGATGGAAAATTCATTACAAAATGGGGTACACAAGGAACTGGACAAGGTCAATTCTCAGGAATATCTGGAATCTGCATTGACTCATCTAATAATGTGTATGTAATTGACCCTTATAATCAAAAGGAAATCCAAAAATTTTCTAATGATGGAACGTATATTTCGTCTCTAAACCTACGCTTGGATCTTCTTTCCCCCGAAAATTGTGCAATTGATTCATCTGGAAATTTGTATCTAGCATCTGCTTATTCTGTGATAAAATATTCTCCTACTGGAGAACCATCAAATTGGGCTGGTCACCAAGGTTCTGCAACTCCAACCCCCTCTGATCAATTTCAAAATCCAAATAATATTGTAATAGATTCGAGTGGAAATATTTTCATAGCTGATACTGCAAACTATAGAATTCAAGAATATGCCGCAAACCAGACCTTTGTTAAAACAATAGGTTCTCAAGGTAGTGGAGATGGTCAGTTCACAAATCCTTTTGGATTGACAGTAGACTCTACTGGGAATATCTATGTAGTAGATAATGCCAATGGTAAGATTCAAAAATTTTCTCCAGATGGAAAATTCATTACAAAATGGATTAGTGCCGATATTATTGGTGGTAATGGAATTGCAGTAGATTCTTCTGATAATGTCTATGCAGGTATTCACGTATTTGCTCATCGTTATACTCCAATAGCTAATAATCAGACAATCATAGCAACACAAAACAATGGAACAAATTTCATTCTCACTGGTTTTGTAGACAGTACTCAAACACAAACATATTCAATCGTTACACAGCCGTTGCATGGAATACTATCAGGAATTCCACCAAATCTATCCTACACTCCTACCCTAAACTTTTTTGGTTCTGATAGTTTTACCTTCAAAATCCATGAGGGTACTAGAGATAGTAATGTAGCAACAGTACCCATTACTGTCAATGCGGGCAAATATCCACCGCAAGTTAATGCAGGTTTAACACAAACCATTAGTTCGGGTTCCTTGGTCACATTAGATGGTTCCAAGAGTTATGATATTGATGGTGACAAATTAACATACTCGTGGCTTCAAACGGCTGGAACTCCTGTTACTCTGTCTGATAAGACTTCATTTCAACCAATATTCACTGCTCCAACAGTTAACACAGACATGATCTTGACCTTTGTATTGACAGTTAATGATGGAACTTCCAGTAATTCTACATCTATCACTGTTACTATAAAACCGTCTTCTTCTTCACAATCTATCCAAAACACAACACCACCTATGCAACCAAATACTTTACAACAATCTTCAGTCAGTATCAATCAAACCATTAACACACAACAAACAAATCAAAATCAAATATCACAATCTGTGAGTCCAAATAAAATATCCACTACATCAATTACACCACAGCCATCTACGATCAATCAAGTAAATGATACAAATGGAAAATCAATTCAGGATATAATCAGTGAGAGAATAGCCACAGCAAATAAACTCAAACAATTAATTGATCAATCAGGACAACAAACTACATCAAAGATTCCTAGCTGGGTTAAAAGTAATGCAAAATTGTGGCATGATGGATCCCTTGGAGATGATGATTTTGTAAAAGGCATACAATATCTAATACAACAAAAAGTAATGAAGATCCCAGAAACTATGTCTGGTAACACCACTTCAAAACATGTTCCTACATGGGTTAAGAGTAACGCAGGCATGTGGGGAAATGGGCAAATCTCAGATGATGAATTTGTCAAGGGAATACAATATCTGATACAACAAGGAATAATCAAAATCAATTAAACATATCATAGTCAATTTTCCACGTACTATTTTTTGGTTTAATAGAACACCATATGCACATACGAAAAATCTAAAATTTTTTAAAATTGATTTATAATAGTTTAGGCGGATATTTTGTAAAATACCTTATATGAGAAATTTTGCTTCTTGTAATACGTTGACTACGTCCACTTTACTAATTCATCAAAGGTACGCATGAATCTATTATGATGACCCATAGATAACCGGATTCTGGAATTATGTGATAGAATTTGTAACTTTCATAATTAACTGGGAAAGATCAGAAAATAGTTGGCATATGGTACTTGATTTTTCAAGCCATTCTTGACTCATAGGAGTTCCAAATGAATAAGAGCATATTTGACCCATTACTGCCGAGCCAGCATACAATGCAACAGATACTCCAAAAGGTACTCCCATGATTAAAGCCAATTTTTTGCCAATATTACCCATCGGAATAAAGACCTATCATGAGATTATAAGCTGATCAAACTAATCAAAAAGAACTGAATCATTTGCGTGATTGTTTTTTTACTTGTTCTTTTAACTGTCGTGTTGCTTTTCTTAGATATTTTTCCACCTCAATCCCATCTTTCTCCCAATCTATTCGGCTAAAGGATTCATGAATTATCTTCTTGGCTTTTGATTCGGCTATATCATAAGCCTGTAACCCTGCATTGAATGAATTATCCATGTTATTTTTTGTGATTTTATCATGAAGATGTGGCAAAGGTAGTTGATGTACTGCCTTATGTCTTCCATCTTGAAATAGTTTAAATTTTTGGTACTCGTTATCAGTTAAAACATTAATTTCATTTAAGACTCGAATTAATTGTGCATATTCCCATTCATGTTTAGATTCTAAATCAATCCAAGGTTTTGGTGCAAATTCCGCTTGTAATCTCATTTTAAAAACTTCAAGAAGTTGTTGTTCAGTAATAGCATACAATACAGCAAACGCTTCTATGATTTGCCCTTTGGCATAATATTTTTCTACCATCTTCCTCTTTTTTTGTATTCCATGAAATGTGTATCTTTTTGGAAGTAAATTTTGTAATTTTTTTACATCATAATTCCCACCATGATGTTCACCATATTTTCCCATGTTAAACAATAAGTCTAATCAAAAGAACTATTTTACTATTGATTAAATTACAAATCTTGTGGTTTCCAATATTTCCATAGTTTGATTCTACACAATTCACACCATCCTGAATCTGTGAGAGATTTGACCTAATTGCAGTTTTACACGTACTATTTTTCAATCTAATAGGACACTAGATTAACATATAAAAAATTTCAATTTTACAAAAAATGATTTATAAATCATAATTAGAATCAATATTTTCTACATAAGACAGTCAGTCTTTTATCATAGATATCCAGTACATTTGTGTACTTGACCTTTAATCATAATGCCACAAATGCCATTTTAGGATTTGAATATCAATTATTATATGGACTATATTTTCTCATGGATGCAAAAAGTGACATCAGTGTATACGTAGAACATTATGATGATATTTCTATAGGGAATGATAATGAACATGAGTTATTTCAGATAAAACAATCAAATTCGCCAAAAAACATTACTGATAACAGTATAGAATTCTGGAAAACTTTAGGAAATTGGTCTCATGATCTTCGTAAGGGAAAAGTAATTCTTGAAAAATCAAAATTTGTAATAATCACAATGAATAATGCAAAAACTGATTCCATCATGTATTTTCTAAAACCAGAAATTCATAAGTATTTAGAAGCTAAACAAAGAATTGAGGAAATTGGCAAATCTTCAGGAAATGATGATATTAAAAACAAGTATTATCCTGAATTTACAAAATTAGATCCAGTTGAACAAATTGAATTGATTAAAAAAATATCTGTGCTTGATAATGCACCTAGTTTAACTAAAATAAAAGAAGATATAAAATTCATAATAAAAGGAGATACTGATGATGACTTTGTAGTAGAATACTACACTCATCTCTATGGTTGGTGGAAAAATAAGATAATGGAGATACTTGATTCCAGAGAACCAATTCCAATCACATGGTCAGAAATTAGACAAGTACGTAAAAAATTATCAGATAGATATAGAAAAGAAGTATTTCTTACATCAGTTACAAAAGATGAGACTGATAAAATAATCCCTACATTATCAGAAAAAACCTTTGTTAAACAATTAAGAGTTATAGATAAGAATCCGCGTGCAATTGAAGATGCAAAATCAGATTATGCTCAAGCACGTCGTCAACATTTAGTATGGATTGAAGAAAATCCAAGCACTGATGGAATGATAGAAAAATACAAGAAAAAATTGATACATAATTACACTACTAAGTTTAATTCCGATTTGGATAAGATACCTAATACAATAACCACCAAATTAGATAATGAATTGTTAAAGAAATGGGGTCAGGACATGTATGATTGGGCAATGTTTAACACAAATTGGAATATACATGCTGATGTTGATGAGTTTGTTAAACGTGGAACTCTTCATGAATTAGCAGACATTCCAGAAATTGGTTGGCATCCCAAATATGAAGAAGAATTGGAGAGATTGAAATGAAATCTAATGTGATTTTTTATGAAGATAAATCACAATCATATTTCAATTTATTCAATCCTGCATTCTGCGGACATTTGATGAGAATATGCATATCAGAATATGAAAACAATTCTAAAAAGAAAATGCCTTTCTCTTTATCATTTCTCATATTACCTCTTCTTTTACATAAAGAGTTGAGAGATTCAATTGATCATAATACAAACTTACACACATGGACATTTGAAAATTATCACAAACTAACAGATTTTGATAAAAATGTAAAAGATCGAATAGACATCACAAAAAGCACTCTAATTTACCTTCTTCAAACAGATTCACTCGCTATTGACAAAGATGCTACATTGAGAATTTTAAATTATAGACAACCTACTACGTTTTCAAGTGACGATTTAGAATTAAGAGAATTTTACAAAAAATCACGCTATTTAGGAAGATGGTTTACTCACACAGATGATTTACCAACCATTTTTTCATTATTAGGAGTAAGACCATGATGCAGATTCTCGATGTAGTGATTTACAGTTATCGCCACGATAAAGGATTTCAAAAAATTTCATTTTTACTTGACCAAGTCAACTTGGTAATAGGTCCTAATGATGCGGGAAAATCATCAGTAGGAAGAATAATAGAATATTGTTTAGGAGCAGACTACAACATGCCTCCAGGGCATTTAGATGAACGAGTTGCATGGTATGGAATACGTGTACAGATGGGAGAACAACAATTTTTCATTGCAAGAAAACACAAACGAATTCCACCAGCACATCAAACAATGTACTTTAAGATAGGAAATCCTGTTACTATCCCCAATTATATAGAACATCCTAATTCAACAAAAGAAGCAGTAATTCGAACAATTAGTGGACAATTAGGGATACTCCCAGAACTTGAATTACCATGGCCAAGTTTTGAAAATCCAACTAATGCAGGAGTTGTAGAAACTCTCCCGTTTTGTTTCCAATATCAATCTGAAATTCAGTCTGAATCGTTTTTGTTTCACAACGCCATAGGCCAGTACACTCGTACTGTTACAAAATATATCTTACCATATTTGTTAGGAGCAATTCCAGATAAAAAAGTAAAACAGCGATTTCAGCTTTTATCTCTTGAGAAACAAATCAAAACATTACAAAAAAAGTTAGACGATATGGCAATAGTAAAAAATTCTGGTAGTACACTGACTAGAAAGATCATATTAGAAGGGAAGGCATTGAAAATTTTAGGCGATGCTGAGTCTGTAAATCAACAAGAGAAGTATGAAGATACAATAGAGATTTTGAGAAAAATAGCAGAGTGGAATCCAACAAAAGTCAAGCCAGATATTAAAAACGATCTTGCAGTTCTCCAACAAAAATCAGTGGAATTACGTGAACAAATGAATAAACTAGATAAACAAATCGATATCGTGTCTAGTTTTATAGATGATTATGTAGATTATGAAAAAAGGATCAAGCATCAAGAATCACATTTGAAGCCAATTCATTTATTCAAAGAATTAAACGGTGAATCCAAGAAATGTCCATTATGTTCCAACGAATTAAATTCTACAGTGCCTATTTCAGATGCCATTAAAAATTCTGTTAAAGAATTACAAACTCAGCTTGAAAACATACATGATCAAACATCAAGTACAGTATCTGTTTTAGAAAAACTGAATAGTGAGAGAGATACTCTAAATGAAAAAATTATAGAAAACTATGCTCAAATAGAGACTCTTTTAAATCAAAAAAGCCAAAACAGACAGCAATTTGACGACGATATGCGTCGTTCAAGAATTTCAGCTAAGGCAGAATTTTTGTTGGATGTTGTAAGAACAAATGAGGACGTAGATCTATCCCAAGAAATTTCGGAAAAGCAATATCTCAAAGATACCATTTCCAGAGAAGTTAATTTTAATTTAATTCTCAGAAATACTGAATCGATTTTAAGAGAGGTAAATGAATTCATTAATCAAAAATCTGGTATTCTAGATTTAGAACGTAAAAATCATTTTGTAGGGTATGACCCAGAGAGACAGAGATTTTTCTATGAAGAAGATAATCATCAGCACCCAATACATACAATGAGTGGAGAAAGTTTACTAGGATACCACATAATTACATTATTGGGTTTACATAAATATTTTAGTGAACATAAACGTCCAGTACCAAACTTTTTATTTTTTGATCAGCCATCACAAGTTTACTATTCATCTAAAGAGGGTGATCCTGATAGTAAAAAAACCAATAGATTATACAATTTTATTCTGAGTATCGAAGAACAAAAATTCGTACAGTTGATAATTACAGATCATGCAAATTTAGAAGAAGTTAATCCAAAATTTAAAAAACATATACGAAGAAAATTCACAGAAAGTGACAAGTTTGTACCTGAGGATTGGCCAAAATATAATCAAGTTTAAATACGAATTTAATTTCTGATTTCCAAATAAAGTTAGACAAGAAAATAATAAATCAATTATTTTATGATGTATTAAACAATTCTTCTGCTAAAAGTAACGTATCATGGACATCTCCTTCAATGTATTTGTTAAAGGAATTCTTATCATTTTTCCAGAGATTGTAAATAGCATCCCATTTGTTAATCGTGGAGTTATTTGTAATATCTGAAACGATATTCTTTGTTCTCATAAATGGAATATGTGAAAATCTCTTATGAGATATGGCATTTTCTAGAGAAATAAATCTTGGAGAAGCATTATCAAATTTGGCAATCTCCGATTTTATTGGATCCATCATGTCCAGAAAATAGCTCTTACCTAACACTTCTATGAACGCCCAATAATTGGGTCGATATTTTCCAGATTGCTTGGACTTTTCATTTAACTGCCTCATTTTCAAAACTAAAACCGGTAGATCAAATCCAATGACATTATACCCTATGAATACCAACGGGTTTGATCGAGAACAGAAAGATGTAAAGTCATTAAAGATCTTCACTTCTTCTTCTAATGTCTCAGCATTGAGAACAAATTTTTGAATATCAACCCTATTCTCTGTACGCCTAGCAGTAGAAATACTCAGAAAGGTCTTATTGGGATCATCTAAAATTCTAAGATCTGCTTCTATATCTAACGAAATGACCCTATTCCAAATTTGATTTTCTTTCAGAAAACCAGTAACTAGTCGCTGTAGATTGTTATGATTCATTATTTCACTTTACACGTATGCTACAAAAGATTTATGCAATAAGACATAGAATAAGTTAATGGATATCTATTATGCGCATGCTATGTGCATATATGGAACAGATGATGAAGAGATAGAAATTAATCACATAAAAATAAACTTCCCAGAATTAAAAATAGTCGATCCAGGATCTTATGCAAATAACCCTCAAAAGAGAAAAGAAGGTATGGAATACTGTAAAAAACTTGTCACTAATTGTGATGCATTGGTCTTTACAAGACTTTTAGGCAAGATAACATCTGGCGTAGGCATAGAAATTCACCATGCGTTATCACAAAATAAACCTGTTTACGAACTGGAAAATGGTAAGGTGAAGATAATCAAAACCCCTCCCAAGTACATTTCAAGAGAGGAAACGATTGCGCTGTACTTAGACTGGTACATGAAGAAAATTCATACTAGAAATCAAACTTGATTTGGATAAAACCCATACGCAGATACATAACAATTCGTAATACAGTCTTTAAAGATTACAGACATAATGACTGTCAAAAAAGCAATCCAAGTTCTGGATTGGTGGATAAATCACAAGAAAGAGACTATAGAAAAACTCAGAAAAGATTGGAATATTGCAGACATTGATAAAACTACTGGAACTGAAAAAACCATCTTTGATGCAGAAAAAACTGAGATCTATAACCTAGAGGTAATCAAGAAAGAACTCGTACCTGACTGCAATCATCCAAAAGAATGGCATGACATAGACGGAACTGGACAAAAATATTGCACGGGATGCAATCTAGACCTCTAATTATCCATTCTTTTCTTTTTTGTAAACTTTGATGGATTTTGTTTCTTGTTTATAGTTGGTTTTGATCTTTGTTCTTCCTCTCGTGCTTCGTTTATGACTTCTTTGATCAATTGTTTCAAAGATTCCTTTTGTTCTTCTTTTGCTTGATTTTCTGCCTGTAGTTTTAGAGATTCTCCTAATTTGGCAGTAAATACCAATAGAGCAGTATATTGATAGTGGTGTAACCAATCTTTTGCCATATAATAGACACAGTTATCATATCCATACCCACTTCCTTCCTTTCTCATCTCTATCTTTTTCATTTTATTTTCAATCTCCTTAGAAATTTCTTCGCTTTGTAGAAAATTCATAAATGCTTGCTTTACAGAGACGTCATTCTTCTTATTTAGAAAATTTGTACAGGCAGCTTTTGCTTCATGGTTTAATTCTATCAATTGATCAAATGAATCCATATCTTTTATGAGTAGAACTTATAGAAATGCGTTTAAACCAAATTTTCAAATTTCTGTAGACTTTCAATAATTGATCCTATTGTTGGATCTTGATCCATCAAAACACATGGTATCTGATTCTCCATGCAACCATCGTATACTTCTTTATCACGCGTTACCAGTATCATTCTGTTTTTTTCTACATATTTAATAATGGAATAATCATGCTGCAAATGAAAACCCATTGTTCTCAATTCCCTGACACTTAGTGAATGAAATCCCATTTTTCTTAATTCTTCGGATTTTCCTTCATACATTTCATCAAATAGAATGGGTAACATTGCTCTAATTATGATAGTAGTAATAATTAACAAATTTCTTAGATGTGAGATTCTGCCCAGTCTTTGGCTATAACTTCTGCTTGTTCCAATACCGTTTGAGTTGCAGTTTCCTGTTTGTCTGGCGGGTATCCATATTTTTTCAAAATCTTCTTCACTGCAAGTCTCATCTTTGCCTTGACATTCTCTCTTATGGTCCAATCTATGGTAACATTTTGGTGAATTGATACTACAATTTCACGTGCGATTTGTTCTAATGTTTTATCTCCCAGTACCTGAACTGCACTATCATTAACTCCAAGTGCATCATAGAAAGCTATTTCATCATCTGTAAGCTTTAGTTTTTCCCCTCTCTGATATGCTTCACGCATTTCTTTTGCTAGTTTGATAAGTTCTGCTAGTATCTGGGCTGCTTCTACGGTTCTATTCTCATATTTTCTAATTGCTTCCCGTAGCATCTCAGTAAAGGTTCTTGATTGAATTATGTTCTTTTTTGATCGTGTCTTAATCTCATTGTTAAGAAGTCTGTTAAGTAACTCAATTGCCATGTTTTTGTGTTTCATGTTTTGCATCTCTGAAAGAAAGTCTTCAGACAGAATGGATATGTCAGGAGATTTTACTCCATATGATGCAAGAAGATCAACTACGCCAACTGGCATTGTTGCTTTTGATACAAGCTGTTGTACTGCTAGATCAATTTCTTCACCTCCCTCTGCTTCTTCTTCCTCTGTTACAGTATGTTTTACAAAATTGGCCTTTACAGTTGTAAAGAACAAGACTTCACCTTTGATCTTCATTGCCTCATCATGAGCTCCTGTAAGAGAAAATGTTTTGACTAGCGCAGTTACTCCAGTAAGAAATCTCTTTTTCCCATCTTTTTGTGAAAGAATATGTCCCATAGCTCCTGCTATTGTAGTTAGCTTATCTGATGGCTTGTCTGAGAAAAATTTGGAATAATCAAATCCGTGTAGAATAGATTTCACAATTTCATACTTTTCAATCAACTGAGCTACTGCCTGCTCAATTGGTATTCCTTCTTGTTCTCTATCTGCCTGTGAATAGTAAGATAATGCTTTTTTGAGGAAGTATGCAATGCCGATATAGTCCACTATCAGCCCACCCTGTTTCTCACCAAATACTCTGTTGACCCTTGCTATTGCCTGCATCAGATTATGTCCCTGCATTGGTTTATCGATGTACATCGTATGTAGTACTGGTGCATCAAAACCTGTTAGCCACATGTCTCTTACAATTACGAGTTTGAGGGGATCTTTTGGATTTTTGAGTCTGAGTTTAATATCTTCTCTTCTTATCTTGTTTCTAACATGTTGCTGGTATCTGAGAGGATCTGATGCAGAGCCAGTCATTATGACTTTGATTACTCCTTTTTTATCATCTTCATCATGCCAGTTTGGTCTTAATTTTATTATCTGATCATAAAGATCAACACATATCCTTCTACTCATACAAACAATCATTCCCTTTCCATCCATTGCATCAAGTCGTTTTTCAAAATGATTTACAATGTCTTGAGCAATTTCTTTTAGTCTTTTTTCAGAACCTACTATTGCTTCAACTCTTGCCCATTTTGATTTAATTCTCTGTTTTGCTTTTTCTTCTTGATCTTCGGTTATCTCTTCAAATTCTTCATCTATGTTGATTTTTTCTTCTTCATCGAGTGATAGTTTTGCTAATCTTCCTTCATAGTATATTCTTACAGTAAAGTTGTCTTTTACTGCTTGTTGTATATCATATACGCTCAGATAATCGCCAAAGATAGCTCTCGTATTTTTATCCCCAGTTTCAATTGGAGTTCCAGTAAATCCAACAAATGATGCATTTGGAAGAGCTTCTCTGATATAACCAGCAAATCCATCAATTAGATCATACTGAGATCTATGTGCTTCATCTACAATGATAACAATGTTTCTTCTTTCTGAAATTGGATTAGATTTTGCTCCTTTTAGTGGAGCAAATTTCTGTATGGTTGAAAATATTACTCCACCTGATGCAATGTTGAGTTTTTCTTTTAGATCATCTCTGTCATCTGCCTGAACTGGTTTTTGTCTTAATAGTTCTTCATCTTTGGAAAATGCTCCAAATAACTGATCATCAAGATCATTTCTATCAGTAATTACTACAATTGTGGGATTTTCCATTTTTTTATTTTTTATAATTTTGGCAGCAAACATTGTCATTGTGAGACTTTTTCCACTACCCTGAGTATGCCAAATTACACCAACTTTCTTGTCTCCAGTAGATGATGATGCACGAATGGTTGATTCTACTGCATTATTTACCGCATCATATTGATGATAACCAGCCATCTTTTTTACAATTTCATTACCATCTGTTTCAAAAACTATGAAATTTTGCAAAAGGTCTAAAATTCTATCTTTTCTGAAAATTTCTTCTATCATTATCTGAAGTTCGACTTGGTGAATCTTGTCATCTACTATCTTTCTCCATGGCATGAATCTGTCCCTATCTGCAGTTAGTGTTCCAACTTTTGCTTGGATTCCATCAGATATTATGAGAATTTCATTGTAGACAAAAATACTAGGTATGTCTTTTTTGTAAGTCTGGAATTGATGATATGCATTTGTGATTGTTGCTTTTTCATCTGCTGCATTTTTTAGTTCAATTAGAGCAATTGGTATTCCATTGATAAATACAACAATGTCAGGTCTTCTGTTTGCATTTTCAACTATTGTAAATTGATTTACAGCTAGCCAGTCATTTTTCATATTTTCTGTATCTGCAAAGTCAATCATCCATACTTTATCATGTTTTATTCTGCCATCTGAAGAAAATTCAATATCAATTCCTTCTGTAAGCATTTTGTGAAAATTATGATTATTTACAAATAGGTTTTGACTCTCAGTTCGAAGAATTTTTTTAAATGCTTCTTCTCTAGCGTTCTGAGGAATTTTGGGATTGATTCTATCTATGGCATCTTTTAGTCGTTGAGTTAGAATTACATCCCTATAATCGGAGCGTTCTTTATTTGTCTGGTCTGGAGCTATTTCTGGTCCATAAATCACATTATAATGTAAATTCCTAAACCAGTCTAACGCGGCTTCTTCAACATCAGATTCTGTAAAATTAATCATATAGCTTAGTCCATCATTAATTCCATTTTTTTGAATTCTTGTATCATTAATTTTGATAATAGCATATCACGCATCTGTCGTAAATATCCAGATTCTATATGATTAATTCTAATCTTTTGTAACAATGGATATACAATTCTTGTATATTTTCTGATAATTGTTTCAGCGGGTTTGACGATTTGAATATCATCTGGATTTGCACGTTGATGACTTCCCGTACTACCGGTAACCAAAGAAGAAAACGAATTCATAAAACTTGGAGAACTACATAATACAAAAAGATACTCCAAGCTAATATCTGATTTTGGTAACATTACTAGAAATTCACTAGATGCAATAGCTCTTCTATTTGGTTGAATATTAGGTAACCATACTCTTGGTATTCTTGGATTGATTCTTGAAAGTAAAACACAATTAGTCGTAACGCAAAATTTGTTACTTTTAATGTACTTACCTTCTTCTATTTTTGGAACTTGACCATCATCATAAGCAGGTATACTGAAATGATCAAATGTCTCATCTGGAAAGTTATTTGGATTGACGTACTCTCTTGAGATCTCTCTGATTTCAGAAAAAGCACACATTTTCCACTCTGAGGGAATTAGCACGTTCCCACATTTCTTCATTTTTCCTCCACTTGATTTGTAGGATTTATTATTTTCATTTGGAAATTCAAAATCAATAAACCAGTGTTTGAATATTGTTTGTGCTATTTGTTCTAATGTATAATTGATTTTGGTATTTATCAGAATTTTAAAATCAAGTAATTTTAAAATTTTGGAACAATTTACTTGATATTCTACTGGAATATATGGGACTCTCAACTTTGAGAGATCAGATCCACGTATTCCTGATACTGCAACCTGTTGAATTATGCCATCCATTACATTACGACCTAACTTAGAATTGAAAAAATAATAATAAAACCAAGGATCGGCAATTTTTTTGTTTAATCTCACTCTGATAATGGATGATTCAAAAGTGGTGGGTTCGTTTATTGTATTTATTATAGAGCATTTCCCCGCTCCTTCTCTCTTTAGTGAACGTCGTGCAAAAATAAGATCATCCTTTTCAATCAAAAATTTCTGTTTTTCTTTGTCAGTGATGGTAACTCGTTTCATGGAAACATCATCTAAAATTGAGTACTCAAATAATTCGCCCATATTGATGATTTTAATTCCATTTCCTCTAAATTCAGCTGTTTTATACAAACCATTAGAAAGTGGAATTGAATACAGCTCTTCAAATGGTCTCCACACTAATTTAATCATTAAACCAACTTCTTTAAATTGGCAATAATCTGATCTTGTAGTTCATCAGACTTTTTGAATTGATTTTTTAAGTTAATTTCTAAAGCCGAAAAGTTTTCGTTAAATTTTGTTTTGTCCTCTTCGATGCTTTCAAATCCCACATATGCTGATGGATTTAGTGAATATTTTTTAGTACGAATCTCTTCCAAATTAACAGATTTGCAAAAACCTAGAATATCACGATATGTTTGTTTTGTCTCACCTCTCCAAATGTGATATGTATCAGTTATTTTTGAAATTTCCTCATCACGTAATTCTCGATGTTTTCTATCAACTAAGTATCCAAAGTTTTTAACATCAATGAAAAGTGTTTCACCTTTTCTTTTTCTAAATTTACCATTAGTTTTATTTCTTGAAAGGAACCAAAGACACGCAGGAACCGCTGCATTATAAAACAACTGAGTAGGTAATACTATGATACAATCAACTAAATCTCCTTCAATCATTTCTTTTCTAATTCCGCCTTCATTAGAGGTCTCAGATGTTAAAGAACTGTTAGCAAGAACAAATCCTGCAATTCCATCAGGTTTTAAATGATGAATAAAATGCTGAATCCAAGCAAAATTAGAATTATTGACTGGTGGTATCCCATATTTCCATCTAACATCTTCTCGCAATCTATCGCCGCCCCAATCACTGTCATTAAATGGTGGATTTGCCAAAACAAAATCCGCTTTCAAATCCTTAAACGCGTCATTATGAAAACTTCCCTGACTATTCCATTCTATTTTAGAATCAATTCCTCGAATGGCGAGATTCATTTTACACAAACGCCACGTGGTTTGATTTGACTCTTGACCGTAAATTGAAATGTCACCAATTTTGCCACCATGAGTTTCAATGAATTTTTCACTCTGTACAAACATTCCACCTGAACCACAACAAGGATCAAAAATTCTCCCATGAAATGGTTCAATCATATCTACAAGTATTTTTACAACTGATCTTGGAGTATAGTACTGTCCACTTTTCTGACCCTCCTTCATTGCAAATTTGCCGAGAAAATATTCATATACTCTACCCAGGACATCTTTTGACCTGCTATGCTTGTCCCCTAGAGGGATGTTGCTGAAAAGATCTACAAGTTCACCAAGTCTTGTTTTGTCTAATGCAGGTCTAGCATAGTCCTTTGGTAAAACTCCCTTAATAGACAAGTTTTCTTTTTCAATGGCAAGCATAGCATTATCAATCAATGTACCAATGGATGGATCTTTTGCATTTGATTTTAGAAAATCCCATCTCGCATTTTTTGGAACCCAAAATACATTAATGCTTATATATTCATCTCTGTCCTCAGGATCGGAATTTTTGTCCTCAAATAGTTCCTTGTGTTTTTCTTCAAAGGAGTCTGAAATATACTTGAGAAATATTAGACCCAAAACCACATGTTTGTATTCAGATGCATCCATGTTGGAGCGGAGTTTATCAGCTGCCCTCCAAAGCTTTTCTTCAAAACCAAGATTATCACCGTTATTTTTTTTCTTAGATTTCATATTATATCTCTGTTCAATATAATGGGGTAAGATTCTATCATAAGAAGTCTTTTTTAATTATCTAGTCATGAATGCCTCTAAACATACCACTTTTTCATCTTTAAGGAATAACAGAATATGACGCAATATCTTAAAGAAATTCTAGATCGCGTGATTGCATAATAACCAGCCACAAATAAGACAGATTTTGAGTTTTCTTGTATGATTCAGACCGGCATTAACACGAACAAAATGGTTCAGGATATTAAGTTAGGATGATGTCTTGATTGCAAGGTCGGTACTCTTGTGAGGCGTGTTTGATTTCTAATTTACTAGTGTATCTAACAAAGAATGTGCCAATTCATTTTTTAGTATCTGTACCTGTACCGTATCTCTAAACTTGCTATCTAATTTTCTCAATCGTAGATACAGTCTACAAGTCTGCATATCGTCCAAACTTGCCTTATCTGGCATCATGCCTATGGAATTTAGATTTCTATCAATAAACTGCCACATTTCTACAAGTGATGGAGTGTTGGGTGTTTCTATGACTGACATGTTATCAACTCAATATTGTCATTGCCTGTTATACCTGATACCTTCCTGATCCTATAGTCAGGACGATCTTCTAACTTTCTGGTATTTAGTTATGAGTGAATTTAGGAATAGGCTATTATCTATAGAAGGATCGCCCTTTTTTGCTTCCTTTACGGCCCTCACAAACTTTTGGAAAGACTCTGATTTCACTGTAATTGTCTTGTATTCTTTTCTTGGCATTAATTATATTGTCCGGGACGTATGGATAAATCCTTGGTAGACCTGTTATGGGAAAAAATAACCTGGTTATCTGTATGATGATTTTTTATATAATGCGATCCCCTTAAATGGGGAATGTACGGTACTACTGTATGGCGCAAATTGAAACGCACAAAAATCTATTCCTCGAAGAATGTTCGAGATTGACCAGACTTGTATTTGATTGCCTACAAAAACTGGACAAAAACCCGTCTGATCTGGATGCGATAAATAGGATGGTAAATGCAGCTGAGGTAGTCCGGGATGGAGCAAAGTTTCTTCAAGATGTGGATCTTGACCTAAATTCAAAAATGCTAATTGAATTATTTAAAGGGGCACAAGATGTCAAAGACAGAAAAGAAGAGCTTGAAATGATGCTGAGTAGATTTAGGGGATTGGTAACCAGGACTTCTAAATCAGGTCTTGTCTGAACCGGATTTAATTAAAGACTACGTGATTGATACAAAAATCTATAAAATTGTTATATTTCTCAATGAAAAAACTGGATTGCTAATTCTGATCTCATACATAATTGAGTAATATGTTGTGTATATTGTGAATAATACCATGTAAATCAATATAGGTAGCGATTTTGATAGTGGAATAGTTGACAAAAGCCGAATATGAAAAATTACTAAAGAATATTCAAGATAAAGTATCTCAAACCAAGACTGGTTCGACATCAAGATTTGAACTTCCTAAAGTGGATATCATGTGGCAAGGTAATAGAACATTTTTCAGAAACTTTTCAGAATTTCCAAAAATACTGCGAAGAGATCCTGAAAAGCTTCTACAATACCTCTCAAAGGAGTTTGCAACTCCGGCACAATTTGGAGGTGACAAGGCGGTTTTTGTAGGTAAAAAAGATCCTCATGAATTTTCAGCTCTTTTGAATAGGTATCTCAAGGAATATGTAGAATGTCCTACTTGCAAGAGTCCTGATACCCGAGTCGAAAAAGAAAACAGGGTGACTCTACTAAAATGTGAAGCATGTGGAGCCAGATCCCCACTAAAGGGTCAATATGCGTAAATGAATTTTGCAGTTAAACAAGTGAATCAACAGCGAAATAGGATGCTGAATATATGTGACGCTGAATTGGTTGGTAGAACTGTAAGACAGTCTGATTTGGAGATACGCATTACCCAGAGTTACTATGGAGACCGCGTAGTTGATGAAAAAGAAGCAGAATCTCTTCTAAGAAACTCTTCAATAATTAACATGGCAGGTAGAAAAACAGTTGATCTTTCAATTAAAATGGGAATAGGATCTGCAAAAGGCGTAAAAGAAATTGAAGGAATTCCGTTTCTTATAGTTTTTAAATTTTGAAAATACAACGATTATATACGTACTGAACACATTGTTGTCTGAGAATTTTGGGTAAGCGAAAAGTACTAAACGAAAGTGAATTGAAGGAAATGCAGTTGCCTGGAGAAGGTGAAATGTTAGGACGAGTTGTAAAACTTTTGGGTAGTGATCACATACTTGTACGATGTACCGACGACAAGACAAGAATGGGTAGAATTAGAGGAAAATTAAAAAGAAAAATCTGGATAAGAGATAACGATGTTGTAACAATCGCTCCTTGGGATTTCAGATCTGATGATCGTGGAGACATTACTTGGAGATATACACTCTCACAAGTTGAGGTACTGAAACAAAAGGGACTATTGCCGCAAGATTTCTAACAGCAATCAATTTTACAAGGTTCGTATTACAAACTATATTGTCATTAGGAGCAAACTAAGATGATTGAAAATTCTGCAGACGAATTAAAAGATGATGTCATAGAAGAAAATGATCTGGATTTATCTGAAATGACAAATGAATCAGAAGATTCCATCACTGATGAATCGGAAGATTCGACTAGTGAAGAATCTGATCTTGGACTCCAAGACAAATTGGCAAAAAAAATGAACATTTGGCTTGCCGGAAAAGCAAGGGAACGAAAAACAGAGAAAGATGTATTTGACAAAGATAAAGTGCTTGAGGCAGTCTTTGATAAATCAACTGTGATGATCCTCTCACGGTTCATAAATAATGGTATTATTTCATATGTCAATGGCGCGGTGGGTGCAGGAAAAGAATCGCAAATGTATTGGGCAGTTGATCCATCTGGCCTAGATCTTGCCGTAAAAATTTATCTTGTCACTACATCTAACTTTAAGAAACGTTATCCTTACCTTATAGGAGATCCAAGGTTTACCAGAATAAAGCGAGGTACAAGATCTCTTGTAGAGTTGTGGGCCAAAAAAGAATTTCGTAACTTGAGCAAGTCTTTTAACTCTGGAATTCCATGTCCAGAACCAATAACCGTGGTAAAAAATGTTTTAATAATGAAATTTGTAGGATCCGATGGCGTCCCGTCTCCTACATTGGTTGAATCAGAGGTAGACTATACTGATTATGAAAAGACAATAGAGATCATTTCCGGTCTGTATCAAAAAGCAGAACTTGTCCATGCTGACCTTTCAGAGTATAATATTTTCAAGACAGAAGAAGGACCGGTAGTTTTTGATTTTGGCTCTGCGGTAGATATAAGGCATCCTAAAACAAAAGAATTTCTTGAAAGAGATATTAGTAATATTACTAGATTCTTTGTTAAGAGAGGACTAACGGTGGACAATCCAATTGACGTATTTGAGAGGGTTACAAAATGATCTTTGAAAAAATTATCTTAATTCCAGTTGATCGTGTTGGAGTATTAATTGGCAAAGCTGGAAAAATAAAAACCAAAATAGAAAAAATTTGTTCTGTTTCATTGACCATAGATGGTCAAACAGGCGAGACAGTCATAAAGGGAGTGGGTGACGTTGAAAATATAATGCCATTTAAGGCTGAGGAAATTGTAATGGCCATAGGTCGTGGATTTTCAGCAGAAAATGCAATGCGTCTTGTTCAGGAGGAGACCTCGTTACATGTCATGGATCTGAGACAATTTGTTGGTAAATCACCTGCACAAATTGAACGAATAAAGAGCAGAATAATAGGAGAAGGTGGCCGTGTTAGGAAAAACATTGAAGATCTAAGTGGTGCCAAAGTGTCTGTTTATGGTAGGACTGTGGCCATAATTGGAGATGGGACGCAGTTAAAGTCGGCTCTAAACGCAATAACCTCAATTTCAAGTGGTAGTACTCATGGAAAAGTTTACAATGATTTACAGGAATCAAGGCGTAGACAAAAGTTAGAAAAACTTCAACTTTGGGAAGGGGGTAACATACTTGAGTAAAGAAGTCTTTAGCCAAATATCTCCAAGTGAGTTCTTTTACAGAAACAGAGACCTTGCAGGATTTAGTAATCCGACCAGATCACTTTACACTTCGGTTAGAGAATTTGTAGAAAACGCACTTGATGCATGCGACCATAAAAAAATACTTCCTGATATTCATCTTTCAATAAAAGCAGTAAATCCTGAACAAGCAGATCCAAAACACTACATCTTGACTGTAAAAGACAATGGCCCTGGAATTGATCCAGAACACATTCCGCTTGCTTTTGGCACTGTCCTTTATGGTTCCAAGTTTGGTCTCAAGCAAGCAAGAGGTATGTTTGGTCTTGGTGCTACCATGGCAATACTCTATGGTCAGATCACTACAAACAAACCAGTTACTGTGAAGAGTTGTTCTGATGGTAAAACGCTTGATGAATTTGTAATGTTACTTGACATTCAGAAAAACAAACCAGTTATACAAAAACATACCACAAAGGAAGGATCAAAGACAGGTCTTGCAGTAAGTATTGTTCTTGAAGGTGATTATTCCAAGGCAGGATTAAAAATTAGAGATTATGTTTACCAAACTTCTCTTATCACACCATATGCATCAATAACCTTTGAAGATCCAAGCGGTGAAAAATTCCATTATGCAAGAATCGTAAAGGACATGCCACGTCCTCCAACTGTAATCAAACCTCATCCACATGGTATTGATGTTGAAACTATCAGGAGAATGATAACTGATACACATTATCAGATTCCAGCTATTGATAACAAGATGATTGATAAAATAAAGAAAGAACTGAGCTTGAAGAAGAATATCTCTCATAAAGAGATTTTAGAGCGTGCACAGAAACGCTGGTCTGATATCTCAAGACCAGTACGAACTGTGGTCTCAGTCATGTCATTTCTAAATATTGATTTTGAAGGGCTGAAAAAAATCAGAATCGACGATATCGACGTTGCAAATAAGACTATAACATATTGGGACTTTGGAGAATCCCAGTCTCACGCAGTAGAATTGAACGCAGATAGCCCATATTACAAGCAACTTGCAAGTACCGTTCAGGGAGACACACTACTCACATTTTTGACAAAAAGGTTCCAAAGGGTTGGACCTACCACTGCTGAAAAATTCTGTGAATTTGCCAAATTCAAGCCAGACAAGAGAATAGGCAGTATGACAAACGAGGAATTGGTAAAACTAGCCGATGCACTACAAAAGTTCGAGGAATTTCTTGCACCAGACCCTAGCTGCCTGGCACCTCTTGGAGAAGAACCACTCTCAAAGGGAATTATGAAATTTTTCAACCCCGAATTTGCAGCAGTATGGCAGCGTAATGCTTCTGCGTATTCTGGATTTCCATTCATAGTTGAAATGGGCATTGCTTATGGAGGGGACATTCCGCCAAATGGCCTCAAGGTTTACCGTTTTGCAAATCGTATACCGCTTTTGTATGATGAGGGCAGTGATGTAGTATTAAAAATAGTAAACGAGACTGAATGGGCGCGATACAAAATAAAAGGAGATCCACCACTTGTCATAGTGTCACATATCTGCTCCACTAGAATTCCATACAAAACAGTAGGAAAAGAAAATGTTGCAGATAGACCTGAACTTGAAAGAGAATTAAAGAATGCATTACAATATCTTGCAAGAAAGTTAGCGGTTCACATGTCACGACAAGGAGCAGCGGATATGGCAAAAAAGAGAGCAAACCTTTATTCAAAATATGTACCGCTTATTGCACAATTTGCCACTGAACTTGCTGGTAAGAAAAAAGAACCAAATTATAACCAACTAATAAGGATGGGAAGTGAGATTGAAGAACAAGTCTAATGCAAAAACAGCAGAGGTAAGAAAGAAAAGATTGTTGTCAATGTTGGAACAACAAGGTCTTAACATTTATGAACACCTTGACAAAGGAAAGTTTCCACAATTTGTGATACCAAGCAGATCTGTAAGTAATATTGTCTATGATAAAAAAATAAGACAATACATCTTGGGTAGTGCAAGTGCTGTACGTAGTTCAAGAAACATGTCGCAGTTGCGTTCCTACACACAACTTGCATGGCTTGCTTTCTTTGTAAACAGGCTTGTACGAGAGGGCAAGTCTTCTACATTAAGAGACATTTACTATTCCTCACAGGCATTTAGTATTGATTTTGAAGACCAGCCAGAATCTGATAATATCATAGTGGATTTAGAAGCTGTACTAACAAGCCCCCGTGAAGAATTTCACATATTTCCTGAAGAAAGAAGTAGTGTATTTGGTGACCTGACAATAGAGTATACTGTTCCTGGATATGAAGGAAAGAGGATGAATCTGTCTGATCATCCTGATGGATATCTGATAGGGCCAAGTTTGAGTAGCGCTGAACTTGTTGATACTAGTGCAGAACTTGTCATTGCAATAGAAAAGGGAGGTCTTTTTACAAGATTTGTTGAAGAAAAAGTTCACAAAAAATTCAAAGCTATTATCGTTGATACTGCAGGCCAAGCTCCACGATCAACAAGAAATCTTTTG
>Ga0134125_10001653_pt1 | contig 27274 bp, 26 predicted proteins | sample KB31751_FD_96464 | JGI IMG/M metagenome (GOLD analysis project Ga0134125, IMG submission 96464) | Terrestrial soil microbial communities with excess Nitrogen fertilizer from Kellogg Biological Station, Michigan, USA - KB3-175-1 | ecosystem: Environmental > Terrestrial > Soil > Unclassified ... | reverse complement strand
GTCCAGGTTTCACCGGGCTCAATGGAACGGATCACCGGATGTTTGGTGCTGTGGAAGTGCCGCGTAGCGTGCTTATTCTTGGATGAGTCACAGCAACCCACGTGCCCGCATTCCGTGCACATGCGCAAATGGACCCAGCTATCGCCGGTTTTAATGCAATCCTCGCAGACGTGAGTCTTGGTCGTACTGATCTTGGGTGGGTGCTTCAGGTGAGTGCAAATCCTGGTCATGCTCTTTTCTCCTCAAGGGCTGCTGCGGCAGAGCTGACCGCAGGCCTTTCTAAGTTCTTTCGGTCCCACTTGCCCACATCAGCGCCGGCTTCGTAGGTGCTTTGCATAAAGTCGAGGAGCGTTGCAGTCGGCAAACTGGAACGCCGGACGTCGTCATACGGCAGCAGAAATTCTCCCAGCTTAGACTCGTAACGGGCAGAGTCGGGACCAACGTGCACTGACGCAAAGCCCTGCGGCTCCGGTGCGGCATAGCAGTAAAAGGCTGCGTCCTTCACCTCTCCGCCCCCGGGCCACCAGCCCGCGCTGATTACTTCATGAGAATAGGCTTCCTGCATGATCTTCTGCAGCACAGGGTCGGGATCTGTGCGCGGCGGCGCCGGCCGGCCGGAGAAGCGGGTCACGGCCAAGTCAAAACTGCCCCAAAAGAAATGTACCGGGCTGGATTTGCCGAGAAATCGCGAACGAAACACCTTGAACACCTCATCGGCCGACACCAGCACGCGCCAGAAGCGGCGCGCATATTCCGGGTCGTAGGATTTGTGGACCATGTCCTGATCGAAGGGAATGGGATCAGCGACTTCCACCGGCATCTTCCATATCTCTACATCGAGACCAAGCGAATGCATTGCCGACATGCACTCTTTGTAGAAGTCGGCCACGCTGCGGGGTCCGAGAGGAATGACTCGCGTTGCTGGATCACAGGTGTGAATACGGAGCTGATGCTCAAGGAAGTCGAATTCCATTTCAAAGACACGAACCCCGTAAGGAATCACCGAGGTAGTTAGTCCTCGTGCGCTCACATGTAAAGCCACGTTCCACCAATGGTTGGTTTTCGGTGTGAGCTCCAGCCGGATTTTGCCCACAATCTGCGTCCACATGTGCAGGGTCTCACAAGTATCCTGCCACTCAGCGAGAGGAAGAGCAGGCCAGCACGCAGGGGAGTCAGAGAGGGCGGTAAGAAGAGGATCGTTCATAGGCCACTCCTCGAATCCAGTATAAGCCGAGTCCTGGCCGATTGCCCTGTGGCAGGCTAAAAGCTGCTTTCCCGGTGAGAGGAGCAGCCCGGAGAGGCTGGTAAAATGAAGAGAGACCAAATGGCCGCCGCGAAACGCCGGCGCGAGAGAACCTCCTAAAATGTTTGAAAATCTTCAGGAAAAATTACAACGAGCATTCAAGAACCTGCGCGGCCAAGGAACGCTGACCCCGGAAAATATCCAGGAAGCCATGAAGGAAATTCGCATGGCGCTGCTGGAAGCGGACGTTAATTTTAAAGTCGTCAAGCAGTTCGTGGACCACGTCCAGGAGAAGGCAGTTGGCCAGGAAGTCATGACGGCGCTCTCTCCCGCGCAACAGGTAGTAAAAATTGTCCACGACGAGCTGGTTGAAGTCCTAGGCAAGGACACTGCCAAGCTGAAATTTGCCTCCCAGCCTCCCACGGTGATTCTGATGGCTGGCTTGCAGGGTTCGGGCAAAACGACGACTTCCGGCAAGCTCGCAGCGTGGCTGAAGAAGGGTGGCCACAGGCCCATGCTGGTTTCCGTGGACGTCTACCGCCCCGCGGCGCGGCAGCAGTTGAAAGTGGTGGCGGAGGCTATCAAGGCGAATCTCTATGAAGGCAGGGTGGAGCACGCCGACACGCCCACGGTCGAGCGCCTAGCTAAAGAAGCCCGCAAAGAAGCGGTCAACTCCGGCTGCAACTTCCTGATCGTTGATACTGCCGGCCGTTTGCACATTGATGACGAGCTGATGGCGGAAATGCAGTCGCTGAAGAAGCTGCTCAACCCGCAGGAGATTCTGTTCGTTGCCGACGCAATGACCGGACAGGATGCCGTGCGCTCAGCCGAAGAGTTCCACAACAAGCTCTCTATCACCGGCGTCGTGCTCACCAAGATGGATGGCGATGCGCGAGGTGGCGCAGCCCTTTCGATCCGCCAAGTCACGGGCCAGCCGATCAAATTTATAGGTATCGGCGAAAAATACGATGCGCTTGAGCCCTTCCATCCGGACCGCATTGTCGGCCGCATCCTCGGAATGGGCGACATCATGACGCTGGTGGAACAAGCCCAGGAGAAACTCGACCAGAAAAAGGCAGAAGAATTTGCTAAAAAAGCCCTGGGCGGCGATGGATTCTCTCTTGAAGATTTCCGCGACCAGCTCCGGCAGGTGAAAAAACTGGGCTCGCTGCAGAGCGTGATCAAAATGCTGCCCAGCATTGGTCCGTTCGCCAACATGCAGAAGGCCGCCGATCGCGTGGATGATAAACAACTGAACCGAGTAGAAGCCATCATCAACTCCATGACAGCGCACGAGCGCGCACATCATGAAGTGATCAATGGCAGCCGTCGCAAGCGCATTGCCCGGGGATCGGGCACGAGCGTGCAAGAGGTGAACCAACTCCTGCGTCAGTACGCGCAGATGCGGAAAATGTTCAAGGACATGGGCAAGGCCAGCTTCGCCAGGAAGCTGGCGGGAATGAAATTTCCGGGGATGTAATCGCCGCAGATCAACGCTGATCGAGCTGCGAACGAATGCGAGTCATTTGTGAATCGGTTAAGTCGTTTATACGCTGCTGCGTGTTCCGAATCAGAAACAACTTTTGTGGACAACGCCGCTGCGGTAAAGATTCAATCTGACATGTTTTTGCTTTTCTCTGTGCCTCCGCGTCTCCCTGGTAGGTTTTGATTGTCCCTCTCCAAACAACTCGAAGAGCTCACCATCAAACTGCACGCCCTGGTTCCAGCCGAGCGCCTCGCGATCATTGACCGGGAAGTTGAGAAGCTCAAGAGTTCCGGAATCGCACAACGAGTCGTCAAGGTCGGTGATACCGCGCCAGCATTCGAGCTTTACGATGGCGACGGGATGCTGTGGCGCTCACAAGAGTTGCTGAGGAGTGGTCCACTGGTCATTGTCTTCTACCGCGGGCGCTGGTGTGCTTACTGCAACGCGCAACTCGCAGCTCTGCGGGAGCACCATTCGGCGATTGCCGCCGCCGGAGCCTCGCTGGTGGCTGTCTCCCCGCAGACGCAGAAACACTCCTATATGACGCGCGACATGCACAAGCTGCGCTTCCATGTGCTGAGCGATCCGGGCAATCAGACTGCAGGAAAATTTGGCCTGGTTTGGCGGCTCTCGCTGGAGTTGCAAAGCATGTATCAAAGCATCATGACCAAGCTGCCCGGCTACAATGGCGACGAGAACTGGGACCTGCCAATGCCAGCGACGTACATCGTGCAGCCGGATGGAAAGATCTCATTTGCCTGGGTGGATGTGGACTGGCGGGAAAGGCCGGAGCCGGAGCAAATTTGTGAACACATCAACCACAAAGGGCACGAAGGAACAATAAGGAATCATTCGGCTGGCTGACGCCCTTCTATTCCAGACTTCGTGTCCTTTGTGGTGAGTCGTTCTACATCCGCCCTCGGCTTGCCGGCGGCACGATGCCGTTCATGCGCAGGTATTCCACCATCTGGCCGTATTCATCGGCGGCGTGAATCACGGTTGCCGTTGCGATGTACAGACGTGGCTGCGTGCCGCGGAAAAACGGAAGTTGCTCCAGCGCGTTCTGAGCGGTGATGGTTTTTGCAGCGCGATGGCCCACCTCAAAAGAGTCCTTCAGAAACTTGATGATGTCGGCTTTCGTCTTGAGTTCCTCCGGACCGTTGGGCCCTTTGATGTTTTCTGGCATCTTCTCGCCCGCGAGTGTGCTCCAGAAGCGGTAATTCGCGGTCGCGGTGTGTTTCACCAGCTCCGCAAATGTGCGCACGTTGCTATAGGCAGCGCCCTTAATGTTGAGGCTGGCCGGGGTAAAATTGTATTTGTCCTCCGGCATCGCTTCTGCCACTCCCACCACGTTCTTCTCATAACCGCTGATCTGGCGATCCACCACGGCGGCAATGCTGTCTGGCGGTTCGGGAGCAGTCTGCGCTTGAGGCGCGGGAGTGCTGGGCTTTGCTGCGGAAGCTCCCCCCTGAGCAAACGCGCCGACAGCAACGCTCAAAACCATCATCAAAAGGAAAACTCTGAGTTGCTTCATTTCGTTAAACATCTCCTCTTCAATAATTAGAGCAGCTGAAAAACGATATCACGGACGCGCGATTGCCTGTTTTCCACCATAGAGAGCAAAGAGAACCACAGAGGAAATTTGGAGCAGTTCTCAAGCGCGGAGCAATCGCTGTAACCGAGAATGCGACACCAAGCCTGACTCCTCCGTATTCCTCTGTGTCCTCCGTGGTGAAGAAGCTATCTCTTCGGCTGCGGCCTGCTTGGTGGCGGAATGACTCCGTTCATGCGCAAATATTCAACCATTTGCCCGTAATGATCAAAAGCGTGAGCGACAGCAAACGTGGTTGCGAAGATCCGTGGCGTATCGCCAAAAAAAGTTTTCACGGTCTGCGACGAATTTTCCGGCGTCAGTGACTGCGCGGCGCGGTGCCCGGCAGCAAAGGAGTCTTTCAGGAACTGGATGATCTGGGCCTTCGTCTTGACAGAGTCGGGACCTTTTTCATCGTCGGAAACGTCATACGCAGGCTTTTCTCCAGTTACCGCGGCCCACAGCCCGAAGTTGGTTGAGGCTACATGCTTCACCTGCTCGGCGAAAGTTCGCACTTTCTTGTAGTCGCTGCCCTGAATGTTCAGTCCTTCCGGAGTGAAATTGAATTTGTCTTCCGGCATGGCCTCTGCCACTGATACAAACTCTCTCTCGACAATGCTAACCTCGCGATCGACGGAGGACGCGATTGTGGGCGCCGGCTTTGTGTCCGGTGCCTTGGCCGGAACTGCGCTTGCACCAGCTTGCGCAAGGAGTGACACAGAAAATGTCAAACTTGCCAGAAAACAGAGTGTCTTAATAGATCTCATATTCAGATGCTCCCTTCCGATCAGAAATTGTTTAGGGGCCCTCAAGCTCTGCGAAACCTAAATGGCTGCAAGGCGCTTATTCCACGCCATGGGCGCCGTGTATGGAACTATTTTGCCTCAGGCGATACCAAGGCGCGAGCGCAAGTCCGCAAAAGAGCGCGATCGCGGCTGTTGTCATGGAGAATCTTACGCTCGTATGTGATGCCAGGGCACCCCACAGAATGCTGCCAAGCGCAAAACCTCCCTGCAGAACAAGAACATACATTGAGAGAATGCGTGCGCGCACCCATCCGGGACATACGAACTGAATCACCAGATTCAAGGTAGCCAGAATGCTTAAGTAAGCGAGCCCGGCAGCAGCCGCAAAGATGGATGAGGATAGCAGGCTGTCAGAGCGAACAAGTCCGAAGAGACCCACAGCAAAGATTACCGTAGCCGAAATGGCGACGGCATCGAATGACAGCGTGCGGCGGGCGCGGGCCAGGAGCAGCGCTCCCACAAGCGCCCCAATCCCAAATGAAGCCAGCATGGCTCCATAGCCGGTCGCGCCAAAGCGGCTGGCGACCAGGGGAAGCAAGGCCCAGAACGCGCTCCCGAATAAAGAAAAGATCATCAGACGCACCAGCACGGCCGTGATCCGGTGCTCCTGGCGAGTGTATCTCAAGCCGATCAGCAACGCTCCTGAGATGCTGGTGGTCACCTGTCCAGCGGGATGAAACGATGGCTTCCATTTGTAAAGAAAGAGGATGACACCAAAGAACGAAACGGCATTGAGCAAAAACGCCGTGCCTGACCCGGCGGCGGCAATGACCAGTCCACCCAGCGCCGGACCGACGGCACGTGCCATATTGAAGCCGGCAGAATTCAAAGCTATGGCGGATCCTAGTTTTGGCGGAGAAACCAGGTCGGGCATCAGCGCCTGCCAGGCGGGCTCGTTCATCACCGCGCCGGCGCCCAGCAGAAAGGTCAAGGCCAGAAGCAGCGTGGGGGTGCATCGCGATGTGATCGTCAGAATGCCCAGAGTGAGCGCTGCGGCCACCATTGAACTCTGCGTGAACAGGAGAAACTTGCGCCGGTCAACCAGATCTGCCAGCGCCCCGGCCGGCAATGCGATCAGCAGCACGGGGAGGCTCAGTGCCACTTGTACCATGGAAACCCACATCGGGGAGCTGGTGAGGGAGGTCATCAGCCAGCCGGTGGCGATGTTCTGCATCCAGCTTCCCGTATAAGAAATGACGGCGGCAATCCACAGGCTGCGAAAAAGTGGTTCGGCAAGCGGGGCAAGGGTGGAATCCTGGCTTGCAGTCGCAGTCACCGGGGCGGAGTGGTCCATGGGGCTATCGGGCCTCGGGGGAGCGGCTGTGATCATGACAGTTCATTGGACTTGGACTCCGGCGGTCTGGTGAGCAGGGCGGCCGCTGAAAGGCCACTCTCCTCGCCGCCAGGAACGGACAACGTAAATAAGTAGACCCATGAAAATAATTACTAGGGCATAACGGATTTCTTTCATAAAACCTGGCCGCATAAAAAGAATGTAAAGAAATCCCGCCATGGCCAGGATGGCGGGGACAGGATAAAGGTACATCCGAAACGGGCGGGGGAAGTCCGGCCGGCGGGCGCGCAAGAGCAGCAATCCCAGGATCTGCACTAGAAACTGGATCATGATTCGGATTACCACCAGGGCTGCAATCAGGTCTGCCAGGCGGAACAGGCAGAACACGGCCGCCACCAAGCCCAGCGTCAGCAGTGAGATGTGCGGAAAGTTATGGCGTGCGTGGAGCTTCGAGTAGCTGCGGAAGTAGTTGCCGTCCACGGCGGCTGCATAAGGCACGCGGGAGTAGCCAAGCATGAGAGAAAACACTGAGGCGAAAGCGGTCCACATGATGAGAAATGTGCCAAATGTGGCGGCCCAGTTTCCGAACGAACGCTGCAGCACGATGGAAGCGACATAGAAGCGTGTCTCAGAAGCCGCGGCTTTGTCGAGCTCCTGCCACGGAAGCACCCCCAGGATGCTAATGTTCATGATGAGATAGAGGACGCCTACGAGCAGAATCGAATAAATCACGGCACTCGGAATGTTGCGTTCTGGCTGCCGGACTTCGCCACCGAGGAAGCAGACGTTGTAATAACCCCAATAATCGTAGATGGCAATCAGCATGGCAGCGCCCAGGCCGGCGAGAAAAGCTTGCGAGCTTCCGCCGAAGGCATGCGGCGGAAAACTGAAGGCGCGCGCTGCACTGAAATGGCTGAGCCCGGCGGCAATTACCAGAAGAATGGCGCCAATCACGCCGGCAGAAAGATAGCGAGCCAGCTTGCCGACGACTGAGATGCGCCGGTATAGGAGCAAAAGCGCGAGCAGGCATACGGCAATCGCCACAAAAGTGGCATTTGTCACCAGAATGCGAAATTCGAAATGGCCCAGGAACGGCAGTCCAGGTACGGCTGCCATCAACGTTTTATCAAGGAGTTGATGATCAAGAGCGGGCCAAACGTAAACGGCGTAACGCGCCAGCCCGACGCAACCTGACGCGATCGAAAGCGGCGCGCTGAAGAGAAGCTGCCACACAAACAGAAACGACATCAGGCGGCCAAGCTTTTGCGCGCCATAGCTCTGCTTCAGGTATTCATAAGATCCGCCTGCCTGAGGCATGGAGGCGCCAAGCTCGGCCCAGACCAGCCCGTCGCAGATGGCAAGCAGGGCGCCGAGAATCCAGCCCAGCATGGCTTGGGGGCCATGCATCGCCTGGACGATCAACGGGATGGTGATGAACGGACCCACCCCGATCATATCGATCATGTTCAGCGCGGTGGCCTCGCGCAGGCCGATGGCACGCAGCAGGCGGGGTGGCTCGTTTTGTATCGGAGAAGAGCTCATCGCACCAGAATGACTGAACCCCGTTGCCTACCGCGGATGAACGCGGATGAACGCGGATTTGTCTTATTTTCATTCATTACAGATGGCTTCCGTAGGAGCTTTCACAGTCTGGATCCTGAGGCAACACGCAAGCATTCCGTTCCACAATCAGCTACCGGGATCATTCGAAACAATGGCCCCGCTATGCCTCAACACAGGATCGTATGGCAATCCGCGTTGATCCGCGTTTATCCGCGGTAAGCCTGAGTCATCAATGTCCGGCGCTCAATAAATTCACCATCAGCCGCACGGCGCCGGGAACACCCGCCGGCAACTGGCGGTTAAATGCGTAGGCGGAATAGATGTAGATCCCTTTGCCGTAATGGGTCAGCAGCAATCCGCCTTTCTGCGGCGGCTCGCCGGGATCATTGCAGGAAAGCAGCGGCTCGAAATGCTGGTCCCAGTCTGACATGAAATAAAGGCCGCGCTCCTGTATCCATCCATCAAAGTCTTTGGGCGTAATCTTGTTGGGATAGTTGAAGACGCGCTCTTCCGGCGCGAGCACCGTTACCGGCTGCTCCTCCACGGACACACGTTCCCTGCTCATGGTCGCCGGATACGGGGTGTAATGGCCTTCGTTGAAGGTGCCGGTGCTCTGGTTGTATTGGACGATGAGGGTTCCGCCGCGATTTACATAGTCAAGCAGACGGCGGTTCTCTTCGCGTATATCGGTTCGCACGTCATAAGCACGGATACCGACCACAATGGTGTCATAGCTGGTTAGATCGCCAGCGGCGAGTTCCTGGGGCGAAATGAGGCTGACGTCCATGCCTAGTCCGCGCAACACCGTCGGAATTTCATCACCGGTACCCATGATGTAACCGACCTTGAGTGTGGGCGGCAGTTTTACATCCACGGCCTGAACATTTTCTGTGGCGGGATGATACGCGTAATAAGAATCAAGATCGGGCCGGGTGATCAGCTTGAACCCTTCCGCGTACTCTTTACCGTTATATTCCGCTTTAGCGGTGACCTGATACGTGCCTTCGTGCAGGTTCTCGGGCGTAATCTCAAACGAATAGTTGTTCACGTCACCATCGTGGTCGAGTGAAACTGGTATTGAGTCAGGTTGCACCTTCCATCCCGGGGGCGTTTCCAGGCGGAGTGTCGCGTGAGCCGGATTCTCAACGTTGCTGCGGACGTTAACTTCCACACGCGAGGGCTTCGGCGCACCAACTGGCGCAACGATGACCGGCGTAGTCAACAAAACTGAGACCGGTGGACCGACAGCAAGCGGACGTTCTGACTGGCCCTCGGCTGGGTCGATGTACTTCACATCGACGATGGACGCCGCTTCGCTAAGCGCCTTGTCGACAGTAAACGTGGCCCAGGCGTGGAGGGGATAAGGGGGCCATGGATCGGTCAAATACCTGTTGTTGCTGATTCTGTAAACCGTCTCGGCTTCAGGATTCCGGCGCGTAAAGTACGGCTGAGTGTAACCAGCATTTTCGGGAACGGTAATTCGGAAATGCGATACGGAAACCTCGCCTGCCTTCAGAGGCTTGTACGGATCAGGATCGGACGGAGAACCAATGTGCTCGAGCTTCCAGCCCGCCGGTGCTTCCATCCTGAACCCACTGGGGACCACAGCTGTTTTGCCGCGATTGTAGAGACGCGCAGTGACGGTGAAGGTCTGTCCCGGCACTGCCAGCGTCATCGTCTGCTCCATCCGAGGAAAATAGGACGGACCCGGCGGAGGACCCGGGGGATCAACTGTCGCCTCAAAGAAGATTCCGAGCGCTTCGTTCGCGGCATCCTGGAATTGCTGAAGCTTTGTTTTTAGCGAGGTGAGCAAGTCGTCTTTAGCGGCAGGTGAGAGCGACGACTCTTCAACCTGATGGACCAGCCTCTCGGCTTCGTCACGGCCGGCCAGCAGAGCCGGAGCGCAAGCAGAAGGATCGGAGATGGAGAATGCCTTCATCGCATGGTCAACATCCGTTTGCATGGATGAAAGTGCCGGACGCAAGAACGGAACTTTGGATTCCTCCGCTCCCAGCCGAGCCGCCAAACCGGCGAGGGAGGTATCAATACCCTCAAAAAAATCCTTTTCGTGACCCGCGGGCTTCGGCAGCGTGGAATCGATCAGCCTGTAATAGGTATAGCGATGTCCCGGCAAAACGCGGATGCCGCCGGTGCCCTGCGACGTCTGGTGCGCCAGTCCCTCAAGCCCGAACTGGCTATAGGACATGCCGAGCAGCGGGCTGTACTCGCCGGGATCAAGCTTTACTGTGTAGTCCGCGTCTGCAACATCCAGTCCCTGGAACATGCGCGGCGGATTGCCAAGATAGAGCTTCTTCGCCTGCCAGGGCTGGAGGCCTTCTTTGATTTGCTCCGGAAAGCGATTGGGATCGGCGGCGGCGCGAAAAGCCTGGTGTGCCAGGATGGCCGAGGCCTGGTGATGCCCATGGCCGTCACGGGGAGTCCCGCTGAACCGGCTCGTAAGCACGTCAGGGCGGAAGATACGAATGGCGCGCACTACGTCGCCAAGAGCAATGTCGTGGCCATGCCACTTGTTGAATGTTTCTTCGGCGGTCTTGGAGAAGCCGAAATCGATCACATGGCTGAAACGCTGTTGTACGCCGTAGTACTTGCCGGCCTGGAGAAGTTCGAGCGTGCGAAGAATGCCGAGCTCGTCAGAGCTTTCCGTGCCGAATTTGTTCTGTCCACCCTCGCCTCGCGTCAGCGTGAAGAGCAATGTGCTTACGCCGTTTCCTCGCGCCTCCATGGTCAACATGCCGCCATCTTCGTCGTCAGGATGGGCGACCACCTGCATAAACCGCGCTGTGGTATTCAGCTTGGTGAGCAGTTGATACAGGTGAGTGGATCCCAGGTCTTCCGGCAGCGGGCGCGTATCTGATTGTGAGCTTTGAGTGAGCAGCAGGAGCGCGGTGACGCACGCAAGCGTGCGCATGGACCTAAAAGGGTTCAGGAACATGCGCACTATTGTCGCTGCTGGAGCAGGTCTGCGGCAAATCGAGACCCATAGCCAGCAACAAATTCGGTCAAGATTCGCGCAGATAGACGAAGCGGCCGACTTCGAACGCCGTGCGGCGGAAGGGAAACATGAGGACTAGCGATGAAACGTTCGAGCCGTCGTTGATGGTCCTTCCGTGCATCAGGCGCATCCTTGTTCACCTGGAGATAGCGTTTCCGGGAGTGAGTTGGTCAATCGTGCGCGCGACGGTGAGCTGATCGCCCTGGTGAAGGTCATCGACCAGCATGGGAACCGATACCACAATTACGCGCTGATCGACGCTGCTCGAATGAAATCTGTCATTAACGTCAGCGACCCGCCAATCATTTTCATCGAGCGGGCGCTGCTTTGGACTAGTTACTTCAGAATGGCATCTACCGCCGCATACACCTCAGTCAACGCCGCATCGAGATGCTCAGGATTTTTTCCGCCGGCTTCTGCCATATCCGGACGCCCGCCACCCGAGCCCCCCACTTTCTCGGCGACAGGTTTAATCACCTTGCCCGCCTGCACGCGGCTGGTGAGATCGGCTGTGACCCCAACGATCAGCGCGACTTTTCCATCCTGTGCTGAGCCGAGCACGACCACGCCTGAGCCCAGTTTGTTGCGCAGATTGTCCACCAACGTGCGCATCTGGCCGCGCTCCAGGTTGTCTACACGATGGGCCAGCACCTTTACTCCACGAATCTCTTTTACCTTGTCATCCACAGACGAGACGCTGGAAGCCGCAGACTTCATGCGCAACTGCTCCAACTCTTTCTGCAGCTTCTTGATTTCGGCCTCGCGTCGCTCCAATTCCGAGCGGAGCGCTTGCGCCGGAGACTCGGTCTGGCGTGGAATGAAAGATGACACCACGCTCTCGAGCTGATGGTCTTTGCGAAAATGGTGGAGAGAGCCCTCGCCCGTAATCGCCTCCACTCGGCGCACGCCGGAAGAGACGCTCTCTTCGCGCAGGATTTTAATCAACCCGATCTCGCCCGTAGCGCCGGTGTGCGTACCGCCGCAGAGCTCCGTGGAAAAATCACCGATCTTGATCACGCGGACGCGCTCGCCATACTTTTCGCCGAAGAGCGCCATGGCCTTGTACTCGCTGATGGCCACTTCGATGGGCACATCTTCAATCGTCTCGACTTTGGTATTGCGCAGCACTTCCTTGTTGATCAAGTCTTCAATGTCCTGCAGTTCTTCATCTGCAACTCCCGTGAAGTGCGAAAAATCAAAGCGCAGATGTCCCGGGTCCACCAGGGAGCCCGCCTGCTTCACGTGTTTGCCCAGCACCTCGCGCAACCCGGCGTGCAGAAGATGGGTTGCCGTGTGGTTACGCATGGTGGATTCCCGCACCTCGGTGTGCACCACGGCATCCACTTTCATTCCCAGATGAATGGGCTGGCGTGCCTTCACTTTGTGCGCGCGCACTCCCTGTACCGGCATGGTGCAGCCGTTCACCTCCGCGACAACCGTTGTGCGCTGCTGATCATAGAACACGCCGATGTCGCCCACCTGTCCGCCCGAGTCCGCATAGAACGGAGTGTGATCCAGCACCACTTCACCTTCCTCGCCGGGTTTCAGCACCTGCACGCCCTGACCCTCTTTCACCAGCGCGAGCACTTCGCAATCTTCAGATTCGGTCTGGCGATAGCCTTCAAAAACCGTCTTCTTGAGATCACGGTACACGGGCGAAGCCGTCTGCTTGGCGCCGCCCTTCCATGAAGCCCGCGCGCGCTCGCGTTGCGCCTCCATGGCGCGCTCAAAGCCTTCTACATCGAGCGTAATGCCGGCGTCACGGCAGGCATCCATGATGAAGTCAAACGGCAGGCCAAAGGTGTCATACAGTTTGAAGGCCTGATCGCCGCGATAGCGCATGCCGCGCTCCACCTGGAACTGATGCTGCGCCACCTGCGCCCGGCCAACCCCGGAATCGCTAAGGGATTCCTGCTCGGTCACAATCCGCTGTGCGTCTGCCATTTCCCGGCGCACCGTCTGAAGGTCAGCTTCCAAACGCGCCAGTCCGGCGTCAAGTGTGTGCGCGAACCGCCGCTCCTCTTCGTGTACCGCCTTCGCTACACGGTCTGCGGTCTCTGTGAGTTCCGGATAGGCGCTCTGCATCAGGTCGCGGACGGCGAACACCATTTCGTACATGAAAGGCTTATTCGCGCCCAAGAGCCGCCCGTGGCGAATTCCGCGGCGCAGTATCTTGCGCAGCACGTAGCCTCGACCTTCATTCGCCGGCAGCACTCCGTCGGAAATCAGAAACGTAGTCGCGCGCGCGTGGTCGGCAATCACCCGCAGCGATGCCGCCGATGTTGATCCTTTCTCCGCCGCCAATTCCTTGCTCAGGTCGACGCCGGTGACCCTGGCAGCCGCCTGAATCAGCGGAATGAACAAATCTGTTTCGTAGTTGGACAGTTTGCCTTGCAGGACCGCTGCCACCCGCTCCAGCCCCATTCCGGTGTCAATGGAAGGCTTGGGCAGCGGGTTCAGCGTGCCGCCGGCATCGCGGTCAAACTGCATGAAGACCAGGTTCCATATCTCTACGTAGCGTCCGCACTCGCAGGGAAACTTGCAGTCCGCGTGGCCTTCATCGGACGCAGCCGGGCCCATATCATAATGGACTTCGCTGCACGGCCCGCAGGGACCGGTATCGCCCATGGACCAGAAGTTATCCTTCATGCCCATGGCGAAAATGCGGTCTTTGGGCACACCGACTTCAAGCCAGAATTTTTCCGCGTCATCATCGCGGGGTACCTGCTGTTCGCCTTTGAAGATGGTGCAATAGAGCCGCTCTTTGGGGATGCCGTACCAATCGGGCGACGTTACCAGTTCCCATGCGTAGGCGATGGCTTCGCGTTTGAAATAATCGCCAAAGCTGAAATTGCCCAGCATCTCGAAAAACGTGTGGTGACGTTTGGTGAAACCCACGTTTTCCAGGTCGTTGTGCTTGCCTCCCGCGCGCACGCATTTCTGTGACGTCGCCGCCCGCGTGTAATCGCGTTTCTCCAAGCCCAGAAACACGTCCTTGAACTGGTTCATTCCCGCGTTTGTAAACAATAAAGTTGGATCGTTGGCCGGCACCAGCGACGAAGAATGCACGCGCTTGTGCCCCTTGCTTTCAAAAAAGCGCAGGAATGTCTCGCGAATTTCTGAGCCTGTAGGCATGTAGATTCTATTTTAACCACAGAGGCCACAGAGGAACACGGAGGCAGACTAGACCATCAAGGACACGAAGGAGCACAAAGGCGCTGCAGGCTGCGCGAGGGATTTTCATCGAATCCCGATCTCGATCCACAGCGATCCTGAGCCGGAGCCCTTTTTTAGTTTCTGTCCAGCGGTGAACCGGTTCCGGCGAAGCGAAGATCGCCTCCGCCACTGGACGCGATGGCCGAAATGCAAAGACGTGCATCCCCTGTGCGCCTCAGTGACCTCCGTGGTGAAAAGGCCTTTGTGTTCCTTCGTGTCCTTTGTGGTTAAAAAAATCCCCGGGAGGCTGCAACTGCCGTCCCGGGGCATCCTCTTTGGAGGGGAGCAATGAAGAAGGTCTACTGTTGTGGTTGTGTCTGCTGCTGTTGTGAACGCTTCTGCATGCGTTCCTGCACTTTCTGCTGACGCTCCTGCATGAGCTGTTGCGCCTTCTGGCGCTGCTCCGGCGTGAGCACGGCATAAATCTGCGACTTGGTGCGTTGCTTTTCCACGATCAGGTCGCTCATGATCTGCGCCTGTTTGCTGGCGAAGGCGCGCGCCTGCGCCTCGTCAAAGTTTCCGTTGATGGCGGCGTTCTGTTGCTGTTCGTTCTGCCGCATTTGCTGCATCAGCGGGCGAGTCTTGGTTTTTTCCGCCTGCATGATGCTCTTGATCTGGGTCTGCTGATCCGTGGTCAGGTTCAGCTCTTTAGTCATATGCCGGAGCATCCAGCCGCTGTGGTGTCTGGATCCCGGCCCAAATCCCCGGCCCGGTCCCTGGGCCATTACCGTGCCCAGACCGGCTGCTGCAGCCAATATGATTGCGGTGAGGCCGAGGAAAAATTTCTTCTTCATCATGAACTCCTTTTACAATCCAAGCGGCAGCCGTAACCGCGTACACTAGAGTCAGGTCTGCCGTTAGTATTAACCCTGACCGCAGGATGTAAGCGTTATGAGTTGTTAAATCCTTGGCCCCAAGCCTTCACAGTTCTTAACCACCTGGCGAGAGACGCAGGGTTTATGGTGACACCATGGCATCAGTGCTGCTCATTGATGACGACGCGGAGCTAAGCAAGCTGCTCGAAGAGTATCTGCAGAGTGAGCAGCTCCATCTCGACTCGGCCCATGACGGTCCCAGCGGACTGCAGAAGGCCGTTTCCAACCAGTATTCTGTGGTCATTCTGGATGTGATGCTGCCGGGTATGAGCGGCCTGGACGTGCTGAAGCAGCTTCGGCAAAAGAGCACTGTCCCTGTGCTGATGCTCACCGCGCGCGGCAGTGAACTGGACCGCATACTTGGCCTGGAACTGGGCGCCGACGATTATCTGCCCAAGCCATTCAACCCACGTGAACTCGTGGCTCGCCTGCGTGCCATCCTTCGCCGTACCACCAGCGCAGGGGCCGGGTCTCCGGCCCAGCCGGTACATGTTGCCGATGTCGAGTTGCATCCGGAATCGCGCAGCATAAGCTGTTCGGGGAAGCCGGTGACCCTCACCGGCGCGGAATTCGACCTGCTGTACACATTCTTGCGCAATCCGGGAAAAATTATCAGCCGTGAAGACCTCACGCAGGCGGCGCTGGGTCGCCCCATGTCTCCCATGGACCGCAGCATTGACGTGCACGTGAGCAACCTGCGCCGGAAGCTCGGCCCCTATAATGGCGACCAGGAGCGAATCAAAGCCATCCGCGGCAGCGGTTACGTCTATCTCATGCCTGGAGAGCAGCCGTGAAATCGCGCAGCATGTTTGGCTTCCGCAGCCTGTTTTTCAAAATCTTTATTACCTTCTGGCTGGCCATGGCCTTGATCATCGGCGTATTCAGCCTGATGTTCCGCTTGTCCAATATGGAATCCCTGCCTGAGCGCGCCACCAAGGGCGCTTTTGGCGAAGCGCTCACCCTCTACGCGGAAGAAACTGCTCGCGTTTACGAGCGCGAGGGCGCCAAGGGTCTTTCTGATCTGCAGCGCAGGTCCGCGCGCGAATCCACCAGCGAAATTTTTCTCTTTGACGCGAACGGAAAACCGCTCGGGGGTGAGGCGGTTCCCGTGAATGTGATGGAATTGGTTCGCAACGTGGTGAAAAATGGCCCGCCGGAGCGTTCCATACCTCTCTTTGTTCCCGGCGTTGCTCGGTCCGTCTGGTCGCGGCCCGTGACTTCGCCTGACGGAACCCGGTACATCTTTGCCGCGCGCTTCAGTCGTCCGGGGAGTCCTCCGCCTTTACTTCCACCGCAGCGCATCGCGGTTTCCATTCTGATCGTAGGTCTGGTTTGTTATCTGCTGGGGCTCTACCTGACATCGCCGCTCAAAAAGCTGCAATCGACGGTGAAGTCTTTCGCTGAAGGCAATCTGGACGTGCGTGTGTCTCCGGAACTGGGCCGCCGCGCTGACGAACTGGCCGACCTGGGCCGGGAATTTGACCAGATGGCGGAGCGCATCTCGTTGCTCATTTCATCACAGAAGCGGCTGCTGGCCGATATATCTCATGAGCTGCGCTCCCCGCTTGCGCGTCTCAGCGTAGCCCTGGAACTCGTCCGTAAGAACTTTGATGGCCGTTCACTTCCCGCGCTGGACCGCATTGAGCAGGAATCCGATCGCATGAACCAGCTTGTGGGCCAGTTGCTCACCCTCACCCGGCTGGAAAGCGGAGCTGAACGCGTGCCGCCGGAAATGGTTGCTCTTGAAGATCTCTTGCAGCAGGTGATTAGCGACGCCGAGTTTGAGGCCCGGCCACTCCATAGGCATGTTCACGCCATCCATGTGGACCAGTGCCGTGTGAGGGGCTCGTCCGAGCTTCTGCGTAGCGCCTTTGAAAACGTGATTCGCAATGCTGTTCGCTACACGGCGGAAGGGACTGCCGTGGAAGTGTCCCTGAATTGGCGACTCGACACCGCCGTGTTCACAGCTCGCGATCATGGTCCCGGCGTCCCCAGCGAGGAACTCACGCATATCTTTGAGCCCTTTTACCGCGTCAGTGAAGCGCGTGAACGATCCAGCGGCGGCGTTGGCCTGGGTCTCTCCATCGCCGATCGTACAGTAAAGCTGCACGGCGGCAGCATTCGTGCTGAAAACACCGGCAACGGCTTGCTCGTTACCATTGAGCTACCTTTGGCTGCGAGCGGTGTGTCAGAACCCGTTTCTGAACAGCAGCCGATCGCGAAATAATAGAAAGCCCAGGATTCACGTCAGTAAAAGCGCTGCCCAGTTGCGCATGCAAGTATTGCTACCGCAACCTGCTCGCCGCATCTTTCACCCAATCTAGTAAAGGCCATTAGAAAGGGGGAACTGAAACGATGCTTTGGCTGGCATTTGTTGTGTTCTTTGTTTTATGGATTCTTGGGTTGGCGGGCGCTATTGGTGTTGGCGCATGGGCCTGGCTGTTCTTTGTGATCTGGATTATTGCTTTGATCGCTCAGTTCGCCACGCGCCGAGCGCGCACACCAACGGTACAGCCTTGATATCTGCACGGGCGGGCCCCCGAATCACCGAGGCCTGCCTGTAACAGAGTTTCTTCAGGATCCGCCCGGTTGGGAATCCGTGCTGCCTCTGCCCGCTTTGCTGCGGCTACTAGCTTCCTGAGGAGTGCCATTGCGTTTTCCCAGTCGCGCGGCCCCAGGCAAAGTCTAAGCCTGCGTTGTGCGCGATTCCAGTGCGCGAGCGCTTCCTGCATGCGGGCCTTACCTGACGCGGTCAGCACATAGGCATGCTCCCGGCCGCTCTGCGGAGATTTGAGCTCGATCCACCCTGCTGTTTTCAGGGCCGCGAGGCGGCGGCTGATGGTTTCCGGCGCGACCGCCAGTTCATTGCCCAGTTGCTGCTGAGAGAGTCTGGCCTGTCCGGCGATGGCGCGCAGCAGAATGAACTGAGTGATTTTGAGACCAGCAGGGCTCAGCACTAGATCGTATAAATCAGTTACTGCCCGTGCTGCCTGTCGTGTGGCAAGGCAAAACCCATCAAGAGCTTCTCGCGCCGGCTCATTCTCTCCAGTTTTCATGCCGCTTCCCTCAATGCCGCGTTGCGCTGGCCAAGCGCCTTGCGGAGCTTGAGGCGAGCTTTATGCAACTGCGACTTGCAATTTCCGGCGCTGCATCCCAGGATCTCGGCCATCTCCTGGTGCTCGTACCCGAGAATATCGTGCAATGCGAAAACCAGGCGGTATCCCGGTGGCAGGCATTCCAACGCTCTCTCGAGCGCGATGCGGTCCACAGAGTGGACCAGCAGTTCATCTTCAAAGCCGAAAACGGGAGGCGTCGCCTCGCTGTCCGGCGGCCCCGCCAAGTCCTCGACCGCGGTTTCACGCCAGGGCTTTTTGCGAAGGCTCATCAAAACAACGTTCACAGCCACGCGATGCAGCCACGTGGAAAATGCCGATTCTCCGCGGAACGTGTGCAGCTTCCGATAAACCTGCAGAAAAGCCTCCTGCATGAGGTCTTCCGCATCGGCAACGTTATGTACCATTCTCAAGCAGAGTGAGTATATCCGGCGTTTGTGCAAGCTATACAGCGCGGCGAAAGCCTGCTGGTCGCCATCCTGGGCTCTGCGAATCAGTTCATGCTGATCAATCAGCTTTGTCTCTTCCGCTATCATTTTCAGCTCCAACGGTTTAAAGGTCTGTTTGGGACGAACTTCAGGGTCAAAGCTGGAAAGGACTAGCAAATGAGCACGACAGATGCGAGCTGCGCAGATCCCAATGCAAAGTGCAGTTCGCTACGATGCGTCTGAGGCAGCTCATAAAGGTGCAGATGGGCGGTAATGGCCGGCATAGCTGAAGCCGCGATCCAGGGCTGAACATCCGCCTGCAGCACCACCCGGGGTAGCGCGATGCTGGGGGCCGCGAACACGCACAGCAACACTCCGGCCAGAGTCAGCACCACAATTTTCCGCATATATAAAGTGTGATGAAGCAGTCGCGGGTCGCCGTTGCACTGCATGAGCTTTGGCGCTTCTTGCCGCTTCTATCTCGAGCAGCTGTCAGTGGTGGTCGGCAGGCGTCGCCTGGTGGAACACCAGCTTCCATGCTGCAGCTCTTTTCAACCACACCGAGCTGGCATACTGCTTCTGGGGAAGATGCGTCCCCGCGACTTTGGCATTGATTCTCAAATCGTAGGTGACCAGAACGGCGTCAGGCCCGAGCTCACGAATTTTGAGATTTTCCATGGAGTAGTTGTTTACATCCACGTATTTCATGGATGCGAGCAGCTTATTTTTGTCGAATACGAGTCCGTTGTAGGCGACATACACAAGCGCTGGATCGAGCGTATGTTCGAAAAAGGCCTTATCTCCATGCTTCTCCGCCTGGGCGAGTTTGTGTTCCAGATTAAAGGCGGCGTTCTCAACTGGTTTTCCAGGCTGGTTGGCATGCAATCCTTTTGGCTGTGCGGCGGGTGCGCGGGCTCCGGTGGCGAAGAACAACGCCGCAGCGAGGAAACATCCCCAGATCACTGTAAGAGCGGAGACTTGGATGGTCTGCGGGTCTGGATTTCTTTTACACATGGTTTGCGCCCCAGTTCTAGTTCGTCAACTCTGCGCCGCAACTCTCTTCCAGAAGTTGCGCGTTTTTACTTGGGAGGGCGAGAACCGGCATCTCGTTGCCATCGGCTTTCAGCTACTGTGTCCGCGGTGCTGTGCAATGGGAATAGCCCCCGGATAGCAACCTGAACGCCCGCTGCCGAATCCCACTCTATATATATCGTAATACGATGTAATTACATTACCCTCGCCCGGCGGGCTCCGGCCCGGCGAATCGAGGAAGGAAAGTCCAAGGAGGAACCATGGCTGACGGCTATATCGATTCAAGAATACGGTCGCGTATGTCCTGGCCTGCCATCTTCGCCGGAACATTTGTGTTCCTCGCAATAGAGGTCACCTTTGGCGTTTTAGGCACGGCAATTTTCGCGAGCGCGGCAAACCCGGCCAGCACGCATCCCGTTTCCGGCATGAGCGCCGGTATCGGAATCTGGCTGGTCATTCTTTCCATCATTGCTCTTTATTTTGGAGGCAGAGCAGCGGCAGCTCTATCCGGCACTATTGACTCCCACACTGGCATGTATCACGGCTTAGTGACGTTTGGAGTCTCAGTGTTCACATCCGTTGTGGTTGGCGCAATGGTGCTGGGAACCACCACTCTCGCTCCGGCGACTCGTGCCGCCAATGCGGCCGGCCCGGCGACCGTTTCCGACTACGTCGCAACGGCCGGATACTGGCTTTTTGTGGCGCTGCTGCTGGGAATGATTGCCGCCGCAATGGGCGGATCTCAGGCGAGGAAGAAGCAGCCAAGCGAGCTCGGCGCTGTAGAGACAGAGCCCGGCATTCGCCGCGTAGCGTAAGACAACACCGAGGTGCGCCCGGTGTCGTCCGGGCGCCTTCGAACCGCCGCTTCGCGCCAGCAAGGACTACGCTAGCAAACAGAAGCGGGCTTCGTCAGGAATTGGATTTCAGCAGTCGTGAACGATGATGGTTGTTCAAGGTTTGAGAGGTGAGCCCCGGCGAGCATCGCGGAATCAGCGTTTGGGATCTTGCTGGCGAGTATGGAACCGTTGCCTTCCCACGGAGTTGAGGGATCGTGATCGCTCCCAATCACCAGCGTGGGCGTCTTAATGCGCGCCAGCGATTCGGTAAAATCCAGATCGCGAAGCGCTACGCAGCAGGCCTCATATCCCATTGGATCGGTGCCGAGCAACACGCGGCGAATGGTCTGCGCCGGCGCGGAATGTAGATTCGCCTGCGAAAAAAAACGCTGCATCCCGGCATCGGCGATAGCCGCAATTCCACCGGTGCGTACAGCCTCTATCCGCGCATCCCATGTTTCCCTGGTGCCAAACCGGGGCGACGTGTTGGCCAGGACCAGCGCGGTCAGCTTCTCCGGAGCATGGATCGCCAGCCATTGTCCGACGGCTCCGCCCATTGAGATCCCGCAGAACGCAAACCGCTCCACGCCCGCTCCAGCGCATAGTTCCAGCACGTCACGCCCCAGCATCTCAATCGTGTAATCGCCGGGAGGAACATCGGAAGCGCCGTGCCCGCGCGTGTCATAGCGCAGCACGCGAAAATGCTCGAGCAACGCCGCCATTTGCGGATCCCACATTCCCAGGTCGCAACCCAGCGAATGAGAGAGCACGACGACAGGGAGATCCGATTTGCCCTCCAGCCGAAAGAACAAGCGTGTATCTCTGGTGCGAAGAAACGGCATTCTGCAACTCCTCGGATTGGGTTTGCAGACTGGGATGATAAACGAAGTGATGCGAGCTGAGGTACAGCCTTAGGAGGGAATGGTAGGCACGAGGAGACTCGAACTCCTGACCTCTACCGTGTCAAGGTAGCGCTCTAACCAACTGAGCTACGCGCCTACATGCGAGCTGATTTTCATTTTATCATTGCATTGGCAGGCGTTCCATCATGCTTTCAGGCAACCACCTGAGCAGCCTCTGCCACTAAGGTGAGTGAGTCTTCAACCGCTCACATCCATGTGACTTTTTTTGCGCTCGCAGCATCAGAGCGTTTCAGGAGAGATATGAGAGTACGTCTTTTATCCGCTTTCGTCCTGCTTGTGCTTGCCAGCACTTTGTCTTTCGCGCAAACCGGCTCCGATGAGCAGCCGCCCGTTGACGTCTTTGCAGGATTTTCCCACTCCAGCAACTTCAGTACCGGATTGAACGGCTGGATTATTGCCGGGAATTACTCCGTCAATAACTCATGGCTCGGCGCTGAGGGCGAGATCAGCGGGCACTACGGATCACAGAATCTCAGCGCTCTGCCGATCCTTATCCCCGGCGCTCCTTCCAGTGTGGATAACAGCCTGCACAACTTTGATTTTGGCCCGCGGGTGACGTGGCGCTCGCCCGACTATCCCGTGAATGCCTTCGGGCATCTCCTGTTCGGGGCCAGCCATGCCAAGATCAGCGCGGCCGGCATTAGCGATACGGACACCGCTTTCTCCTGGGTGCTTGGCGGCGGCGCAGACTACAACTTCAATGAACGGTGGGCAGGCCGGGCCCAACTCGATTTGCTCCACACCAACTTTTTCAGCAACGGTGAAAGCCATCCCAGGATTTCCATCGGGCTGGTGTACCGGCTGGGAACGCCGGAGTAAAAGCGTGTTGGGAGCCAAGCGACTCGTGCCTATAGAGTGCCGCTAAGGTCGGTTTTTCTTTCACCACGGAGGCACCGAGACACGGAGAAGAACCAAAGCAGAAATGAACAATTTCTGCTTCGCATCGGTGATCTCGCCTGCGGGATTAGCGCACAGGTTCTCTAGCCGGGAGACCTTTCGGAGCAGATTTCTTTGACAAAGGCAGGTTTCCCGAATGAGACCAAAAAGAGCTTTCCTCCGTGTCTCCGTGCCTCCGTGGTGAAGGCGATCTGTTCTGGGCCTGACCTTGCTTTTTTCCAGTGATTCCGCTGAAATCAACAGCAGGGGCTGCGCCGGCGACACATGGATTGCGGACAACTGGTACTTATCACCCTGCACAACCCGCGGGAAAAGTTCTGGGGCGTGCTGCTCTCACTCACCCCTGCGGGGGTGAGCGTGCGCGGCGTGGACTTGCAATCGCTGGACGATTTTACCCAGATGGTGAAGGTGGGAGATCCGGCCAGCGCAAGCGTGGTCTTCTTTCCCATGCACCGCGTGCAGCGAATGGAACTTGATGGCCGCAGCGGCGAGCTTCCATCGCTGGCAGAGCAGTTTACTTTGAAGACGGGCAAGCGGATCGAGAGCTACTTTGCGGAGCCGCAGAAATGATCCGCCAACTCCGTTCCGCTCCCAATCTGCTGACGCTTCTGCGGCTGATCTTTATTCCATTCATTGTGATTGCGGTGCAGCAGCACCTGTATATGTGGGCGCTCGGCATTTTTCTTTTTGCCGGAATTACGGATGGGCTCGATGGACTGCTGGCACGCGTATTCAACCAGAAGACTCTATTGGGGCAATATCTGGATCCCATCGCGGACAAGCTATTGCTCAGCACCATGTTCCTGGTGCTCTCATTCTTTCACCAGATCATCCGCTGGCCGGTGACGATTCTGGTGTTCAGTCGCGACATCCTGATTGTGATCGTTTGTTCGGTACTGTATGCGACGGGCGCCATGAAGACATTCCGGCCCAGTTGGCTGGGAAAGGCGAATACCATGGCGCAGATCGTCACTGTGCCTTTCGCGCTGCTGGCCGAGGTTTCAGCGGCTCGATGGGTGCACATTGGTAAACATCTGGGCATCTATGCCACGGTGGCCCTCACAATCGTTTCCGGCATTCACTACGTAGTGCGCCTGGCTTTTTCCCTGCGGCATCCGAGCACGCGAACCGCAGAGACGTCCTGAAAGGCGCGACATCTCCAGCGTTTATGAGGTTACTACCGCCGGCTCTTCTACCCGCGCTTCGCGAAGGAAACGCGCAGCTTCTTCCGGTGGCGTTGGATTGATGTAGAAGCCCGTTCCCCACTCAAATCCGGCGGTCTTGGTCAGCTTGGGAATGATCTCCAAATGCCAATGGTAATAGTCGTTGGTGTTTTCCTGGATTGGCGAGGTGTGCAGCACCAGGTTGTACGCCGGATCGTCGAGCACCTGGATGGCTTTATTCAACATCAGTCGCAGCATCTTCGCCAGGTTTTCATACAGGCTGGACGGTGAGTTCTCGAAGGCCGATTCATGACGCCTGGGAAGAATCCACGTTTCGAATGGATAACGCGGCGCGTATGGCGCGAGTGTAATGAAGTCCTGGTTTTCCGCCGCGATGCGAATGCGCGACTCTGTTTCCTGGCGAATGATATCGCAATAAATGCAGCGTTCCTTGTTGGCGAAATAGCGGCGTGAACCCTCCAGCTCTTCCACCACCTGCTTGGGCAGAATGGGCAGTGCGATCAATTGCGAATGAGGATGGTCGAGAGAAGCCCCGGCGGCCTCACCGTGATTTTTGAAAACCATGATGTACTTGAAGCGGCGGTCTTGCTTCAGATCCAGGATGCGGTCGCGAAAGGCCCAGAGTACGTCTTCCACGCGCTTCACCGGCATGGTGGCCAGCGTTTCCATGTGGTTGGGCGTTTCAATAATGACTTCGTGCGCGCCGATGCCGTTCATCTTATCGAACATGCCATCGGCTTGGCGGTCCAGGTCGCCTTCAATCCGCAGAGCAGGGAACTTGTTAGGAACAACGCGCAGGTTCCAGCCGGGAGCATCGCGATGTCCATTTTCCTGCAACCGATAGGCCATGATTTCCGGAGGCGTTTTTGCCTCATTGCCGGTGCAAAAAGGACAGAAATTGGCAGCTTTGATGTCTGCGCGCTCGCGCGAGAAATCACTGGGCCGCTTGGAACGATCAGTGGAAATGATTACCCACCGCCCTGTAACGGGATCTTTTCGCAGTTCAGGCACAGCAATATCTTACAACCCGGAACAAAGGCCTGTAACCTTCAAGCCATGGTGAACGCATTGCGGAACAGCTCAATGGAAGTCTCTTTCCCCGGTTCGAAATAGACGCAAACAATATCAAACCGGAACGCCGGACTAGCTTTCATCTTTTGCAGGAACTCCCGTGCCACCGCGGAGAGATCACGCTGCTTTTCCCTGTCCACGGCAACTTCGGCCGGCTGGATGTCGCGCGCGGTACGCGTCTTCACCTCGATGAAACAAAGGATATCGCCATCCCATCCGATTAGATCAAGTTCGCTGCGGCTGCGCGGACTGCGGTAATTGCGCGCAATGATTACGTACCCACGCTGACGGAGATAGAAATAAGCTTCTTCCTCGCCGCTACGTCCGGTGCGGAGGTGGCTGGGACTCGTCTCTCGGCGGGGCAGGAGTGTAGAGGCGCGATCCAGAGCATGGATGACGAACCGCGTGACTTTGCCAGAATGGGCCATGAAGAATAAGCCGCGAATCAACGCGAAAGAACACGAATCATACCAGAGCTGGTGCGGATTCGCGCATTCTGCGTTGATTCGCGGCCATATTGGAGCTGAAGCTACTGCTCCTTCTCAACGATGCTGATGCACTCTTCCAGCACGTCCATCGCGATGTCCGCCTGTTCCTGAGTGATGATCAGCGGCGGCGCGATGCGAATTGAGTTTTCTCCCGCGCCCAGGAAAAGGAGTCCACGTTCAAACGCCAGCTCGACAATCCGGTCGCGCTCGTCATGCGCGGTAGCACGTGTCTTCTTGTCTTTTACGATCTCCACGCCGATCATCAGGCCGCGGCCGCGCACGTCGCCGACCATGGGGTGCAATTGCACCCAACGGCTAATGCGCTTCATGATGTGCCCGCCCACCACCTCAGCGTTGTGCGTGGCTTCACGCTCCAGCACGTTCAGGGTGGCCAGGGCAGCTTCAATGCAAACGGGATTGCCACCAAAAGTGGAGGCATGCGATCCCGGCACCCAGTCCATGATTTCAGCGCGGGCCAGTGTCACGCCTAGTGGCATGCCAGAGGCTATCCCCTTGGCGATGGTGACAATGTCCGGCTCCACGCCCGTGTGCTCGATGGCCCACATCTTGCCGGTTCGTCCGGCGCCGCATTGCACTTCATCAGCCACCAGCAGGATGCCGTGCTTATCGCAGATTCGCCGCAGCTCCTGCATGTACTCGGTGGGCGCAGGCACGTATCCACCTTCACCCTGGATGGGCTCAATGAAGATGGCCGCGCACTCTTCCGGAGGCATAATGGTCTTGAAAACCCGGTCCTCAATAAAGCTCAAGCATTCTTTTAAGTACTGCGCTTCGCCCATTCCCTCCGGACGGCGATAGAGATACGGGAACGGCACGTGCGCCACTCCGGGCACAACAGGAAAGAAACGCCGGCGCTGTTGCACCTTGGACGCCGTGAGTGAGAGCGCTCCCATCGTGCGTCCGTGGAACGCGCCGTAGAACGCGATGATCCCCTGCCGCCTGGTGTGGTAGCGCGCCATTTTAATGGCGGCTTCAATCGCCTCCGTGCCGGAGTTGCCGTAATAAACGCGCACCGGCCCGGAAATGGGCGCCATGTTCGCAAGCCGTTCAGCCAGCGTGATCATGTTCTCGTAGTAGAAATCCGTTCCCGACATGTGGATCAGCTCGCCGGCCTGCTTCTGAATAGCGGCCACCACTTCCGGATGGCAGTGTCCCGTCGAGCAGACGGCGATTCCAGCGGAGAAATCCAGAAACTCATTGCCGTCCACGTCTTCTACAATCGCGCCGCGGCCCGCTTTGGCCACCAGCGGATAAGAACGTGTATAAGACGGGGAAATATATTGTGCGTCACCGCGCAGCACCTTCTGCGCGTTGGGTCCCGGAAGCTTGGTCCGGATCTTCGGACCCGCGGATGTCATGGTCTGAGTGGGCATAAGTCATCCTCTTTTCAAATTGGTTACGTGTTGATGCATTCAGCCTCCATTGAGGCCGCAATGAAGAGGGACTTGCGGGGAATTAGTCGCCGGCGAATAGATTGGCGCGCGCGTGTGAGGGAAGCACCGCCAGGAACCGCCGGGGGCAGACGAGGAAATCCACCCAGCAGGCCAGAGAACGTTCCGGCGTGCTCAGGAGAAACCAGGATGTGCGCGCTTGATTCATGAGCTTAACTTCATTATAGCCTGAAAGCTCCGCGCGTTCGGCGGTTACCAACGTGCATTTGGATGCTGGATTGCACCCGTTGGGATTTTTACCATCGCCAGAGTGCTGCTCGAAGTCCGATACTGATATCAGGATCAAAATGGATCAGCACGGCTGCAGAGCTGTGAAATTCGCGTGGGTAGGCTTGTATGGTGGAAACGAGGTTGAACTCGGGGTCATGAATGCAGGTTGAACAGTTGGATGCGCAACGACAGGCACAGAGACATCGGCTGCGGTTAACGGTGTCTTTCGCCCTGTTGTATGTCCTCTGGGGCTCTACCTATCTTGCTATGCGCGTTGCCGTGCGCGACTTTCCTCCCTACGTCGTTGGTACCACCCGGTATCTTGCCGCCGGCCCCGTGATGCTGGCAGCCTGTGCGTTAATGCGCCGCAAGATCGGTATTACGCGGCATGATTTTTGGCGGTTGCTGGCCATCGGCGTTGCATTGCTGTCGGTCGGCAACATGGGCATTGTCTGGGGTGAAAAATATGTCCCCAGCAGCATGGCTGCGCTGGTCGTGGCTCTTATGCCGATCTGGGTGGTGGCGATTGAAGC
>Ga0134125_10001652_pt1 | contig 27276 bp, 28 predicted proteins | sample KB31751_FD_96464 | JGI IMG/M metagenome (GOLD analysis project Ga0134125, IMG submission 96464) | Terrestrial soil microbial communities with excess Nitrogen fertilizer from Kellogg Biological Station, Michigan, USA - KB3-175-1 | ecosystem: Environmental > Terrestrial > Soil > Unclassified ... | reverse complement strand
GATCTCGAACATCGTCGACTTCGGCGCGTTCGTCGACCTCGACGGGATCGACGGCCTGATCCACATCTCCGAGCTGTCGTGGTCGCACGTCAACCACCCGAGCGAGATCCTCTCGATCGGCGACACGGTCAACGTGAAGGTGCTCGACATCGACCGCGACCGCCAGCGCATCTCGCTCGGCCTCAAGCAGACGCAGGAGGACCCGTGGCAGCGCGTGGTCGACACCTACAACGTCGGCGACGAGCTCGAGGGCAAGGTCACGAAGGTCGTCACGTTCGGCGCGTTCGTCGAGATCCTCGACGGCGTCGAGGGCCTCGTGCACATCTCCGAGCTGGCGCAGCACCACGTCGAGAACCCGCGCGAGATCATCCAGCCGGGCGACGACGTGAAGGTCAAGATCCTGGAGATCGACTCCGAGCGCCGCCGCCTGTCGCTCTCGATCAAGCGCGTCGAGGGCCAGGTGCTGCCGCTGCGCCAGCCGGAGGCCGCGGAGGACGAGGCGGCCGGCGACGAGTCCGACGGCGCCGGCCTCGACGACGTGCCGGAGCTCGGCCTCTCTGAGGACGTCTTCGCCGGCGGTGAGAGCGCGCCGGCCGAGGAGGCGGAGGCCGCCGCCGAGCCGGAGGCGAGCGCGGCGGTCGAGGAGCCCGCCGCGGTCGAGGAGCCCGCGACGGTCGACCAACCTGCCGCGGTCGAGGAGCCGGCCGCGCCCGAGGGCGATGGCGCCGCGCCCGCCGAGGCTGAGGCCGAGGCGGAGGCGGACACCGCCGCCGAGGACACGACACAGCAGGCGTAGGCGTCTGAGCGCCGCGCGCGTCCCGTTTGTCGGACTGACCGGCGGCATCGCCGCCGGCAAGTCCACGGCGCTCGCGGCGCTCGCGCGACTTGGCGCGGCGACGCTGTCGACCGACGCCGTCGTGCACGAGCTGCACCAGGCCGGCGAGGTGCGTGCGCTGCTGGTCGAGCGCTGGGGCGCCGAGGTCGCGCCCGGCGACGTCGTCGACCGTGCGGCGGTCGCGGCGCGCGTGTTCGCGGCGCCCGAGGAGCGCAGATGGCTCGAGGGCGTGCTGTGGCCGCGCGTGGCCGCTGTCGTCATCGCCTTCCGGGAGGAGGCGCAGGCGCAGGACCCGCCCCCGCCGGCGATCGTGATCGAGACGCCGCTGCTGTTCGAGGCGGGCATGGAGGGCGTCTACGACGCGACGATCGCGATCGTCGCGCCCGAAGCGCTGCGCGAGGAGCGGGCCGGTGCGCGAGGGCACGCCGCGGTCGCCGAACGGACCGCGCGCCAGCTCTCACAGGAGGAGAAGGCCGCGCGCGCGACGTATGCGGTCGTGAACGACGGCAGCGTCGAGCAGCTCGAGCAGCGCCTGTCTGACGTCCTTGCAAAGCTGAGAAGGTGAGCCCTCGCACCGCACAGGTCCAGGTCGCGCGCCGGCGCGCCAAGCGGGCGCGGGCGGCCCGGCGCCGCCGCCGGATCGGCAGCTCGCTGGCGTTCGCAGCGATCGTCGTGATCGGCGCGCTCATCCTGCGGCCGCTGTTCACGAGCGCCGTGCACAACCTGACTGAGCTGCCGCTCACGCACGCCGACGTGATCCGGCAGCAGGCCCAGGACAAGCACCTCGACCCGTCGCTGATCGCCGGGGTGATCTACGCCGAGTCGAAGTTCAACGACTCGACCTCGTCGGCAGGCGCGCTCGGCATGATGCAGCTGCTGCCGTCGACGGCGGACTTCATCGCGCAGAGAACCGGCGGCACGCGCTTCACGACGGCAGACCTCGCGACGCCCGACATCAACATCCGGTACGGGAGCTGGTACCTGCGGTACCTGCTCAACCGCTACGGCGGCGACGAGGTGCTCGCGCTCGCCGCCTACAACGGCGGGATGGGGAACGTCGACAGATGGGTCGCCGAAGCCGGCGCCCAGGGCCGCCGCCTCCAGGTCTCCGACATCCCGTTCCCCGAGACGCGCGCGTACGTGCAGCGGGTGCTCGACGCGCGGCGCGGGTACCGCCGCACGTACGCGGCTCAGCTTGGCTTGAACTGAGCGCTCGGCGCGCTACGGGATCTGCACCGGCACCGGGTCGGGCGCGCCGAGGTGCGAGCCGGCCGGCGCCTCGTAGAGCGCGCCGGGCTTGGCGCCCATCACGAGCAGGCGGATGCCGTCGGCGCCCGGGAGGACCTTGCGGTCGGTGCCGGCGGCGACGCGCACGACGTGGTCGGCGTCGAGCGGGTGACGCTCGCCGGCGATCTCGATCTCGCCGCCGCCGCGCAGCGCGATGAAGACCTCCTCCTGGCCGTCTCTCGCGTGGTCGTGCGTCGGGTAGTGCTCGAAGTTCGCCGGCATGTCGATGATCGCGATGCCGAACGAGCTGACGCCGAGCTCGGCGCGCACGCGCTTGAACGCTCCGCCGTACGCGCCCTCCATCTCGTCGATGCGCTTGATCGTGTAGTCCGCCATGAGCTGCCTCCCGCGGTCGCGAAGTGTGCGTGAGCGCTCAAACATACAGCCTGTATGTGGTGCGTGTGCCGCTTCAGTAGCCCGAGCCGCCCGAGCCGCTCGACGCGGCTTTCGTGATCGCCGTTCCACTCGGCGCCACCACGTACCAGTTCGCGCCGAACGCGTTGAGGCCCTGGCCGTTCGTCTGGCCCGCTTCGCTGTCGTTGGCGAAGTAGTAGAGCGGGTGGCCCGCATACGTGACCTGCATCGTGCCTTCGGCTCGCTTCGTCGTGCCGAGCATCGACGCGGTTGCGCTGCCGCTCGCCCTCGGCGCGGCTGCGGTCGTGACGGCCGGCCACTGTGCGAGGCATTCGCCGCTGCACGTGCTGTGCGGACCGGTGTCTCTCTGGAACAGGTAGACGGTTCTGCCGCCGGCGGTGAGGATCGTGCCGAGGCTCGTGCTCGACGTGCCGATCGTGGCGGTGCCGGACGACTGCCCGCTCGTGGTGCTCGCACCGCCGTTGGTGGTGGAGCCGCCGGACGAACCGGAGCCGGATCCGCAGCCGGCAAGCAGGGCGAGCGCCACCAGCAGGGCGATGGCGAGCGCGGGTAGACGGGTGGGCATGGGGGACCTCCTTCGATGCGCGGCGCCTCACATTCGAGGACGCCGTTCGGAGGCCGGTCCTTCCCCGAACGCCGGTTGCGCGCGACGGCTCCCCACAGCCGCCGCGCACCCCCACGAACCGGCCCCCGTCGGAGGTCTTGTCAGTAACCGCCGCCGCTCGAGCTGGACGTCGTCTTCGCCTCTCCGGACATGTGCTCGTGGGCCTCGACCTTCTTCCCGTTGGATCCGAGCACGTACCACTCGGCGCCGAAGCCGTCGATGCCCTGGCCGTAGGTGTCGCCGGCGTCGGCATCTCTGACGAAGTAGTAGAGCGGGTGGCCGCCGTAGACGACCTGCGTCGTGCCGTCGCTGCGCTTGCTCGTCGTCAGCAGCGCGGTCTGGATGCCGCCGCCGGCCTTCGGGGCACCGTCCGTCGTGACGGGCGGCCAGGCTCTCGCGCAGGCGCCGCTGCACGTGCTGGCGGTCGTCTTGTCGTTCTCGAACAGGTAGACGGTCTTGCCCTCGCCGTCGGCGAGGATCGTGCCGAGCTTGCTGCTCTTCACCTTGATCGTCTCGGGGCCGCCCTCGTCGCTGCTCGCGGTCGTGCTCGTCGTGGCAGCCGGCGTGCTCGGGGCGCCCGTGCTCGTCGATGCGCTGCTCTTGCTCTTGCTCGATCCGCAGCCGGCCAGCAGCGGCACGGCGATCAGCGCGGCGATGACGTACGCGAATGCGCGGTTGGTCACGGGGGCTCCTCTCAGTCGCTTGCGAACTGCCTCACATCGCAAAGACGCTCTCGTTCGCAGAACCTTCCCGACGAGCGCCTGCCGCGTCGCCGCCGGCCGCTACCCTCGAACGCGCAGATGCGCCCGTTCCAGCTCGACGCCGCCTACGCGCCCACCGCCGACCAGCCGAAGGCGATCGCCTCGCTCGCCGAGGGGATCGAGGCGGGCGAGCGCGCGATGACGCTGCTCGGCGCGACCGGCACCGGCAAGACGATGACGATGGCGGCGACGATCGAGGCGGTCCAGCGCCCCGCGCTGATCATCGCGCACAACAAGACGCTCGCCGCGCAGCTCTGCAACGAGTTCCGCACGTACTTCCCCAGCAACGCGGTCGAGTACTTCGTCTCCTACTACGACTACTACCAGCCGGAGGCGTACGTCCCCAGCCGCGACCTCTACATCGAGAAGGACTCGGCGATCAACCAGGAGATCGAGCGCCTGCGCCACGCCGCCACCGCCGCGCTGTTCGCGCGGCGCGACGTGATCGTCGTGGCCTCGGTGTCGAGCATCTACGGCCTCGGCTCGCCGGAGACGTACGACCGCAACGTCGTGATCCTCAAGCGCGGGGACTTCGTCGACCGCGACGCGCTGCTGCGCAAGCTCGTCTCGATCCAGTACACCCGCAACGACATCCTCCAGCGCGGCACGTTCCGCGTGCGCGGCGAGACGCTCGAGGTGTTCCCGGCGTACGCCGAGTCGGCCTACCGCGCGACGCTGTTCGGCGACGAGATCGAGGAGATCCAGCACTTCGACCCGCTCACCGGCGAGGTGCTGGAGGAGGAGGTCGAGCACGTTGGGATCTGGCCCGCGACGCACTACAACGTCGAGGAGGGGCGGATCGAGAACGCGGTCGCCGAGATCGGCCGCGAGCTGAACGAGCGCTGCGCCGAGCTGGAGAGAGCCGGCAAGCTGCTCGAGTCCCACCGCCTGCGCCAGCGCACGCAGTACGACATGGAGATGCTGCGCGAGATGGGCTTCTGCTCCGGCATCGAGAACTACTCGCGGATCCTCGATAACCGCAAGCCGGGCGAGCGACCCTACTGCCTGATCGACTACTTCCCGGAGGACTTCGTCTGCTTCATCGACGAGTCCCACCAGACGGTGCCGCAGATCGGCGGCATGTATGAGGGCGACCGCTCGCGCAAGCAGACGCTCGTCGACTACGGCTTCCGCCTGCCGAGCGCGCTCGACAACCGTCCGCAGAGATTCGACGAGTTCCTCTCGATCGCGCCGCAGCTCGTGCTCGTGAGCGCGACGCCCGGGGAGTGGGAGCGAACGCACTCGCCGCGGATCGTCGAGCAGATCGTCCGTCCGACCGGGATCGTCGACCCGGAGATCGACGTGCGCGAGACGAGAAACCAGATCGACGACCTGATGAACGAGATCCGCGAGCGGGTCGAGCGCGACGAGCGGACGCTGGTCACGACGCTCACGAAGAAGATGAGCGAGGACCTCACGGGCTACCTGCTGGAGATGGGCTTCAAGGTCCGCTACCTGCACTCCGAGGTCGACACGCTCGAGCGCATCCAGATCATCCGCGAGCTGCGGCTCGGCGACTACGACGTGCTCGTCGGCGTGAACCTGCTGCGCGAGGGGCTCGACCTGCCCGAGGTCTCCCTGGTGGCGATCCTCGACGCCGACAAGGAGGGCTTCCTGCGCGGGGAGACGTCGCTGATCCAGACGATCGGCCGCGCGGCGCGCAACGTCGGCGGCACGGTGCTGATGTACGCCGACAGAGAGACCCGCGCGATGCGCGCGGCGCTCGACGAGACCGACCGCCGCCGCGCGATCCAGCTCGCCTACAACGAGGAGCACGGCATCACGCCGGAGTCGATCGTCAAGGGCATATCGGACATCGCGGAGTTCCTGCAGGCGGAGTCGAAGGTGCCGCGCGGCCGGAGACGGCGGGTTCGGCTCGATGCCGGCAGAACGATGCAGCCGGCGGAGATCGAGAAGGCGATCGTGGAGTGCGAGGAGGAGATGCTCGCGGCGGCTGAGGAGCTGCGGTTCGAGTATGCGGCGAAGCTGCGGGATGAGATCAAGTCCTTGCGGCGGGAGCTGGACATTGCTTTGGCGGAGTCGCGGCGGGGGTCCGTTCCGGTGCCGCCTTCCGCCTAAGGTCCGGGCCGCTGCTGCGGGCGGGTCCTGTCGCGGCGCGAGGCGATTCCGCGAGCGGGGTCGCGGAATCGTCCTCCGCCGCGCCACCCGCCCGATCGGCGTGTACGGTGCTCGGCTGTGCATTCGGACGCCTCCGCCGTTCTCTCCTGGTACTTGGCTGTGCGGCGGGATCTGCCTTGGCGACGGACTGTTGATCCGTACCGGATCCTTGTCTCGGAGGTGATGCTGCAGCAGACGCAGGTGGTGCGGGTGGTGCCGTACTACGAGGCGTGGCTGGAGCGGTTTCCCTCCGAGGACGTGCTGGCTTCGGCGCCTGTCGCGGATGTGCTGCGGCTGTGGTCGGGGCTTGGCTATAACCGCCGTGCGCTGGCCTTGCAGGCGGCGTGCACGGCGGTGGTGTCTGGCGGCTGGCCACGGACGGTCGAGGGTCTGTTGGGGCTGCCGGGCGTGGGGCCGTATACGGCGGCGGCGGTCGCGTCGTTTGCGTTCGGCGTGCAGGCGGCGGCGGTCGACACGAACGTGCGGCGGGTGATCGAGCGGGTCGATCGGCGCCGGCGGCGGGTGCCGGAGCTGGCTCGGCGGGCTTTGGCGCTCTTGCCGCCCGGGCGCGCGGGGGACTGGAACCAGGCGCTGATGGAGCTGGGCGCGACCGTCTGCACGGCGCGGGCGCCGGCGTGCGAGGCGTGCCCGGTGGCGTCGTGCCGCTCGCGCAGGCGATCGCATGAGTGGGGTCCGCCCGTCGCTCGCCGCGCCGGCGTGCGCTTCCAAGACACCGACCGCTACGTGCGCGGGCGGATCGTCGCCGCGCTGGTGGCGGGGGAGATGGTCCCGGACGGGTTCGAGCCCGCGCGGCTCGAACGCGCGCTCGCCGGGCTCGCGCGCGACGGGCTCGTCGTGCGGGACGCGGCCGGCGTGCGGCTGCCGGGTTAGCTCGCCCGCAGGTACGCGAGCACCGCCAGCACGCGGCGGTGGTCGTCGTCGGTCGCGGGCAGGTCGAGCTTGGCGAAGACGTTCGAGATGTGCTTCTCGACCGCTCCCGGCGTGACGACCATCGCGCGCGCGATGGCCGCGTTCGTGCGGCCCTCCGCCATCAGCTCGAGCGTCTCGCGCTCGCGCGGCGTCAGCAGCTCCAGGCGCTCGCCGTCGCCTTCGGCGCCGCGCGTCTGCACGAGCTCGGCGACGACCTCGCGGTCGAGCGCCGTGCCGCCGTCCGCCACCCGCCGCACGGCCTCGACGAAGCCGCGCACGTCGCCGACGCGCTCCTTCAGCAGGTAGCCGACGCCGCCCTCGCCGCCGCGCAGCAGCTCGGCCGTGTAGACCGGCTCGACGTACTGCGAGAGGATCAGCACCGCGAGGCCGGGATGGCGCTCGCGCGCCGCGATCGCTGCGCGCACGCCCTCGTCGGTGAACGTCGGCGGCAGCCGCACGTCGACGATCGCGAGGTCGGGCTTGTGGCCGGCCACGATCCGCAGCAGGCCCTCGCCGTCCTCCGCCTCGGCGACGACCTCGATCTCCTGTTCGCGCAGCAGCGCGACGACCCCCGCGCGCAGCAGCGCGTGGTCCTCGGCGATCACGACGCGCATGGCAGCTCCGCGCGCACGACGGTGGGGCCGCCGGCCGGAGCGTCGATCGTGAGCGCGCCGTCGAGCGCCTCGACGCGCGCCCGCAGCCCGTCGATGCCCGAGCCGCTGGGATCGGCGCCGCCGGGACCGTCGTCGGCGACCTCCACGAGCAGCCGCTCGCCCAGCTCGCGCAGCGTCACGCGCGCACTCGCCCCGCGCGCGTGCTTGGCGACGTTCGTGAGCGCCTCCGCGACGACGAAGTAGGCCGCCGTCTCGACGACCGGCGGCAGCCGGCGCGGGATGCGCGCGTCGACCGTCACCTCCGCGGGCGAGCGCGTCGCGATCGCCTCGACGGCGGCCGCGAGGCCGCGGTCCGCCAGCACCGGCGGCGCGATCCCCCGCGCGAGGTCGCGCAGCTCGGCGATCGCCGCGCTCGCCTCCTCGCGCGCGTCGCGCAGCAGCTCCGCGACCTCTGGGCGGTCGTCCAGCCGCGCCTCGGCGCGCCCGAGCTGCATCGAGAGCGCCACCAGCCGCGCCTGCGCGCCGTCGTGGAGGTCGCGCTCGATCCGCCGCAGCTCCGCCGCCTGCACGTCCAGAGCGCCCCGGCGCGTGCGCGTCAGCACCGCGACGCGCTCGGCGAGCTGGCGCTCGCGCAGCGGCTCGTCGCGGTGGACGACGAGCGCGTGCAACGCGAGCGCGACTCCCAGCCCGAGCCACACCCAGATCGGCCAGAAGGTCCCGCCGCCGCCGAACAGCCACTCGAAGAACATGTTCGCGGCCAGCACCGCGCTGACCTCGGCGTGCAGCGCGAGCCGCCGCTGGGGACCGGGCGGGGCGTCGGCGAAGCGGACCCCGCAGACGAGCAGCGCGACCGCGGTCGCCACGCTGAGCCACACCCACGCCGGCCAGAAGGGGCCGCCGGTCGCGCCCCACGCGATCGTGCACGCGAGGCCGGCGATCCCCGCCAGCGCGAGCGCCAGCGAGACCGCGCGGCTGCCGCGGTCGGCCGGCGGCGACTGCACGGACTCGCTCATCACGCTCCCTCCCCGTCCGGCACGGTGGTCACGGCCGCATCATCCCACCGGCGCGAGGGGCGCGCCCGGCGCGTGCGCGGAGCGCGCACGCGCCAGCCGTGCTCGCTGAGCAGCGCCACCAGCGCCGGCAGCGCGACGCCGCGCACGATCGTCGCGTCGACCAGCACCGCTGCGGAGAGGCCGATCCCGAGCTCCTTGAACGAGATCAGCGACAGCGTCGCGAAGATCGCGAACACGGCGACCATCACGACCGCGGCGCTGGTGACCGCTCCGGCCGTCGCGGCGACGCCCTCGGCGGCGGCCTCGCGCGGCGGGCGGCCGGCGAGGCGCGCCTCGCGCATCCGCTCCAGCACCAGCACCGTGTAGTCCATCGAGAGCCCGAACAGCACGACGAACGCCAGCAGCGGCAGCCACGAGACGATGTGGCCGTTGGACTGGAAGCCGAGCGCGTGCTCCGCCCACGTGTGCTGGAAGACCGCCACGAGCACGCCGTAGGCGGCGCCGATCGACAGCAGGTTGAGCGCCATCACGCCGGCCGCCAGCTTGAGCGAGCGGAACGCCGCCAGCAGCAGCAGGAAGCCGAGCGCGAGCACGAACGCGATCACCTCAGGGGTCGCGACCGCGAGGCGGTGGCTGAAGTCGGCGTCGGCGGCGACTCCCCCGGTCACGAGCGCGCGGCCCTGCGCGCCCGGCACGTGCGTCGCCTGCGGGGCGATCTGCGTGCGCAATGCGGCGATCGTGCGCTTGCCGGCATCGATCCCGCGGTCGGGCAGCGGGACCGCGAGCAGCGCGGTGCGGCCGTCGCGTGCGACGGCAGGCGAGACGGACCCGCTGCCGTGCGTGACGTCCAGCGCGCGGCGTCCGAGCACGTCGAGCGCGGTGCGGGCGGTTGGCGTGCCGAGCTTGCTGCCGCGCACGACGAGCTGAGCGTCGTCGGGCGCGCCCGGGAACGACCGCTCGATCGCGCGCAGCGCGCGCGCCACCGGCAGGTCGTGCGGCAGGTCGGACGCGCCGAGGTTCTGCGTGCGCATCTGGAACGCCGGCACCGCGAGCGCTCCGAGTACGCACACGGCCACGACGAGGGCGGCGGCCGGACGGCGCGTGACGGCGCGGCTGAGCGCCGCCCACGGGCCGAGCCGGCGGCCGGCGGCGGCCTCGCGACGCGTGCGCCGGCGCTGCAGCGCGCGGTAGCCCGGGATCCGTCCGCGGTCGACGCGGTCGCCCATCAGCGCGAGCACGGCGGGCAGCACCGTCAGCGAGCCGAGCATCGCCACAAGCACGACGACGATCGTGCCGGCGCCCATCGAGACGAAGTCCGCGAGGCCGGTGATCAGCAGGCCGGCGAGCGCGATCGCCACCGTGATGCCGGAGACGAGGATCGCGCGGCCGACCGTCGCGGCGGTCGCGTCGAGCGCGGCGGTGGCCGATGCCGCTCCCCGGCGGCGCTCCTCGCGCTCGCGGCGGATGTAGAAGAGCGAGTAGTCGACGCCCACCGCGAGTCCGATCAGCACGACGAGCGGGCCGGTCGATTCGCTGGCCGGCGCGAGCTGCGAGACGAGGCCGAGCGCGCCGAGCGCGGCCGCGACCGACGTGATCCCGAGCAGCAGGGGCACGGCGGCGGCGGCGAGCGCGCCGAACGCGAGCCCGAGCACGACGAGCGTGATCGGGATCGACAGCAGCTCGCTGCGCTGCAGGTCGTGCTCGACGAGCTGCGTGCCGGCGCGGTCGCCGGACCCCGGCCCGGCCTCCTGCAGCGTCGTGCCGGGGTGGGCCCGCTGGACGGCTGCGACGGTGCGGAGCAGCGGCTCGACGCGGTCGGCGGCTCTGTCGAAGTCCCCGCGCAGCGTCGCCTGCACGAGCGCGACGCGGCCGTGCTCGCGCGTCAGGCCGGGCGTGTCGGAGGGCCCGTGGACGGCGCGCGCCTGCGGCAGCGCGCGCGCTCTCGCCGCGAGCGCGAGCGCGGCGGCCTGTGTGCGGGCGGCGTCGGCGGACCGCACGAGCACGCTCTCGACCGCCGGCTGCCGCAGTCCGGCGGCTGCGACGCGCGCGTCGGCGTGGGCGGACTCGCCGACCTCCGACTGGAGGTTGGTGAGCGAGTGGGTGCCGGCGAGCGAGCCGCCGGCGATGCAGGCGATCACGAACGCCAGCCACAGGCCGACGATCGTCTTGGGGCGGCGCTCGGCGATGCGTGCGGCGCTGCGCACGAGGCGGCCGATGGCGCCGGGGTTCCGGTGGCCGCGCGGGCGCGGCGAGGTGGTGGAAGGAGTCATGCCGGCACCGTCCCAGCGCGCGGCCGCGCCGTCGCTGGGGCTGCGTGGCGTCTCGCGGCGTGCGCGCCCCCGAGGCGATGGTGGGGTTCTCCCCACCATCCGGGCGGTAAGCTCGGCGGCGGTGCCGCTCGACCGCCGCAGCATCGAGAAGCGCGACTTCCCCGCCCGCCTGCGCGGCTACGACCGCGGCGCCGTGGACGCGCACCTGCGCTGGGTCGCCGACGAGCTGGAGGCGCGCGTCGGCTCGACCGCCGACGCCGCCGCCGAGCAGGTGCGCGCGGTGCTTGCCGCCGCCGAGCGGAGCGCCGCGGAGATCGTCGCGCGTGCGGAGACGGACGCGCAGCGGATCGGCAGCGTCGCGGGCCGCGCGGGCGAGGAGACGACCGCGCGCGTGAGCGCCGCCGCCGGCGAGGCGCTCGAGCGGATCGAGGCGCTGCGCGGCGAGCTGGCGGCGCTGCTGGAGGCGCTCGGCGAGGGGCCGCCGCCCGCCGACGACGCCGGCGCGCGCCTCGTCGCGCTCGAACTGGCGCTCAACGGGACCTCGCGCGAGCGGGCCGAGGACCTGCTGGCCGAGCAGTTCTCGCTCGGCGCGGAGCGCGCCGCGCTGCTCGACGACGTCTACGTGGCGGCCGGCCGCGCATAGCCGCGCCCGCCGCGCGCGCTAGCGTGCGCCGCGTGCCGACGACCGTCCGCGAGTCCGCCGCCCCGCAGCGCGAGGCGACCGCCGCCGCGCGGCTCGCGCTCGCCGCGATCGTCCTGCTGGCCGCCGCGCTGCGCTTCGCGACGCTGCGCACGCAGAGCGTCTGGTTCGACGAGGCGGCGACGTGGGACCTCGTCCGCCGGCCGTTCGGCGCGATGCTGCACGGCGTCGCGCACGGCGAGAGCACGCCGCCGCTGTTCTACGTGCTCGAGTGGGGCTGGACGCGCGTCTTCGGCGACGGCGAGGCGGGGCTGCGCTCGCTGCCGGCGCTCGCCGGGCTCTTGACGGTGCCGGTCGCGTACGCGATCGGGCGTCGAGCGGGGCAGGGGCGGGTCGCCGTCGGGCTGGCGGCGGCCGCGCTCGTCGCCGTCGACCCGCTGCTCGTGTGGTACTCGCAGGAGGCGCGCAGCTACGCGCTCGCGGTGCTGCTGAGCGCGCTCGCGCTGGCGTTCCTCATGCGAGCCCGGGACGACCCCCGGCCGCGCGTGCTCGCCGGCTGGGCGCTCGCCGCCGCGCTCGCGCTCGCGACGCACTACTTCACCTTGTTCGTGCTCGTACCGCAGGGCGCGTGGCTGCTGTGGCGCCACCCGCGCCGCCGGGCGGCGCTCGCCGCCGTCGGCGGGCTCGCCGCGGTCGGGCTGGCGCTGCTGCCGCTGCTGCTCGCGCAGTCGGGCAACCCGTACGACATCGCCGGCACGTCGCTCGTCGTGCGGCTCGTGCAGGTGCCGAAGCAGTTCCTGCTCGGCTACCGCGGCCCGCTCGCGCTGGGCCTCGGCGTACTCGGGGCGCTGCTCGTGCTCGCGGCGGCGTGGCTGCTGCTGCGCCGCACGCCGCCCGCGCCGCGCGGCCGTGCGCTGCTGCTCGCGGGGACCGGGGCCGCCGGCGTCGCGCTGCCGCTGCTCGCGGCGCTCGCGGGCGCCGACTACCTCAACGCGCGCAACGTGCTGCCGGCGCTCGTCCCGCTGCTGGCCGCGCTTGCGGTCGCGTGCGCCGACGCGCGCGAGCGGCCGAACCTGGGCGCGGCGGTGCTCGCCGGCCTGTGCGCGACCTCGCTGGCGATCGTCGTGGCGGTCAGCGCCGACGCGCAGTATCAGCGGCCCGACTGGCGCGGGTTGGCGCGCGCGCTCGGGCCCGGTCCCGCCGGCGGCGCCCGCGCGCTCGTCGTCGCGCCCGCGAACGGGGAGCTGGCGCTGCGCTACTACCGGCGAGGGATCCGCACGATGGGTCCCGCGGGCGCCGTCGTCCGCGAGGTCGACGCGATCGCCGTCGCCGGCTCGCGCGATCCCGGCAAGGCGCCCGAGCTGCCGGCGCTCGTCGGCACGACGCTCGCCGTCGGCGGGTTCGGGGCACCGGAGCGGAGCGCGACCTCGACGTACGAGGTGCTGCGCTACCGCGCCGTCGGCGCCGCGCCCGTCGACGTCGCGCCCGACCCGCTCGCCGCGGTGCGCTTCGGCACGGCGCCCCCGTCGGTCGACGTGCTGCCCGCCGGTCGCTGACCGCTCGAGAACCGTTCTCCATTGCGGGCGATGGGCTCCCGCTCTAGTTTTCAGAGCGAAAACGCATCCAAGCGGGAGGAGCTACATGCGGGACCGGATTCGTCTGACCGTGGCCTGCGGCCTCGTGCTCGCGGTCACCCTGGCCGCGACGGCAGGAGCCAGCCGGCTGATCACCGGAGGTCAGATCAAGAACGGCTCGATCGGCCTGGTCGACCTGAGCAAGAGCGCTCGCCGGGCGCTCAGCGGAAAGACGGGCCCTCAGGGTGCGACGGGACCGCAGGGTCCGTCGGGCCCAGCCGGCGCGAACTCCGTGCAGGTCGTCACCTCGCCCACGGTGACGCTCGCGTCGGGTGACGACAGCTACTCCGTCGCGCAGGCCGGCGGACCGTCGTTGGAGGCGGACTGCCCTGCCGGACAGGTCGCGGTCGGCACCGGCTTCAACGCCTCGGTCGGCACGGTCGGCTTCGTCGAGTCGTTCGGCACGCTCGTGGGCGGGTTCGTCTACAACGACTCGCCGATCACGATCGAGGTGACCGTGCAGGCGATGTGCATTCCGGGAACGGCCAGCGGGACGGTCGCCACGTCGCACCGCCAGGAACAGGACGCCTTCGCGCGCGCGGCAGCGCAAGCGGAGACGCGCTCGAACCGCTAGAGGCCCGGCCTCAGCGCCCCAGCTTCGCGACCGCGGCGGCGAGCTTCGCCGGGTCGCGCAGCGGGGGCCCGTGGCCGAAGCACACGAGCGCGGGCTCGAGCGCGGCGATGCGGCGGGCCGACTCGCGGTTGAGCGCCGCGTCGGGGCAGGTGAAGTCGAAGGGCGGGCGGATCGGGCCGCGCAGCGTGAACGGGTTGTAGCCCCACATCACGTCTCCGCACAGCAGCGTGCGGTCGGACTCGCGCCAGTAGGAGACGTGGCCCGGGGAGTGGCCCGGCGTGTCGAGGACGGTGAAGCCGGCGACCTCGTCGCCCTCGCGAAGGCGTCTGGCGACGGGATGCGCGCGCGGGCCGGGCACCATGCGGCCGCCCCGGGCGACCATCTTGCCCCGCTCGACCGCCTCCGCGTCGGCGTCGCCGCACCACAGGGGGATCTGCAGGCGCTCGCAGATCGCGTGACTCGCGCCGTAATGATCGAAGTGCGCGTGCGTGAGCGCGTGCGCGCGGATCTCGCGCCCGTCGAGCTGCTTGAGGATGCGGCCGCGGTCGATCCGCATGCCCGCGTCGATCAGCACGTCGCCGATCACGTAGACGTTGACCCCGTCGGTCGGGAAGCCCGAGAGATGCCAGACGCCGTCCGCAAGCTCCTGCACGCGCGGCAGCCTACTCGGGGTTCCCCGTGGCGCGCGCAGGTCCACCGTTCCTGCGCCGAATCGTCGCGAATGCGTCTGGAGTCGTTGCAGGGGCCGCGGCGAGCGTGCCGCGGGTGGGCAGACGGCAGCGGCACAGCGAGTTCGTGAGGCTCTCGCTCGAGGAGCTGGAGCGCATGGCGAGGGACAAGTCGCAGTCGAGAGCGGAGCGTCTCAAGCTCGTGGCGGAGCTGAAGTTCTGGAAGGCGAGGAACAGACAGAAGAGGTCGAAATGAGCAGCAGCGCCATCTACACTCGCCTCGTGGCCTACGAGCATCCCGACCTCTACTTGGACTCCGTTCCCCGCCGGCGGCCGCGCTATCGCTGGCGCACGTGGATCCGCGGCCACGTGCCGTGGGCGATGGTCGACTGGTTCCCACAAGGACTCAACGATTGCGGCCGGCACAGATGGCACGCGTACGACCACGACACCGATCGCTGCTGTCACTGCGTCGTCGGCGTTCGCCCCCGGCAGCTCTTCCCGCCGGACGAGATGCTGCGGCGGGAGCAGGCAGCGCGGTAGCCGCGGCCGCGACGGACGGGAACGTCTGTTCGCTCGCCTATCATCAGTCCGGATGCCGCCCTCCGACCAGCTCGTCGTCTCCGGCGCGCGCGAGCACAACCTCAAGGACGTCACGGTCGCGATGCCGCGCAACGCGCTCGTGGTCATCACCGGGCTGTCCGGCTCGGGCAAGTCGAGCCTCGCGTTCGACACGATCTACGCGGAGGGGCAGCGCCGCTACGTCGAGTCGCTCTCCGCCTACGCGCGCCAGTTCCTCGGGCAGATGGACAAGCCCGACGTCGACTCGATCGAAGGGCTCTCGCCGGCGATCTCGATCGATCAGAAGACGACCTCGCGCAACCCGCGCTCCACCGTCGGCACCGTCACCGAGATCTACGACTACCTGCGCCTGCTGTGGGCGCGCGTCGGCCACCCGCACTGCCCGAGCTGCGGCAGAGCGATCGCCGACCAGTCGGCGGAGCAGATCATCGACCAGGTGATGGCGCTGCCCGAGCGCACGCGCTTCATGGTGGTCGCTCCGATCGTGCGCGGGCGCAAGGGCGAGTACGGCAGACAGCTCGACGAGCTGCGGGCGGAGGGGTTCAGCCGCGTCAGAGTCGACGGCGAGCTGCGCAGACTCGACGAGGAGATCGTCCTCGACAAGAAGTACAGACACGACATCGGCGTCGTCGTGGACCGGCTCGTGATGCGCGCCGACCTGCGCAAACGGCTGGCCGACTCGATCGAGACGGCGGTGTCGCTGGCCGATGGGATCGTCGAGATCGAGCTGGTGGACGAGGATCGCGTCCTCACCTTCTCCGAGAAGTTCGCCTGCCTCGAGTGCGGCATCTCGTTCCCGGAGCTGGAGCCGCGGATCTTCTCGTTCAACGCGCCGCACGGTGCCTGCCCGCGCTGCACCGGCCTCGGCTCGCAGATGGAGATCGACCCGGAGCTGGTCGTGCCGGACCCGACGCTGTCGATCGGCGAGGGCGCGATCGCGCCGTGGTCGGCGAGCGCGTCGAACTACTACGAGCAGCTCACGCAGGCGATCACCGAGCGCTACGGCGTCGACCCCGACACGCCGTGGCAGGACCTGCCGCAGGACCAGCGCGACTTCTTCCTCTACGGCACCAACGGCGACAAGGTCACCGTCCAGTACCGCAACCGCTTCGGCCGGCGGCGGACGTACACGACCGGCTTCGAGGGGATCGTCTCCAACCTCGAGCGCCGCTACAAGGAGACGGACTCCGACTGGGCGCGCGAGAAGATCGAGGAATACATGTCGGTCGTGCCGTGTCCGGACTGCCACGGCGCGCGCCTGCGGCCGGAGTCGCGCGCGGTGCTCGTCGGCGGTGTGGCGATCCACGAGTACACGGCGATGCCGGCGCGCCGTGCGCTGGAGTGGATCCGCGAGCTGCAGCTGAGCGACCAGGAGCGGCGGATCGCACGACTCGTGCTGCGCGAGATCGAGGAGCGGCTCGCGTTCCTGGAGAACGTCGGCGTCGGCTATCTCTCGATGAACCGAGCGGCGGCGACGCTCTCGGGCGGCGAGGCGCAGCGGATCCGGCTTGCGACGCAGATCGGATCCTCGCTCGTCGGCGTGCTCTACATCCTCGACGAGCCCTCGATCGGCCTGCACCAGCGCGACAACGAGAAGCTGATCAAGACGCTTGAGCGGCTCCGCGATCTCGGCAACACCGTGCTCGTGGTCGAGCACGACGAGGGCACGATGCGCGCCGCCGATCACCTGATCGACATGGGACCCGGGGCCGGCGAGCACGGCGGGTATGTGGTCGCGGAGGGGACGGCGGCCGAGGTCGAGCGGGTGCCGGAGTCGGCGACCGGCCAGTTCCTCGCCGGCACGCGCCGGATCGAGGTGCCGGCGAGACGGCGCACGCCGTCCGGCTACGTGCGGGTCGAGGGGGCGCGCCAGCACAACCTCAAGGACGTCGACGTCGACGTCCCGCTCGGCGTCTTCTGTTGCGTGACGGGCGTCTCGGGCTCGGGCAAGTCGACGCTCGTCAACGACGTCCTCTACAAGGCGGTCGCGAACCGGCTGCATCGTGCGAAGCAGCGGCCCGGTGCGCATCGCCGCATCTCGGGGCTCGATCAGCTCGACAAGATCATCGCCGTCGACCAGTCGCCGATCGGCCGCACCCCGCGCAGCAACCCCGCTACCTACATCGGACTCTTCGATCAAATCCGTGATCTCTTCTCCAAGACGCCGGAGGCGAGAGCGCGCGGCTACAAGGCCGGCCGCTTCTCCTTCAACGTCAAGGGCGGCCGCTGCGAGGTCTGCCGCGGCGACGGCCAGATCAAGATTGAGATGCACTTCCTGCCCGATGTCTACGTCCCGTGCGAGCAGTGCCACGGCAAGCGCTACAACCGTGAGACGCTCGAAGTCCGCTTCAAGGGCAAGAACATCTCCGAGGTCCTGGAGATGTCGGTCGAGGAGGCACTGCACTTCTTCGAGCACGTCCCGAAGATCCGCCGGCGCATCCAGACGCTGCATGACGTCGGGCTCGACTACATGCGGCTCGGACAGCCGGCGACGACGCTTTCCGGCGGCGAGGCGCAGCGGGTCAAGCTCGCGGAGGAGCTGTGCAAGATCGCGACGGGCAGAACGCTCTACATCCTCGACGAGCCGACGACCGGCCTGCACTTCGCAGACATCCAGCGCCTGCTCGAAGTGCTGCAGACGCTCGTCGACCAGGGCAACAGCGTCGTCGTCATCGAGCACAACCTCGACGTCATCAAGACCGCCGACCGGCTGGTCGACATGGGGCCGGAGGGCGGGGACGAGGGCGGTCTGGTGATGGGGACCGGCACGCCCGAGCAGATCGCCGCCACGCCCGGCTCGATCACCGGCGACTTCCTGCGCGAGTTGCTGCCTGCGCCGAGACGCCGGCGCGCGAAGGTCGCCGCCGCCGCTTAGCGAGCGTGGCCGGTACGCCGGGGCGCGCAATGCTTCCCCGCGAGAGGCCCGTCGTGAAGCCGCGCCGCCCGCGCTCCCTGCCCGGGGATCCGCAGAAGCCTCTCGCGGAGGACATTGCGCGCCCGGCTGCCCAGCACCGTTCCGAACGCGGCACGCTCCGAGCGCGAGGCGCGCCCGGCTGCTCAGCAGCGAGCCGGGCTCACGGCGTGCCGCGCGCGGGGGCTGCCGGTCAGCCGCGCGCGGCTTGTCCTGCTGGAGAGGCTTCTGCGGATCCCGCAAGCGCGGGGGAGCGTCGGCGCGGCCCACGACGGGCCTCTCCAGCAGGAGCAAGGCCGCGCGCCGGCGTACCTCGCGGGTGGGCCACCGGGGGGCCCTACACGCGCACGTGTACGACTTGGATTGCCAACTCCTCGTCGGCGCGGCGGAAGGCGCGTTGCTCCAGCCGTGTCGGGGTGTCGCCGCCGTCGTGGACGATCAGGACGACCTCTGCGCCGGAGCGTCGCAGGGCGTCGGCCATCGCGGTCTCCGGATCGTCGCTGCCGATCGACCCGGTTGCGGCGAAGTCGTGCGCCCGCGCCCATGCGAGCGAGGCGTCCAGCCGCCGCTGCGCCTCCTCCATCTCGGCGTCGCGGTCGGAGGTCGCGAAGTGCGCCGGGGAGACGAGCACCGGGGCGATCACGTCGAGCTGCGGGCTTTCGCCGGCGGTCTCGCGGATCCGCCGCGCCGGCTCCTCGCCGGCGAGCGGCGCGTCCGCGACGACGAGCACGCGTCTGCGCTCGACGCGGACGCTCGACGGCACGGTGTCCTGCGCCGCGTCGCGCAGCTGGCCCTCCGGGCGCATCGCGATGTGGACGATCGTCAGCACGAGGCCGACGGCGAACACGATCCAGCCGACGAACGGGTTGACGACGATCGCCAGCGCGATCACGACCGCGAGCAGCACCAGCAGCTCGACCGCGGTCGCCACGAACGGACTGTGTGACGGTTGCGTCACGGGAACGGTTCGGGACATGTGGGCACGTATGCCCGCCCACCCGTGCGGCCAAGCGCAGCCCGTACGCGGCGGTCGGGGCGTCGGCGGGCGGCGATACGCTCACCGGCCGATGAGCGAGCGTGCGCGCCAGGCGCGTCTGTGGGCGCAGAAGTGGCGCTGGTACAAGCGCAACGCGCTGCCGTGGAACCGCGCGCGCATCCACTGGGAGCTGCTCAAGCGCGAGGCGTTCGCGCGCTGGCCGCTGGAGGGGAACGTGCTCGAATGCCTCGCCGACGGCCGCCTGGAGATCGGCCCGCACGCGCTGTTCGAGCCGGGCGTGTGGCTGACCGCGCCGGCGCCCGCACGGATCCGCATCGGCGCGGGGACGTTCCTCAACCGCAACGTGATGGTCGCCGCCGTCGAGCTGGTCGAGATCGGCGCGCACTGCATGCTCGCCAACGGCTGCTTCGTGACCGACGGCAATCACCGCTTCGACGACCCCGACACGCCCGTGCCGTGGCAGGGCTTCACGAGCAAGGGCCCGACGCGGATCGGCGACAACGTCTGGCTCGGCGCGAACGTCGTCGTCACGAGCGGCGTGACGATCGGCGAGCGCGCGGTGATCGGCGCGAACTCCGTCGTCACGCGCGACGTCCCGCCGCGCACGATCGCGGCGGGCGCGCCCGCGCAGGTGCTGCGCGGCATCGACGACAGGTGAGCGTTCAGCCGGCAGCGTCGCGCGTCTCGCGTGCGGCTCAAGCCGCCGCGGCGTGCGCGAGCGTCACTTCGACAGCATCGTGCTGACGCCGAAGCCGATCGCGGCGACGACGACGAGCAGCCCCGCGACCGCGAGCAGCGCGTGGGCGGTCGCCAGCGCGGGGCGCCCGCGGCGGTGCTCGTCGGCGCGCACGACGCCGCGGATCACGAGCGAGAAGGCGATGCTGACGCCGATCCCTGCGACCAGCGCGACCTCGATCACCTGCGCGAGCTGACCGATGTCGACGATCTTCGTCGCCCCGAGCGGGCTCACGCGCGCGTGCCTTCAGCCGTCGGGGCGATCGCCGTGCCGCGCTGGACGCGGCGGGCGAACACGTACACCAGCAGCGCGACGCCGGCCACGGCGACGACCACGGGCCCGGCGGCGCCGCCGCCGAACACGCGCGTGACCGCGTAGACGAGGCCGCCGACGAACGCGGCGCACGGAAGCGTCAGCACCCAGGCGACGACGATGTTGCCGGCGACGCCCCACCGCACCGCCGAGAGGCGCTTCGCCGCGCCGGCGCCCATCACGCCGCCGGAGATCACATGCGTGGTCGAGAGCGGGTAGCCGAAGTGCGTCGCGGCGAGGATCGTCGCGGCGCCGGCGCCCTGCGCCGCGAAGCCCTGCGCCGGGTCCATCTTGATGATGCGGCTGCCCATCGTCTTGATGATCCGCCAGCCGCCGATGTAGGTGCCGAGCGCGATCGCGGTCGCGGCGGAGACGACGACCCACGTCGGCACGCTCGCGTCCTTGCCGAGATTCCCGTTCGCGATCAGCGCGAGCGTGATGACGCCCATCGTCTTCTGCGCGTCGTTCGTCCCGTGCGCGAGGGCGAGCATCTGGCCGGACAGCACCTGCCCGAAGCGGAAGCCGCGGTTGACGGGCCCGGGCGCGAGCCGTCCGACGACGCGATAGCAGACGAGGATCGCGATCCCGGCGACCGAGAACGCGAGGATCGGCGCGATCAGCGCCGGCACGAGCACCTTGCCGGCGAGCCCGTCGAAGTGGACCGCGTGCACGCCGTGCGCGACGAGCATCGAGCCCACCACGCCGCCGATGAGCGCGTGCGAGCTGCTCGACGGCAGCCCGAAGTACCACGTGACGAGGTTCCACACGATCGCGCCGACGAGGCCGGCGAAGACGACCGTCGTCGTCACGAGGTCCTGGTCGACGATGTCCTTCGCGATCGTCGCGGCGACGGCGAGCGACAGGAACGCGCCGACGAAGTTGAGGATCGCCGCCAGCGTGACCGCCACCCGCGGCGGCAGCGCACGCGTCGAGATCGTCGTCGCGACGACGTTCGCCGTGTCGTGGAAGCCGTTCGTGAAGTCGAATGCGAGCGCGGTCGCCACGACGATGCCGAGGATGACGTCCGAGCCCGCCATCAGGAGTTCTTGATGACGATGCCCTGGAGCGTGTTCGCGACGCGCTCGGTCGCGTCGATCGCCTCCTCGAGCCGCTCGAAGAGGTCCTTCCAGCGGATCACGACCATCGGGTCGATGCCGGTGTCGAACAGCGAGGCGATCGCTTCGCGCACGACCCGGTCGCCCTCGTTCTCGAGCCGGTGGATCTCGACGGTGTAGTGGGAGATGTCCTTGAAGTCGCGCATCCGCGGCATCGCCTCGCAGATCTGGCGGCAGGACTGCATCAGGATGTGCGCGAGCCGCTGCGCCTGCTCCATCGGCGCCTCGACCTTGTAGAGGCCGAGGTAGTCGGCGACCTCCTCCGTCAGGTCGACGATGTCGTCGAGCGCGGAGGCGAGCTCGAGGATGTCTTCGCGGTCGATCGGCGTGACGAAGGTCTGGTTGAGCCGCTGGACGAGGTCGTGCGTGATGCGGTCGCCCTCCTGCTCGCACAGCAGGATCTCGCGCGCCAGCTCGCTCGTCTCGGGGTAGTTGCGCAGCATCCGATCGAGCAGATCGGCCGCGCGCAGGATGTTGGCGGCGGCCTCCTCGAAGAGGCCGAAGAACTCGCGGTCGCGTGGTGCGAAGACCTGTGACAGGCGCGCCATGGCGCGGCCCTCCTGTGAACGTTGCGTGAAGGGGTTGTGAAGGCCGCGCGCAGTCTAGAGATCGGGACGGCGGGCCGAGCCCTCGGCCCGCCGGTACCCGTTCCGCCGTCAGTCGAGCAGCGCGCGGAAGCGGGCCAGCTCGTCCGGATCGATCGAGTAGGTGTGATCCGGCGCCGGATAGCGGTGCGTGCGCACGTCCTCGACGTAGGCGCGCACGCCGGCGACCATCTCGTCCTGGATGTCGGCGTAGCGCTTGACGAAGCGCGCGCCGACGCCCTCGCGGATCCCCAGCAGGTCGTGGAAGACGAGCACCTGGCCGTCGGTCGCGGCGCCGGCGCCGATGCCGATCACCGGGATCTCCATCCGCTCCATCAGCTCGTGCGCGACCGCCGCCGGGATCGCCTCGAAGACGATCGCGAAGCAGCCGGCCTCCTGCAGCGCCAGCGCGTCGCACGCGACCTCGTGCGCGCGCTCGCCGGTGCGCCCCTGCGCGCGGTAGCCGCCGAGCTGCGTCGCGGTCTGCGGGGTCAGGCCCACGTGGCCCATCACGGGGATCCCGGCCTGCACGATCGCGCGGGCGCGCTGCGCCATCGCGCCGCCCTCCAGCTTGACGGCCTCCGCGCCGCCCTCCTTGACGAAGCGGTGCGCGGTCGCGACCGCCTGCTCGTCGGAGGCCTCGTAGGAGCCGAACGGCAGGTCGGCGACGAGCAGCGGCGTGCGCAGCCCGCGGCGCGTGGCCGCGCACAGCATCAGCATCTCCTCGACCGACACCGGGACGGTCGAGGGATAGCCGAGCACGGTCATCGCGCCGGAGTCGCCGACGAGCACCAGGTCGACGCCGGCCGCCTCGGCGACCTGGGCGGACGGGTAGTCGTAGGCGGTGACCATCACGATCGGCTCGCCGAGGCGCTTCTTCTCAGCCAGCTCGGGCAGCGAGACGGGAAGCCGCTCGGCCGGCGGTGCGCCGGGCGCTACTCGGGTGGGGACGGGTGAGGCGGACATGCGTTCGTTCCTCTCTGACCGCGTGGTTGGCGCCCTCAGCTCAGGAGGGTCGCCACCTCGTGGTCGACGGTGACGATGCGGTTGTGTCTGTCGACGTGCACGACGGTCGGCTCGTAGTGCTCCATCTCCACGCGGTCGTACTGCGCGTAGGAGATGACGATGATCGTGTCGCCGTGGTGCACGAGGCGGGCCGCGGCGCCGTTGACCTTGAGCTCGCCGGAGCCGCGCTCGCCGGCGATCGTGTACGTCTCGAAGCGGGCGCCGTTGTCGACGTCGACGACGGCGACCTGCTCGTGCTCGAGGATGTCGGCGGCCTCGAGCAGCTCGGGATCGACCGTGATCGAGCCGACGTAATGCAGGTCGGAGGCGGTCACGGTCGCGCGGTGGATCTTCGACTTCAGCATCGTGCGAAGCACGGTTCAGGGTCTCCCGTTGGTCTGATTGGCGGTGATCAGGGTGTTGTCGATGAGGCGGGCGCGGCCCACGCGCGCGGCGAGGGCCACGAGGATCTCCCGATCGATCCGATCGACCGGGGCAAGCGTGTCTGAAGCGACGAGCGCGAGGTACTCGGGCTCGACGTCGTAGCGCTCCATCGCGCCGCGCGCCGCCGCGGCGACGGCGCTCGCGTCGCGCTCCCCCGCGGCGACGGCCTGCTCGGCGGCGTCGAGCGCGCGGCGCAGCGCGACGGCGCGCTCGCGCTCGGCCGGCTCCAGGTAGGCGTTGCGGCTCGACATCGCAAGGCCGTCGGGCTCGCGCACGGTGGGGCAGGCCTCGATGCGGGTCGGGATGTCGAGGTCGCGCACGACGCGGCGCACGACCAGCGCCTGCTGGGCGTCCTTCTGGCCGAAGAACGCGACGTCGGGCTGGACGATGTTCAGCAGCTTCACGACGACCGTGGCGACGCCGTCGAAGTGGCCGGGGCGCTGGGCGCCTTCGAGCGGCTCGGCGAGCGGCCCGACGTGGACTGTCGTCTGGAAGCCGGCGGGGTAGATCTCACTGGTCGGAGGCGCGAACAGCACGTCGGCGCCCGCGGCGGCGGCGATCTCGGCGTCGCGCTGTTCGTCGCGCGGGTAGGCGGCGAGGTCCTCGCCGGCGCCAAACTGCGTCGGGTTGACGAACAGCGAGACGACGACGAGGTCGGTGGCCTGGCGCGCGCGCTCCATCAGGCTGACGTGGCCTTGGTGGAAGGCGCCCATCGTCGGGACGAGGCCGATCGTGCGGCGTTGCGCCCGCGCCGGCCGCAGCTCGGCTCGCAGCTCCTCGATCGTCCGCAGCGTCCTCATGCGCGCGCTCCCGCCAGCTCTCGCGTCGCGGTGGTGAGCGCGTCGAAGAGGGGGAGGAGGTCGGGCGTCCGCTGCTCGATCGCCTCGCGCTGACGCTCGACGGTCTCGCGGTCGCCGCGAGCGATCGGGCCGGTGAGGGCGCGGTCGGGACCGAGGCTGGCCCAGTTCTCGACGGTGGCGCGCACGAGCGGGACGAGTGCGGCGCGGTCGACGCCCGCGGTCTCGGCGAGCCGCTCGGCCGCCGCCTCCAGCGTGACGAGGAAGTTGGAGGCGATCGAGGCGGCCGCGTGGTAGGCGGCGCGGTCCTCGTCGGCGACGTCGGTCGGCGTCAAGCCGAGCCGCAGCGCGAGCTGGTGGGCGACGCCGCGCGCGTGCGGTGTGCTGCCGGCGACGGCGGCGGATGCGCCGGCGAGCGTGGAGGGGCCGTCGGCGGGGACCGTCATCAGCGGGTGGAGCGAGAACGCCTCGTGTGGGGCGAGCGGGGCGAGCGTGGTCGCGCCCGAGCAGTGGCCGACGAGGCGCCCCGGAGCCACCGCCGCGGCGGCGTTGGCGATCTCGGCGTCCGGGACGGCGAGCAGCACGATGTTCGCGTCCTGACATTGCACGCCGCCGCCGAGCGGGCCGTCGACGTCGAGCCCCGCGTCGCGCAGGCCGGCGGCGAGCGCGCGGCCGAGGCGGCCGTCGCCGACGATCGCGCAGCGCAGGCGCGCAAGAAGCTGGTGGGCGGGTTCCCGTTCCAGTTCCCACATGGGAGATACCGGTCGGCGTCGAGTGGAAGCGATGTCGATCCTGCGAAGTCCGTCCCCGAAGCGGGTGACGGCTGTTGCGAATGGTAGACGTCGCGGCGCCCGAATACCATCCCTGCGTCGTGCCAGACGCCGAAGATCGCCGCGAGCAGCTCAAGCAGGTCTACCTCGAAGCCAGCGCGTGCACCAGATGCGCGCTGTCGGAGACGCGCACGAACGTCGTCTTCGGCGCCGGCAACGCCGACGCCGACCTGATGTTCGTCGGCGAGGCGCCGGGCGCGAACGAGGACAAGCAGGGCCTGCCGTTCGTCGGCCAGGCGGGCAGACTGCTCGACAGACTGCTCGCGGAGATCGGGCTGGAGCGCGGCGACGTCTTCATCGCGAACGTGCTCAAGTGCCGCCCGCCCGGCAACCGCGACCCGCGCCCGCAGGAGATCGAGGCTTGCCGCGACTACCTGCATCGCCAGGTAGAGCTGATCGAGCCGCGCGTGATCTGCACGCTCGGCAACTTCTCGACCAAGCTGCTGCGCGGCGACCCGACCGGCATCTCGCGCCTGCACGGCCAGGCCGAGGTGCACGTGCTCGGCCAGCGCGCCGTGCGGCTGTTCCCGATCTACCACCCGGCCGCGGCGCTCTACACGCCGTCGATGCTGGAGACGCTGCGGACCGACTTCGGCCGCCTGCCGGAGCTGCTCGCGATGGGGCCGCCGCCGCAGCCGGAGGCGTCGGACGCGATCGAGCCGATCCCTGAGCTGGAGCCGGAGCCCGAGCTGCCGGCGGAGGAGCCGGAGGTCAGCGCGGATCAGATGGGGCTGTTCTAGGCATCGCCAGCCCGAGCGCGACCGCCGCCGCGGCCGCCTGCACCGCCAGCACGACCGCGGCGAAGCCGCGCGGGCTGCTGGGCGCGACGGTCAGCAGCAGCACCGGCTCCGCCAGCGCGATCGCGCCCAGCGGCAGCAGGAACGTCCTGCGGCGCAGCGCGAGCAGGTACTGGATCGCGAGATAGGTGAGCGCGAGCAGCGTGAAGGCGACGCCGAGCGGCAGCAGCGCGTCGACCGCGAGCAGGCGGTCGCCGCCGAAGGCCGCGCGCAGCAGCGGTCTGGCGCCGAACGCGAAGATCAGCAGCACAGGCACGGCGCAGACGAGCACGATCGCGATCGTCTGGAGCAGCACGGGCCGCGTGTCCTCGCCGTCGGCGTGGCGGCGCGAGGTCTCCGGCACGAGGTAGAAGCCGGCGCCCATCGCGACCCAGATCAGCACCTTCCCAGCCACCGCGGTCGCGCTGTAGGAGCTGGCGACGTCCGTCGAGAAGCGGTGCTTGCCGGCGATGATGTCGAGGTTCTGCAGCAGCGCGACGATCGTCAGGCCGGCGATCGGGATCCGCGCGCCGATCAGGTGGTCGCGCAGGCGCCGCGCCGGCTGCGCGCCGGACGCAGGCGCGCCGGCCGTGCGACGCAACTGAAGGTCGCAGTAGACCGCCATCGCGATCAGCGACAGCGGCGTGCCGAGGTAGGCGCCCGTCACGCCGAGCCCGGCGCCGGCGAGCGCGGCTCCGAGCACCAGCCGTGCGGTCTGCTCGCCGATGAGGCTGATCCCGACCGCACGGTAGTCGCCGGTGCCCTGCAGCCCGCCGCGCAGCACGCTCAGCAGCAGCCACAGCACGCCCGCCGGCAGGCCGACGGCCGCCGCCCACTGCTGATCGACGCCGACCGCGCTCGCGATCGGCGCGCGCAGGAGAATCGAGACGACCGCGGCGGCGATCGTCACCAGCAGCAGCGAGCGCATCCAGCTGCGCAGCGTCGCCACCAGCGCCGGACCGCGCCCGAGCTGGCCCAGGACCGCGTCGCGCGCCGTCGCGACCTGCAGCGCCTGTCCGACGACGGTCAGGATCAGGTAGTACGAGACGAGCGCCGCGAGCGAGCCGTAGTCGTCGAGCAGCCGCGCGAACACGACCGTCGAGCCGAGCGCGACGACGTTGTTGACGATCATCGCGCCGGCGAGGCCGCCGGCTCTGCCGATGTCGGAGCCGCGCAGCGCCTCGACGCGGGCACGCAGCGTCGTGCGCCCGCCGCCGCTCTCGACTCCGGACGCGTCGGTCATCGCCGTGCGTACGCTACCGTCCGGCCGCGATGCGCCAGCAGCCCTCGCCTCCGACCGGCGTCCACCGCACGCGCGGCCCGGCCGAGACGGAGGCGCTCGCGGCGCGGCTGGCGCAGGCGCTCGAGCCCGGGGACGTCGTGCTGATCGCGGGCGAGCTCGGCACCGGCAAGACGACGTTCGTGCGCGGCGCCTGCCGGGCGCTCGGCATCAGTGGCCGCGTGACGAGCCCGACGTTCACGATCGGGCGCCGCTACGAGGGCCGCTTCCCGGTCTCGCACCTCGATCTCTACCGGCTGGCCGACCTCGGCGCCGAGGACCCGTCGCTGCTGGCCGACTACCTCTCCGCCGACCGCGTCGCGTTCGTCGAGTGGCCGGAGGTCGCCGACGGCGTCCTTCCGGGTGGGACGGTCGCGGCGCGCGTGCGGCTGACGCACGGCGGCGGCGACGTGCGCGAGGTCACGATCGCGCTCGCACCGGACGAGGCGAGCGGCGCGGCCCCCTAACCTGAACAGACTCCGAGTTGTGCCGACAGTGGTCGGTCATCTCGGCTCCATCTTGCGGGCACCGTAGACGAGTTCGGCCGGGCATCGCCCGGCCGTTGTCTTGCCGGTGTGGGCGCGG
>Ga0134125_10001651_pt1 | contig 27279 bp, 14 predicted proteins | sample KB31751_FD_96464 | JGI IMG/M metagenome (GOLD analysis project Ga0134125, IMG submission 96464) | Terrestrial soil microbial communities with excess Nitrogen fertilizer from Kellogg Biological Station, Michigan, USA - KB3-175-1 | ecosystem: Environmental > Terrestrial > Soil > Unclassified ... | reverse complement strand
GGCGGCGACGAACGCGGCGTCCTCTACGGCTCCTTCGCCCTCATGCGCAAAATCGCGCTCGGCGACGATCTCAAAACACTCGAAGAAAAGCAGACGCCCCGCGCCACTGTTCGCTGGGTGAACGAATGGGACAACCTCGTGGGCACCGTCGAACGCGGCTACGGCGGCCGGTCTATCTTCTGGGATCAGGGCCACGCCCGCGACGATATGTCGCGCGTCCGCGAATACGGCCGTCTCCTCGCCTCGCTCGGCATTCAGGCCTGCGCCATCAGCAACGTCAACGCCGATCCCAAAATACTCTCGCCCGACTTCACTCCCGAAATCGCGAAGATCGCCGACGCCTTCCGCCCCTGGGGCGTCCACGTCGCGCTCGCCGTCGCCTTTGACAGCCCGAAAAAAATCGGCGGCCTCGACACTTTCGATCCTCTCGATCCCAAAGTCATCGAATGGTGGAAGACCACAACAGACGGCATCTACAAAGGCATTCCCGATATCGCCGGCTTCGTCCTCAAAGCCGATTCCGAAGGCCGCCTCGGTCCCTCCGCCTACGGACGCACCCACGCCGACGCCGCAAACGTCATCGCCCGCGCGCTCAAACCGCACAACGGCCTCTTGTTCTACCGCGGCTTCGTCTATGACAACCACATGGACTGGAACAACCTGAAGAATGACCGCGCCCGCGCCGCCTGGGACAACTTCCACTCGCTCGATGGCCAGTTCGACGGCAACGTCATCATCCAGATCAAAAATGGCCCCATCGATTTTCAGGTCCGCGAGCCCGCCTCGCCGCTCTTCGGCGCCCTCGAAAAAACCAACAAGGCCATCGAGCTCCAGATCACCCAGGAATATAACGGCCAGGCCCATTTCCTCATGGACGAGGTCCCTATGTGGAAAGAGACTCTCGAATTCGACCTGCACGCCGGCTCGCAGCCCACGCCCGTGAAATCACTCGTTCGCGGTTTCGTCGGTGTCTCCAACGTCGGCCTGGATGAAAACTGGCTCGGCAACGACATGTCGCAGATCAACCTCTACGGCTTCGGTCGTCTCGCCTGGAATCCCGATCTCTCCGTCAAAGCCATCACGGATGAGTGGACGACGCAGACCTTCGGCTCCAACCCGAAAGTAGTCGACACCATCGGCGCCATGCAGATATCCTCCTGGCGCACGTATGAGAATTTCACCGGCCCGCTCGGTCTTCAGACCCTCACCGACATCACCGGCAATCACTATGGCGTCTCAGTCGAAGCTTCCGAGAACAACGGCTGGGGCCAGTGGCATCGTGCCGATAAAGAGGGCGTCGGCATGGACCGCACTTCCAAAGGAACCGGGTTCGCACAGCAGTACCGCCCGCCCGTCGCGGAGATGTTCGAAAATCTTCAGACCTGCCCCGACGATCTGCTTCTCTTCTTCCATCACGTGCCCTACACATACCAGTTGCACTCGGGCAAGACGGTGATCCAGTACATCTACGACTCGCACTATCTCGGCGCCGACGAAGTCGCGCGCTATGTCGAAGACTGGAAATCGCTCAAAGGGTTGATCGATGACGAACGCTACAACGCTGTTCTGAAGATGCTCGAATATCAGGCCGGGCAGTCTGTGCTGTGGCGCGACGCGGTGTCGAACTGGTTCCTCCGCGAATCCGGCATCCCCGACACCAAAGGACGCGTCGGCCACTATCCGAATCGCTTCGAAGCCGAGACCATGAAACTCGATGGCTACACCGAAGTCGCGGTGAAACCGTGGGAAGCCGCGTCGGGCGATGGAAAAGCCGTTCAGTGCAACGCCGCGAAGTGCTCAGCCACAATGACGTATTCCGGCGCCGCGGGCGAGTTCGATCTCCACATCCGCTACTTCGATCAGAACAGCGGACAGGCAAAGTACCGGGTCCTGGTCAACGGCAAAGAGGTCGGCGGATGGACCGCGGATGTCGTTGTGCCGTCGTTCCGCCTCGACGGCTCAACATCGACACGCCATATCGTGAGCCACGTCGCCCTGAAACCAGGCGACTCCGTGGAAATCGAAGGAACCCCCGACGGCCGCGAAGTCGCCGCGCTGGATTACGTGGAGATACATCCAGCTCAGTAACCGGGGAACTATACTATGCGGATTCCAGAGCCTTCTTGCAATACTCCATGCACTTCTTCACTTCGGTCACGGAGTCGGAGCCGGCCGGGATCTGATACTCGAGCTCGATCGCGGCCGGGAACTTGTACTTGTTCTTCTTCAGCGTCTGAAGGATATCGACGATCGGCGTTGAGCCCTGGCCCCACGGCAGGTTGGCGCCGCGTGCCTGCGGGGTGGTCGGAGTTCTGTCCTTCAGATGCAGGCTGGCGATCCGCTCGTGGTACTTGATGATCGCGGGGACCGGGCTCTTGCCGGTGCCGGCATAGTAGTGGCCGGTATCGAGATTAACCGCGTTGCCCTTCGATTGGTTGAGTACGGCGTCCCAGGCGGTTTCGGTGGCCTGCTCGTGAGCGTGATAGGCGGCAACCATCCCGTGCTTCAACGCCGTATCGCCCATGCGCTGTGTGAACGGGCTGGGCGCTTCCGGCAGCTCGAGGCTGAGCTGGGTTGCGCCGAGCGCCTTGCCCACTTCGAAGAAGTAGTTGAACTCCGGATCTTCCATCTTTTCCGTCGGTGTGAGCTTATGGCAATAAATTTCGACACCCGCGTCGTTATAGAGCTTGCGGAACTCTTTGAATTTGTCCATCGAGGCAGAGAGACGCCACGCCTTCAGCTTTTCCGCGGCCGCCTGCTGCTCAGGAGTCATCGCGCGGCCCCGGCCGCCGCCACCGCCGCCTCGTCCACTGCCGCCGCGCGCGCCGCCGCGAGCTGCACCACCGCCGCCGCGTCCCGCGTCCAGAGGAGGAAGAGGAGCGCCGGCAAACCGCTCCGCCGCCGTGGGCATGAGCTCAATCGCGCTGATTCCGCTCTCGACAATAAGCTTGAGTAACTCGTGCGCATCATTTGCAAGCTCCGGTCTGTCACGGTAGCTGTAGGTGATCGTCGCGATCTGAACGCCGTCGAATTTCGAGTTGGGCTTCGCGGCAAACAACGTCCCCGCCGGAACGGCGGCTGTGGCCAGGGCTAATTTCCCAAAGTTGCGTCTGGTGAATTCCATGGAATACTCCTTGTTATGACGAGGCTTGCGCCGCGGTGATTTTATGCCAACAGAATAGTTTACATCCAATCGCAATTCAGTGAGTAAGTGAGAACAGGAAAATTTACAAAGGGCTAAATGCGATTTATCCCACACAACGAAAAAGGCCCGGAACCCGTTCACCGGATTCCGGACCTTGTTTTCACTGGCAGCCGTCGAGCGGCTCCGCCTTAGAACTGCAAACGGGCGGAGAACGCCAGCACGCGGGAATTGAACGCGCTGGTGATGAAGCCGACCGTCTGCGCGTTGGTCAGCTGATTTGTCGTGGGGCTGAACTGAAGGCCATTGCCCAGTCCAACGCCGCCGGTGGCTGTGCCGATTTCCGTGTGGTTGAAGACGTTGTACGCCTGGGCCTGGAAGCGGAGGACTCTCTTCTCACTGCCCAGAGGAACGTTCTTCGTGAGCGTGACATCGAAGTTCGTCACGTGCGGGTTGCGGAGCACGCCGGCGCCGCCACCCAGATTGCCAATCGCGGGAGGACCTTCGATCGAATTATTCGGTCCGGCAGCCAGAGCCGGCAGGGCGAATGCAGAGCCGTTAAAATAGACCTGGCCGTTGCCATTCGTTCCGATATTCGAGAAGGGATCACCGACCACGCTGCAGCGGTTGCCGAGATCCGGCGTGCCGGTATAACCGCCCGTAACGCTGGCCGAACCAGAGGTCAGGCCGCAGCTCGGATTGAAGGGCGCGCCACTCTGGAAGGACGTGATGCCCGAAAGCGACCAGTGGTCCGTGATGGCGCCGAGGAATTTGACACCCATGTGCTTCGCGATGCCAGGAATGTCATAAGTGTAGTTGACCTGGAGATTGTGAGTCCGGTCGGTACCCAAAAGCCCATAGTTCCACTCCTCGTTGTTGGGAACAACGGGCGTGTAACCAGTGGTCCCCAAAGCCTTGGAGAACGTGTAAACCGCGCCCCACTGCAGACCGTGGGAATACCGCCGGTTTACGTTTACCGTCAGAGCGTTGTAGTTGGTATGGCCAAGGAAGTTGCGGGTTGTAATCGAGTTGTAGCCGGGATAGATCGAGCGCTGCAGAATTCCGCCCTGCCACTGTGAAATCGAGTTACTGGTATTTCCCGCCGTGGTCGGATCGAGCGCCGCCTTGTTGAAGGGCCAGCCCGCGCCGAGTGGGATGTAGTTAATGTTGTAGTTGAGAACCTGGTTGTACGCGTAGTTCAACGTATAGCCGATGTCGATCACCATGCTGTTGCCGACGTTGCGCTGGATGTCGAGGCTGGCATTCTGCACGGCGTCGAACGGCACTTTGCCGATCGCCCAGCCAGTCGGGGCGAGGGGTGCAACCGAGAGAGTTGTAAAGCTCGGCGGCGCACCGGTGTTCTGGGCGGCGATCTGATCAAACGTCACGTTGCTGACCGACTGCTGGTAAGCAGCAGGCGCCTGACCGGACATGCCATAGACTTGGTTACCGTCGAGGCGGTTGTAGAAAATTCCCCATCCGCCGCGGAGCGCAGTCTTGCCATCACCCATGAGATCGTAGGCGAAACCGATGCGGGGTCCAAGGGCCACCCAGGCCTGCGAGTAAGGTTCAGCTTTCACGCCGTTAACGCCGAGCGTCTCGAGACCGGTCCCGGGGTTGCCTGAATTCGGAACATAGTCACCGATAAAGCCGCTGCTGGTAGTGGCGCTGCTGCCCGGATCCTTCGCAACGAGATTGGCGCCTGTGCAGGATGCCGCGCCGTTCGCGCAGAAGGGCACATAGATACGAGACATTTCGGCCTTGTTGTACTTCGCTGTGTTGAAGTTGACGAAGGTTTTATTCAGATCGATCTGCGGCGTCTGGTGATAGAAGCGCAGACCGAGATCAAGAGTGAGGCGGCGGTTGACCTTCCAATTGTCCTGGAGGTACCACTCCGCGTTCCAATACTTCACATTGAAGGTGGTCGTGATGTTGTATTGGCTGTAGTTGTTCACGTCCCCGAGGAGCCCATTCGCGTAACCTGAGTTCGTGTTCAGGAATGGAATTGAGCTTGACGCGCCGAAATTGAACGAACCATTATAGTTTCTCTGTGACGGCTGGAGCTTCAGGTTGTGTTCCAGATAGATGCCGGCCTTGAACGCGTGATTACCGACGACCTTGCTGATGTTGTCCTGGTAGGTCCAGATCGGGTTGAAGTTTTCTTCAGCGCCGGCCGAGGTGCCGTTGCGGGTGTAGCTGGCATTGCCTGGATAGGTGCCGCCGCCAAACTGGAACGTCGGCAACAGCGGCAGATAACCATTCGTTTTGGACGCCGGACCGTTGTCAGCCGCCGTGGGCGGCGGGAACAGAGTGGGCAGGCCGGGTTCGAGCGAACGCAGCGAGTCGGCGTAGTTATCGAGCGAGTAATATGCCCAGGTATTCCAGCTATTCGCCACCGTCACTTCGTTCACAAGGGTGGGGCTCAGAGTCTGGGTCGACGACCACGAATAACCATGACCTGGATTCGGGTGATCGATGTTCGACATGCTCGGGAGTCCACTTTCGCGACCGGCGGGATTGTCGCTGAACTGCACGCCGGAGAAAATGACCGACATGTCGTCATGGTCATTGATCCAGCGGAAGTAGGCGCTGATTTTGGACGAAATCTGAGTGTCAATACGGAGCACGTCATTACGGCGGGGGTGCTGCGCGCTGCCCTGCTCGAAGTAGTTGTTCACATAGAGCTGTGAGGGAAGAGTCGGCGTGAAATTCGGCAGCGGGAAGAAATTCAGCAGCTTCTGGCCGACCGGGTTAATACGGGACTGCGGAATCGTGTTGTTCGCGAACTGCTGGTTGCCGTTTGCGGGATCGAGGAGCTTCAGGGCAACGGGGTTTCCATTCGAGTTACCGCGGTCAGCGGAGAAGTCGCCGATGCGGTCGGCCGCCGTAGGCATGAAGAGCGTCTGCGAAGTCCCGGCCACGAACTGGCCGGTATATTCCTGTGACCAGAAGAAGAAGAGGTGTTTCCTGCTCTTGTTCGCGAGTTTCGGGATATAGGCGGGACCGCCGATCGAGTAAGTCTCGACGTTGTAGCGGTAGGGAACGCGCGGCGTTGCGACGTTCAGGCCATTGATATTTTTCAGCGTGTGGTTGTTGGCCCAGCTATTGGCATTGAATTCTTCGTGGCGATGATTCCAGCCCGCCGTTCCATGGAACTCCTGGGTTCCGCTCTTGGTAACGACTGTGATGGTGCCGCCCGAGTTACGGCCGAATTCCGCCTGATAATTGGAGGTCAGAACCTTGAGTTCCTGGATCGCATCGATATTGGGTTCGTAGTGCAGAGTTCCGTTTGAACCCGTATCCATATCCGTGATGCCATCGACCGTGAAGTTCTTGGCGGACGTGTTGCCGTTGATCGTGATGCCGCCGATCGCTCCCGGACCAGTCACGTCGCGGGCACCGCCGGTATCGATGACGCCGGGCACCAGCTTCATATAGCCAAACAGATCGCGGCCCTTCAGGGTCAGCGATTCCAGCGCGCTGGAATCCACGGTCTGCGATTTTTCCGAGCTCTGCAACTGGACCGCGGCTATTTCGGCCGTGACGGAAATCGATTCCGACACGTTGCCGAGCTGAAGAACCATCTTGCCGCCATTGTGCGTTTCCGAAGCGCTGATCGCGATGCCGGTCTGTGTCATCGCTTTGAAGCCGGGCGCTTTTACAGTCAGCGTGTAAGTGCCGGGATCGATCGACAGAAAGCGATAAGTACCCGAGCTATCCGTGGTGCCCGAGCGTGTCGCATTTGTCTCTGAATTGGTAAGTGTGACGGGTGCGTTTGAGACCGCCGCATCCGCGGGATCGACTACCGTTCCGATCAGCGAGCTGGAGATCGTCTGACCAAATGCACTGGCGCAACTCAGCACCAGCGCAATCGCAATATGCGTGTAGGTTTTCGAATTCATTTTTTCCCCTTCAACTGCCCGACTTTCGCCGGGCCAATAAGACCCTTCTCAAGTGAAACGAATGTCCCCTCCCGTGTTTAAGGGACCTCGTGCTTTCAGAAACACTACCACTCGTCCAAAAGGGTGTCAAGGGAACGACAAATTTGCCGGTTCATCGCGCAACCGGCCTATTTTGAGTCAATTGGTGATATTTCAGAAAGGAATTCGCGTAAGTTACTGGCCTACCTTGGGTTGGGTGGGATCTCCTGGGCACCCATTCTGTAAATGGAACCGCTTCCAATTATTTATTACGCGCGGTACGGGAGATCACAAAGGACAGGGCGGTGAAAGGTTGGACCATCGGGAGGAGAGATAAGCGGAGAGGGCCGGAACCCACTCGCTGGGTCCGGCCCTCTTCTTGTGGCTTGTGCTGTGGTAGTTCGATTTAGAACTGCAAACGCGCGGAGAACGCCAGCACGCGGGCTCCGGTCGCGCCGTTGATGTAGCCGAGCACCTGCGGGTTGGTCACCTGATTGGTCGTCGGGCTGAACTGGATGCCGGTGCCGATTCCGGTGATTTCCGTGTGATTGAAAACGTTGTAAGCCTGCGCCTGGAAGCGAAGGACTCGCTTTTCACTACCAAGCGGCACGTTCTTCGTGAGCGTCACGTCGAAGTTGGTTACGTGCGGCCTCGTGAGATTGCCGGCGCCTCCGCCCATATTGCCGATGGCGGGCGGTCCGACGATCGAGTTATTGGGGCCGGTCGGTAGCGCCGGCATCGCATAAGCAGCAGGGTTGAAGTACACCTGACCGTTGCCGTTCGTGCCGATGTTCGACAGCGGATCGCCGATGACGTTGCAACGCTGGCCGAGGTCGGGAGTGCCAGTAAAGCCACCGGTGACACTTGCCGTTCCGGATGTGTACCCGCATCCGGGATCGTAGGGGCTTCCGCTCTGGAACGATGTGATACCGGAAAGCGACCAGTGGTCGGTGATGGCCCCCAGGTACCTGATGTCAAAATGCTTCGCGACGCCGGGGATGTCATAGGTATAGTTGACCTGGAGATTGTGACGCCGGTCGGAACCGAGACGCCCGTAATTCCAGGCTTCGTTATTGGGGACTACCGGAGTGAACGCCGTGGTTCCCATGCCTCGTGAAAACGTGTAGACAGCGCCCCATTGCAGACCATGAGAATAACGCCTGTTGACATTGACGGTAAGGGCATTGTAGTTGTTGTGGCCCAGGAAGTTACGAGTGGTAATCGAGTTATAGCTCGGATACAGGGAACGCTGCAGAATTCCGCCTTGCCACTGCGAGATGGAGTTGCTGGTCTTGCCTGACGTAGTCGGATCGAGCGCGGCGGGATTGAAGGGCCAACCGGAGCCGAGCGGAATGTAATTGATGTTGTAATTCAGAACCTGGTTATAGCTGTAGTTGAGTGTGTAGCCAACGTCCACAACCATGCTGCTGCCGATGTTGCGTTGAATGTCGAGGCTGGCATTCTGCACCGCATCGAACGGAACTTTGCCGATGGCCCAGCCGGTTGGGGCAAGGGGCGAAACGGCAAGGCTGTTGAAGCTGGGCGGGGCACCGGTATTCTGGGCCGCGATGTCATCAAGCGTGACGCTGCTTACGTTCTGCTCGTACGCGGCGGGCGCCTGACCGGACATACCGTAGACCTGGTTGCCATCGAGGCGATTATAAAAGATGCCCCAGCCGCCGCGGAGAGCGGTCTTGCCATTCCCCATCAGGTCATAAGCAAATCCCAGGCGAGGTCCGAGGGCAACCCACGCCTGCGAATAGGCTTCCGACTTCACGCCATTCACGCCGAGCGTCTCGAGACCGGTTCCCGGGTCGCCGGACTTCGGAACATAGTCGCCGATGAAACCGCCTGAAACAAGGGCACCGGTGCCGGGATCGCGCGCCACTCTATCGGCGCCGCTGCACGAAGCCGCGCCGCTCGCGCAAAACGGCTGATAAATCCGGGGAATCACGGATTTGTTATACTTCGCCGTGTTGAAATTGACGAAAGTGTTGTTCAAATCGATCTGCGGAGTCTGGTGATAGAAGCGCAGGCCGAGATCGAGGGTGAGGCGGCGGTTCACCTTCCAGTTATCCTGGAGATACCATTCCGCGTTCCAGTACTTCACGTTGAAGGTGGTGGTGATGTTGTACTGGTGGTAGTTGTTGACATCGCCGAGCAGCGCATTCGCATAACCGGAGTTCGTATTCAGGAATGGGTTCGAACTGGAAGCGCCAAAGCTAAACTGGCCGTTGTAGTTCCGCTGCGAAGGCTGGAGCTTGAGGTTGTGTTCCAGATAAATGCCCGCCTTAAAGGCGTGATTGCCGACAACCTTGCTGATGTTGTCCTGGTAGGTCCAGATCGGATTGAAGTTTTCTTCAGCGCCGGCCGAGGTGCCGTTGCGGGTATAACTCGCCGCGCCTGGATAGGTGCCGCCGCCGAACTGGAAGGTTGGCAGGAGCGGCAGGTAGCCGTTGGTCTTCGACATGGGACCGTTGTCGGCCGCCCCAGGCGTGGGGAACAGAACCGGCAGGCCGGGTTCGAGCGAACGCAGCGAGTCCGCATAGTTATCGAGCGAGTAGTAAGCCCACGTATTCCAGCTATTCGCCACGGTCACTTCGTTGACGAGGGTCGGACTCAGAGTCTGGGTGGAGGACCATGAGTAACCATGGCCAGGGTTCGGGTGATCGATGTTCGCCATGGCGGGGAGGCCGGATTCGCGGCCGGCCGGATTGCCGCTGAACTGGACGCCGGAGAAGATGACCGACATGTCGTCATGATCATTGATCCAGCGGAAATAGGCGCTGACCTTGGATGTGATCTGGGTGTCAATGCGGAGCACGTCATTGCGGCGCGGGTGGCTCGCGCTTCCCTGCTCGAAGTAGTTATCGACGTAGAGCTGCGTTGGAATGGTGGGGTTGTAATTCGGCAGCGGGAAGAAGTTCAGCAGCTTCTGGCCGACTGGGTTAATGCGGGACTGGGGTATCTTATTGCCAGCGAACTGCTGGTTGTTGTTAGCGGGATCGAGCAGCTTGAGGGCGACCGGGTTGCCGTTCGAGTTACCGCGATCCGCGGAGAAATCGCCGATGCGGTCAGCCGCGGTCGGCATGAAGAGCGTCTGTGATGTTCCAGCCACGTATTGGCCGGTATATTCCTGTGACCAGAAGAAGAAGAGGTGCCTCTTGCTCTTATTTGCGAATTTCGGGATGTAGGCCGGACCCCCGATCGAATACGTTTCCACGTTATAGCGATAGGGAACACGGGGTGTGGCGACGTTCAGGCCATTGATGTTTTTGAGCGTGTGGTTGTTGGACCAGCTATTGGCGTTGAATTCTTCATGGCGGTGATTCCAGGCCGCGGTGCCGTGGAAATCCTGCGTTCCGCTCTTGGTAACGACCGTAATGGTGCCACCGGAGTTACGGCCGAACTCCGCCTGATAGTTCGACGTGAGGACCTTGAGCTCCTGAATGGAGTCAAGATTCGGCTCGTAGTGGAGCGTTCCGTTTGAGCCCGTGTCCATGTCTGTGATGCCATCGACCGTGAAATTTTTGGCCGACGTATTGCCATTGATCGTGATGCCGCCGATTGCGCCCGGACCTGTAACATCGCGGGTGGTACTGGTGTCAATGACGCCGGGCACGAGTTTCATGTAGCCAAACAGATCGCGGCCTTTGAGGGTCAGCGATTCGAGGGCGTTGGCGTCGACAGTCTGCGCTTTTTCGGAGCTCTGCAACTGCACGGCAGCTAATTCGGCGGTGACGGAAATGGATTCCGAGACGTTGCCGAGTTGGAGGACCATTTTGCCGCCATTGTGCGTTTCCGAGGCACTGACGACGACACCGGTCTGTGTCATTGCCTTGAAGCCAGGCGCTTTCACTGTCACTGTATAAGTGCCGGGATCGAGGGATAGAAAGCGATAAGTACCGGAGCTATCCGTGGACGCCGAACGTGTGGCGTTAGTCTGCGTATTCGTCAGGGTGACGGGTGCGTTCGCTACTGCCGCATCCGCCGGATCCACGACCGTTCCGATCAGCGAACTGGTGATTGTTTGGCCGAACAGGCTGGCGCAACCCAACGCCAGCGCTATCGCAGTACGCGTATAGAGTTTCAAGTTCATTTTTCCCCTTGTAACTACCCTGGACTCCTGGCGGAATCCAGTCAGACCCTCATTTACATCTGCGCTAAGTCAGTCCTAACCCGTTTCAGGACACTTAGTGCATGGCTGAAACACTATCATCAGCATGCAGGGCTGTCAAGATAATATCAAGCGGAGCACATCCGGCATAAGTGATTACAAATCTGTAGTTTGCGCCTTGTGGTGTGGCCGGGGAAGCGATTCTAGTGCAATAATTGGGATCAACTCCCTTGTATGGACCAGGTGAATCCAGTGCAAAGGCACCAGGCTGAATTGGTGTGAAGGCAGTAGAACAATGGATGGCCCGGGATTCACTCGGCCAGCTCGTTGGGGGCGACCGGGGGCCAGCCCGCCAATGTAGAAACTCAAGTGCCGGCTTCGCGTGCAACTTCCGAAAAGCTCCACCCTACATTGGTGGTTTTGCCGCGGGCGGGTAGATTTTGAGCTCGGCGCGCTCGAAGGCGAACTTCTTTCCGTTCACATCCACGAGATTGAGCTGGCAGGTGTAGATTCCTGTCGGGAGTTTTGCCAGCGGAACCTGGAACTGCACGGGTACGGTAAGACCTCGCTTCGGGAGGAAGGTCCTGAGGTGGACCGTTTCCGATTCGAACATTTTGTTCGCGCCGCGGAAGAAGGTCAGGGTAGCCGCGATGTCAGGCTTCTGATCGGGGCCGGCGGTGGGATCGTAGACCTCCGCGTAGAGGTAGAGGTTCTGATCCTTGCGGAAGACCCGAGTGATGCTGGGGACGACCTGCTGGCCGTCACTCACAAGCGGATTCGCCTCAGTGAGCTTGCTGTGCGGATCGGCCTTGCCCACGGCCTCCTTCAGAGGCGTGCGCTGGCTGCTCAGCACGATGCTGCTGGTCTTCAGGGTTCCCGTATCGCCATAGAGATCGGGAATGACGAATGAGGTTTCGTAAGTACCCATCTTGCCGGTTTCGTTCTCGCGCGTGAGGAACTTGAGTTTGTACGAACCAGGCGGGATGGTGAAGCCCGTGTCATAGGCGATGGTGCGGCTGTTCAGCTCGGCGAGAGATTGCTGATCGAGGCGAATCCTGACGTTATCCGCCACCTGACCCTGGAGCTGGTTGCGGTTGTCACGAATCTGTCCGATGAAATCGAGTTCGGTCTTCGCGTTACCTTTGCTTTTCGCGAGCGCGATTTCCGAGCCGGGAATTTTTACGCTCAGCGGAACGAAGTAGCGGTCGCGCGAGAGGCGGAACCAGTTCACTTCAGCGGCGAGGTTGAGGTCTGTGATGGGGTCGCCGAGCGTGAGGGCTTCCTGGAGCTGGTCGTCCTTATCGGTCCCGCTGTATTTCCTGAATTCCTTATCAGCAAAATAGCCGTGGCGGTAATCGAGCTTCGCGCCGACGATATCGGGGCGATTGAGCTTCACGTTGACGGTGCGATATTTGCCATCGGTCTTTGGGTTGGAGCTGTAGTAGCCGAGGATGTAATAGCTGCCGATGTCATCGCGCGCCTGCTCCATGCCGAGCGCGAGATTGTTGTCTTCGGCGAAGAGCTTGCCGCCGGTGTCGGACGCCATGGTGGAGAGAGTTTCCTGCGCGGAGTCATTGGCCGCGCCGCCGCGGCCACCACCGCGTCCACCGCTGGAGGAGGCGTTGGTGGTGAAGAGGCTGGCGCCGCTGGCAGATTTTGTGGTGGCGTCGCCGCCAGGAGCGGAGGCAGTCATGCCGCGCGCATCGACCGGATAGATGGCGACATTGGCTTTTTTGGCGACATTGACGAGCTTGAGGAGCTCGGCCTGATTGTCCATGCCGGACTGCGTGATGCCGCTCGAGAAGTACATGAGCGCTTTCTTCTCGGGGTAGCCGGCGAGGAGTTTGGCAGCGTTTTCGATGGTGTAGAACTTGCGGTCGACATTGAAAATATCGAATTCCGACTGGTCGGCGGAGAAAGTGTTGTCGTCGGACGTATCGCCGGCGCCGAGGTTATCGACCATATCAGAACCTTCGCCGATGGGGAATTTTTTGATGGCGGCTTCGAGGAGGTCTTTGTCGTCGGTGAGATCCTGCACGACCTGGACGGGGCCGGTGGAGGCGAACATGACGGTGACGAGGTCGGCGGGCTTCAGGCCCTTGTGGATGAAATCGAGGGCGCTCTGCTGCACACGGATCTGTTCGGCGACGGCCATGGTGGAGAAGTCGAAGAGCATGGCGACGAGGCGGCGGTCCTGATAGCGGATGATGGGCTGCGGCGTGCCGGGTTTGACGGAAACGGCGGCGGGAGCGGGCTGGGCGGCAGAGCCAGTGGCAACCATGGGGCGGGCTTCGGCGGCGGGGGGATGATCGAGATCGAGCTTCTGGAATTCGAAGACGGCGAGCTGCTGCGGCTTACCGTCTTCGGTGAGATTGAAATCGCCCTGCCTGAGGTTTTCGATGACCTTGCCGGATTTATCCTTCACGGCGACGTCAATGATGACGAGAGTGGTTTTCGTGGTGAAGGTGACGGTTGGCTGCTGGGCGGGAATGGGTGCAACGGCCAGCACTACGGCCAGCGTGGATGTCAGGATTTTCTTCATAACTTCCCCGTGTCGATCTGCGTTGAGTATAGGGCGGAACGAGGCGGAAATGCGCCTTCCATTGCAAGGTTTTACAATGCGGCGGGCACTATCGGGCGCCCTCGATCCATTACAAGCGGGGGACTGGAACAATTCGATACGGCGTGCGTATATAAACTGTCAGGGAGCTGTTCATGCGCGCACCGTTCACCTTTCTTTATGCAATGCTGGCGCTCGCGCCGGCGATTTCGGCCCAGACGCCCGGTCAGTTTACGGCTCACCGGGTGAAGGTCACGGATGCGGATTACATGGGTAAACACGGGGTGAAAATTGTGGAGGACGGGGCTGTTCCGAATGCTCAGGCATGGGCCGAGGTAAAGGGCGTGACGTTCCACAATGGCGAGATTGAAGTGGAGGTGGCGGGAAAGCCGGCGACGGGCGGGGCCGCTGCCGGCGGGGCGCGCGGCTTCATCGGGATTGCATTCCGGATGCAGGATGGGAAGTACGAATACATCTATCTGCGGCCGACGAATGGGCGGGCGGACGATCAGGTGCGGCGGAATCATTCGGTGCAATACAGCGAGTATCCGGATTTCGATTATGCGGCATCGCGGCAACAGGCGCCGGAGAGATATGAGAGCTATGCGGATCTGGAGCCGGGCGCGTGGACGAAATACCGGATCACAGTGGAGGGCACGAAGGCGCGGCTGTATGTGAACGGCGCGCCGCAGCCGTGTCTGATCGTAAATGACCTGAAGCTGGGGGATTCGAGCGGGGCTGTGGCGCTGTGGATTGGGCCGGGGACGGAGGGGTATTTTTCGGGGCTCAAGGTTACGGCGAAGTGAGAGTGGACCGGCCGACGGCCGGTCCACTCCCCTGGTTGCGTTTAGTGGCCGATGGCGATCAGTTCCTTCAGGCTTCGGTGATAGAGACGGCCATTGCTGTAGCTTGGGGTGTTGAGGCTCCAGGTTTCGCCGGAGGGACCGAGGTCATTGATGGCGAGGAGCGCGTGCTCGTCGAGAACTTTCGCGGTGGCATCGACCACGTAGGTGATGCCGAGCATGGTTGTGAAATAAATTTTATTGCCGAGCGCCACGGGACTGCCCCAGAAGGCGGGGATCTGCCAGCCATCGGTCTGTGAGCGCGTTTCGGCCGCGACGTCATTGCCGTTGATGTCTTCGGTTTTCGTGTTGACAGCGATCCCGTAGATTTTCTTATCGGGCTCGCCGGGCTTGCGGATGACGGTGACGGGCACTTCGAGGTACTCCACTTTCCCTGTTTCGATGTTGACGCGCCCAATGCTGTGAGACGGGCCGGCTTTGCCCGCGGGGGGATGGTTGTTGCGGTTGTGCGCGGTGGTGGTGAGGAAGTAGTGATAGCCGGCAACAACGATGTTGCAGTGCCAGGCGGGCATGACGCGGATGACTTCATTGGGCTTGAGCTGATTGCGCGGGGAGAGCTCGCGGATATCGCGCAGATTGACGTTCGTATGGACGATGTATTTGCCGGCGGCGGGGTCCCACTGCCGGTAATCGACGTTGCGAATCAGCGATTGCTCTTTGATCAGCTTGCCGGTCTGGCTGTCGAAAACGAGGTGGCTTTCTTCGGGATTGAGGCGGAACCAGTAGGCGTATTTCTGGTCCCAGTGCATGACGTAGAGGGCCTGCCAGGTAGGCGCCGCGAGTGAGCCGGGGACGGCGAGGGGTTTGCCGTCGGCATCGGTATCGGCAACGTAGCGCCAGATGGTTTTGCCGGCGGATTGCGGGCGGAGGTCGATGAGGCTGAGGCCGACGGGACGTTCGGGGACGTTGTGCCAGCCACCGCGCGCGGTGAGGATGGCGGGGGCGCCGTCTTTCCTGTATCCAAAGACGGAGGTGACATAGGTGGTGGCGCCGTCATCGGAGATCCAGAGAGTCTTGCCGGTCAGTTTGTCGATACCGCGAAGGTAGTTCCAGCCGGGCTTCTGATCGGGACCGGGGTCGGCGGGTTCGACGTTGACGATGGTGTTGCCGTAGAGGATGGGTTCGTGCTGTTTGTTGAAGGGGTAGGGCTCGCCCCAGGGCTGGTAGTGCCGCGTCCAGATTTCCTTGCCGTTGAAATCCCGGCAGCCCATGGCGCCGCTGGCGTTGAAGAACCAGACGTGAGTGCCGTCGGTGATGGGGGTGGGCGAGGTGGAGTCGCTGTAGGCGTACATCAGCGGGCTGGGGACGGAGCCTTCGAGGCGGACAGACCAGAGGATTTTGCCGGTGCGGGCGTCGATGGCATGGCCTAGGATGGCGGCGCTGGATTTCGGGGAGCCGGGTTTGTATGGCTCGAAGGTGGTGAGGTAGATGCGGTCGTTCCAGTCGGCGATGCCGGATTGTCCGCCATTGGGGAGGGGGGCGCGCCAGAGGATGTTCTGGTTGCGGGCGACGGACCAGGAGATGGGAGGTTTGGCGTCCGGGACGATCCAGGAGTTGTTGGGGCCGGCGGCCTGGGGCCAGTTGGCGAGGAGGGTGGTGCCGAGGAGAGCGGCAAGAGGGAGGAGCGTACGCATAAGGCAGAGAGTATCACTGATTGAGGGGATATTACACAGACACGAGAGATTTACAATAAGACTCATGAGACGAAAGCGCAGCGCGGGATTCTCGTATTCGGTTTTTTACGAGCAGGCGGCTGAGGGCGGCTATGTGGCTTCGGTCCCGGCACTTCCTGGCTGTCATTCGCAGGGGGAGACACTCGAAGAGGCCGAGAGCAATATCAAAGAGGCCATCGCATTGTATCTGGAGAGTCTTGCTGCGCACGGGGAGCGAATCCCGCAGGAAGGGCCGTCTTTTCAGGGGCGAGTCAGCGTTCCCGTTTCGTTGAGTCCCGCGGCAAATCGTTCCTTGTGGACGCCGTCCCGACGGCCCAAGGCGGGCGTTTTGACCTTTCCAGCAGACTCACTCAAGCGAGTTACCCTCTCTCGCCTGTCATTCCACGGCGGAGCGAGGATCGAAATCAACTCGGCTTCAATTTCTCTGTAGTGGTCCTCGGACTCGTGGAAGAAAATAGCAATTGAATGCCTCGCCCTGCTTTCCGTTAGAATTCGGGAGTTGATTTTGCAGTTCGCCGACTGGCCATCGCGATGAAGATTTCTGGGGTGTATCACGCCGTATCCGCGCGGCCCGAACCGTTGAGCCAAATCCTCGCAGCGGCCAACATATTTGACTTCCTCTCCAACGACGATAGCGTAAACGCCAGAAGAGGTGGGAAGTGGCCCAATCCGAAGGCGGCAAAAAGGACCGGCAGCGTGCCGGTTCAACTGTACGTGCCTGGGCAAAGCGTGACTATCCTGAACGATTTGCCCTTTTCCATCCGTTTCTAATTCGATAACGGCCACGCGCCGAAAGGAAACGTCACCAAAAGTGCGCGTCGCTATTTTCCGAATCCGCCCTACACCATTTTGGTGAAGATGGAGTTGCCGAGCGTGCCGGTGCTGTCGGAGAAGGATTCTTCTTCGATGCCCATGGAGCGCATGATGCTGAGGTAGACGTTGGACATGCGCATTTCGCCCTCTTTGTACTTCCAGTAATTCCCGTGCTTCAGACCCAGGTTGGCGCCGCCGGCGATGAGGGTGGGGAGGTTGTGGGAGTAGTGGGTGGTGCTGGCGCCGCTGCCGAACATGACGATCGTGTTATCGAGAACCGCGCCGTTGCGGTCCTTATATTCGTTGAGTCGGCCGAGGAAGTGGGCGATCTGCTGGCTGAGGAAGAGATCGTACTTCGCGAAATCGAGCTGGCCGTCCTTGTCCGTGGCGTGCGAGAGGTTGTGGTGCGTCTTCGAAAGACCCAGCTTGAGCGGGAAGGTGTCGCCGATGCCCATGCCGTCTTCGCGGTTCATCATGAAGGTAATGGTGCGGCTGATGTCGGCGTCGAACGCGAGCGCGATCAGATCGAGCATGTTCTTGTAATACTCGCCGGGCTCGCCTTCGGGTGAGGCATCGAGATTCAGGTGCGAATAGTCCTGCTTCTTGAGCGGGACGTTGATCCAGCGCTCGGAGGCGATCAACTGCGTTTCCACCTGGTCGAGCGAGGTCAGATACTGATCCATGCGCTCACGGTCACTCTTGCCGAGCTGCTGATCGAGGGCGCGGGCGTTGGCGGACACGGCGTCCACCAGTTTGACGCGGCGCTGCAGATTCGCATGCTCCTGACCGGATGAGGCGCTATCGCCGCGGAACAGGCGATTGAAAACCAGGCGCGGATGGCTTTCCGCGGGGATCGGGCGGCCATCGAGGCCGTAAGAAATGGTACCGGTGCGCGAGAGATAGCCGGTACCGGAATCGATCGAAAGAACGACTGAAGGGCGGCGCGTGTACTGTTTGGTGTGCTCGGCAATCACCTGATCGAGGCCGACGGTGTTGTATGTGCCGGGCTTCGGATTGTAGAGAGGCGCTCCGGTCAGCCACATATCCGAACAGGTGTGGGGATCGGACTTCGGGCCGCTCGGGTGATAGAGATTGCCCATGAAGCTGATCTGCTTCCGGAAGGGCGCGTAGGGTTCGGTGGACTTGCCGAAGACGAAGTCGCCGTTGGCGTCCGTGGAGGTGGGGAACCAGCTCCATTCGGGAATATTGTGCTCGGCCTTCGGGAGCGACATGCCATTCGCGGTGTAAATGGCGCAGAAGCGCCTGGGGATCTCGTTTGTCACCTCAGCGCCCATGGCATCGAGCACGGGCAGGGCAAGCAGGGCGCCGCCGGTTCCTTTCAGGAAGGCACGACGATCGAGTTTCAGGCTCATACGGTCACTCCGTTCTTTGTTGATTCTACTACTTTTACTTTTCGAGAAACATCTTACTGGTGGCCACGAACCGGACCATGTCGCCCATCCGATAGCCATTGGCTTTCAATTTCGCTTCGTCGTCACGCAAAATGCACTGTTCGTTGTAAGTCAGGGTACGGCCCGTTCCGTAAGTCGCCAGATGGCGGAGCACGCTATAGGCTACCTGATCGACGCGGTCTTCGGCGAGGTAACGCTTCAGATCGTTCGCGCCCGAGACTTCGGTCTTATCGGGCAGGGTGGAATGGGCGTCGGCCGGTTTGGTCTTGAGGCGGCCGCCGGCATCGTATTCCTCCATAGCGATGCCCCAGGGATCCATCTTCGAATGGCACTGGCGGCAACCGGGCTGGTTACGGTGCTGCTCGATGCGCTCACGCAGGGTATGGGCATTGTCGGCTTTGAGGGCCGGGACGTTTGGCGGCGGGTCGGCGGGCGGCTCGGAAATGATCTTGCGGGCAAGCCAGGCGCCGCGCTTCACCGGGTTGGATTCGCGGCCGTCGGAGAGGCCGGCCATGATGGCGGCTTCAGTCAGGACGCCGCCGAGGTCGGGGCGGCCTGGCTTGACGGGGACAAATTTGAAGCCACTGTCGACCTTGTCGCCGAGGCCGTAGTAGCCGGCGACGGTTTCGTTCGCCATGATGAAGTCCGAACGCACGAGGTTCGAAACGGGCATGTTGTGGCGCATCAGGTATTCGACATAGGCGATGGGTTCGTCATGCAACTGGACGCGTGTGTCATGTGTGAGCAGCGGGAACAGCTTGCGGTCCGGCTCGAGCACAGTGAACTTATCGAGCTGGAGCCACTGCGAGGTGAACTCGCGGACGAAGCGCGAAAATTTGGGATCCGCGGTCATGCGGGTGATTTCGGCATCGAGCTGCTTGTGGAGCTGGCCGTGAGCGGCGAGATTGAGAGTGGTCTCGTCGGGCGGGCTGTTCCAGAGGAAATAAGAAAGCTTGGAGGCGAGCTCGTATTCATCGAGCGGCTCGGGGTCGGGCGAATGGCTGTTTTCGGTGAGGAAAAGGAACTGCGGCGAGGTGAGGGCGACGGACAGGGCGTCCTTCACGCTGTCATTGAAATTGCTGCCCGAAGCGGACGACTGGCGGTAGACGGCCATCAGGGCTTCGACTTCGGCATTCGTGGCAGGGCGGCGATAGGCACGGGTCGCGAAGGAGTGGATGATGTCCTTCGCGTATGCGGTGGGATCGTTCTTGTGAGGGGAGGCGACGAAGATGTTTTTGTATTCTTTCGTCGGCCAGGAGTCGTAATAAGGGCCTTCGAATTCGACCGAGCGAATGAGGAGGCGCGGCATGTCGCGGCCGTCTGTGTATTCGCTATGAACGGCAATTTCGCGGACACCTGCAAGGTAATTTACGTTGTCCTTTTCGACTTCGGGATTCGGATAGTTCTTCATCGCGCCTTCGAAGACATAGCGCGCGAGTTTGGTACCGGTGACGGGCTGGGGATCGCCTACCTGATTGAAGGTGCTGCCGCAATCGCGGCGGAAACCGAGGCGAACGCCGAGCTGCGGCGAACGCTTTTCAAAAGCGGTGAAGCGCTTCGCGAGATCGCTATCCGCGGCGAGCGGGGTGAGGGTGACGCCATCGAGTTCGCGCATGGAGGTGGTCTGCCCATTGAGCTGGAGGGGACCGGCGGGGAGGCGGACAACGATGAATGCTTCCTGTTGCGAGCCAGTGAACTCGCGATTGCCGAGGGAGAGTGTGACCTGAGGCGTCTGAGGACGTCGCGGCGTTGCGGGCGACTGCCCTCCCCTGCCGCGAGGGGCGGGCGCGGGTGCCGCGATGAGGGCGCGGTTGGGTTCGACGAGCGCCTGGATTTCGGCGGCGCTCAATGCTCTCTTATAAAGGCGGAAATCGTGGAGCATGCCACGGAACTGTTTGCCCTGCGGAGTGCGGCCAAAAACGAGGTCCGCCTGGGGATTATCGAGATTGACCGGGGCGACATCGCCCTTTGCGGCCAGACTACCGTTCACGTAGATCTTCGTGCTGTTGAGACCGCCACGATGCACGACGATGGCGACATGCTGCCAGGTGTTGGCGCGGAGCGCATTGGGGCCGGCCGTGGCGAGAGAGCCCGCTGTGCGCGTGTCTTCGCCGGCGGTCTGAAGGCGAACGCCGCCGCGATTATCGATTTCGAGATACCAGCCGTGCGAGAAGGGGGAATACTGGGTAGATTCCGTGCCGGCGTCTTTGGTGGCGGGGGCGAGAGAGATAAGACCGCCCTGGCGCAGCAGGCTGGGCCGCACCCAGAGCGATGCGGTGAAATCGCCGGTGCCAACATTCATGGAATCAGCGCGCGGGATGGTGAGCGAATCCGGCTCGCCATCGAAGGCAAGGGCTTTGCCGAGGAGCGAATCCTGATATTCGGCTTTCCCTGCGAGCGTTCCCAGGTTCGGGCCGGCGCCATCGAGCGCCCATGTACCGGAGAGGCCTTCGGTGAGACGGGAGGAATCGGGAGCAGGGGGCTGCGCGGGTCCGGCGGGAACGTGAAGATCCACCTCATATATGCCGGCCTGCGGGATGGTGACGGTCTGGGGCGTGGCCGGGTTCTTCACCTCGATGGCGTTGGGCGCGCTCTGTGGTGTTGTGCCCTGATCGAGCAGGAGGCCATCGTCATATTTCGCGGCGGTGACGGTGATGCGGAAGCGGCCGTCATCGGGAAGTTCGCGAACGGAGATTTTGAAATTGGCTTTCGGGCCGTAGGTGCCGTCCGTGCTGAACACTTCGTCATTGGGGATGGCGGGCCGAAGCAGCAGACCTTCGGGGACGAGGCCGTAGGGCGCGCCTTTGGGATAGCCGCCGCTGCCGCGTGTATCGGCAAAGACGGCGTGATAGATGGAATCGAAATCGCGCCAGCCGCGGACGGTGTCATTACCCTGATAGCCCTCGATGTAACGGTACTTCGTGCGCATGGCGCGGCGTTCGAAGGCGAAGGGCTTCGTGATCGGCGGCTCGGTGACCATGAAGTCCCTGTTGTTGAGGAGCGCGCTGCCGGCGCCGAGGACGAGCTGGCCGACGAACGGTTGGGGATTGATGGAGGCGCCGAAGTCCATGCGGAAGTCCTGTATCCAGGGTTTGGATTTCGGATCGATCATGACGCGGCTCAGGGCTGTGTCCGCGATTTCGAGATAGTTTTCGAGGAGTTGGGTGGAGAGGTGGAGGGTTTCTTCGTTGTTGACGAAGCCATCGCGCGAAATGGCGTCAGGCGGGACGCCGGTGGTGAGGTCGTCATCGAGGAGCAGCAACTGGCGGAGAGTGTTGCGATACTGCGCCACGGTGAGGCGGCGCGACATGCCGTTTTTCGGGGCCTGGCGGACGCGCGCGGCTTCGATATTCTGCGTGATCCAGTCGACCATCTGTTTGCGCTCTTCGGCGGTAGGCGCGGGGAGGCCGGGGGGCGGCATAGTGCCGTCGCCGATTTTGGTGCGAATTGCTTCCCAGAAGCGGATCTGGCGGTCTTCAAAGGAGGCGTCGAGCTGATCGACGCGGATGCCGGCGGTGGCAGTGTCCGTGTCATGGCACATCATGCAGTTGCGTTCGAAGAGGGGCTTGACGAAGTGGTCGAACGTGGCGGTGTCCGCACCGGCGGTGGGGGCGGCTTCGAGGGAGCCGGAACGAGTCGACCAGAAGAGGAGAGCGGCGGCCGCAAACGCCAGGATTCCCAGGGTTTTGAGGCCGCGGCGGTGTTGGAAAAAGAGCATGAAGTGCCAGCCTATCCGGCTAGCATATCAGAAATGAGGGTGGATCTTTCAGGAATAAACTGGCCGGCCGGTGCGTACTCAGGACGTGGTTTGTTTCTTCCTGATGGCGCTTTTAGCGCTGCCGCTGGTTGCTCAGACGCCGGCGCGTTTGTGGTCAGTTCGTCATTCCGCAATGGGCAGGTGGAGTTTGTCGAGATCGAATCGAAGCAGGGAGGGCCAGGCCGCGATTTACCGGGATGGCGTGAAGGCGGAAGCGGGCCGGCGGTCCCTGCGGGAGTTTGCGACGCGGAAAGACAAGACGAGAGGATTACCGTGGTTGCCGCGAACCACGCGCCGGCGGATTTCCGGCGCGCGATTCCCGAATAGAATTGACGACGTCATCGATCGCGGTAATTATTATTTCCGGTTGATCGACGATGACCATGTGGGTGCTGTGTTCGGCGATGCTCTGCTTCGCAGCGTGGGACAGGCGCAGAAGCTGTTCCTGTAACTGCTGGTAGCCCGGCGAGTCATTGCTCGTGCTGATGACGATCAGTGGTTTTGCGCCGAGAGGCCAGGGCTGGCCTTTCGTTGCGTTCTCGATTTCCGCCGTGCACTTGACCGCGGTTTGGGCGTTCGGGCGCATGGGATTTCGGGACATGGCCCATGTGTGCAGATCCTGGTCGCGCTTTGGCAGGAGCTGGAAGTTGCGATCGTCTTCGATTCCCAGTTCGATCGGGGTTCGAGAAATCAGAGCCGGAGGAGTATCGACATCCCCGACAGAAAACACACCATCCGAGGGTGGCGCATGACCCGCGTTTTCGCTCTTTTGCGGCGGAGAATCCAGACCGAGGAAGGCATGATCGACAATCACCATTCCTGCGACGTCTTCGGGATAGCGGGCGGCGTAGAGGCGTCCATAGAGGCCGCCGATCGAAAACCCGACGAGGACGAAAGGACCAGGGACTGAGGCGCGATGCAGGAGTTCATGCAGTTCGGCAACCCGATCGGAGCACGTTGGCATTTGGCGCGGCGGGGGTCGCTCCACGCGGTGCCGGAAAGATCGTAGGTGCAGATGCGCGTCAGAGTGGAGATCTTCGGCTGGACGAGTCCCCAGTCGAATGAGAATCCGCCGCCGGCCACCACGACCGCGGGGCTGCCGGCACCGGTGCAATACAGATGGACGCTATATCCACCAACGTCCACCAGCGTGCCGAGCGGAGCCGGGCTATCGGCGGCGTGCAGAGCACCGGCTGAGAGCGCGAGAACCGCGACCCACAAAAGCGAGATTCTGACTGCGGTCAGGCATGAGAGGCGGCAAGATGTGAGCTTAGCCATTTCGACGCGAGATGCGCTACCTGCTCCAGCGTACCCGGTTCCTCGAACAGATGGCCGGCCCCAGGGACGATTTCGAGTTTTTTCTCGCCGGGCAACTGCTCCAGAGCGCCCTGGTTGAGCTCGATGACGACGTCGTCGTTGCCGCCGACGATCAGAAGAACCGGGGCTTTGACGCGTGCGAGGGCGTCGCCGGCGAGATCCGGGCGGCCGCCGCGGGAGACGACGGCGCCGATGCGCTCCCTGCGCGAAGCAGCGGCGACGAGCGCGGCTCCGGCGCCCGTGCTGGCGCCGAAGTAGCCGACTCGAATATTGCGGGTTTCGGGATCGGACTGAAGCCAATCGGTTGCGCCGAGGAGACGTTCAGCCAGGAGTCCGATATCGAAGCGGAGATATGCCGTGACCTGGTCCATGCGCTCCTCCTCCGGCGTGAGCAGATCGATGAGAAGTGTGGCGAGGCCTGCGCTCTGGAGCACATGGGCCACGTAACGGTTGCGCGGGCTGAGGCGGCTGCTGCCGCTGCCGTGCGCGAAGAGAACGATACCCGCCGCTCCGGGCGGAATGGTGAGATCACCGGCGAGTCCGGGCGGGATGGTGACGCCCCGCGTCATCCGTTCACCTTCTCGCGTGCGGCGCGGTCCAGCAATTCGCGCACTTCGTCGTCGGTGGTCTGGGAAAAATCCTCAAACCAGGCGCCCACGGCGTAGAACGGTTCGGGGGTGTGCAGACAAACGATTTCGTCAACGTGGCGGCGAAACTCCCTGCACGCGGCGGCGGAGGCGACGGGGACGGCGACTACGATCCGCTTCGGATTCTGCTGTTTCACGGCACGCACGGCGGCGAGCATGGTGGCGCCGGTGGCGAGACCGTCATCCACGAGAATGACGGCGCGATTGGCGATGGGAAGCGGCGCGCGGTCCTGGCGGTAGAGGCGCTCGCGACGCTCGATCTCACGCTGTACACGCGAGGTCAGCTGGTCAAGGGTGGTGGTGGAAATCCTGAGATGTCTGGCGAGCGCTTCATTGATGACGCGAACGCCGCCGCTCGCGATTGCGCCGAGCGCGAGTTCCTCCTGGCCGGGAACACCGATCTTCCTTACGAGGAAGATATCGAGATCGCCATGCAGGTCATGAGCGATCTCGAAGGCGACCGGAACGCCGCCGCGGGGAAGCGCGAGAACGAGGGGCCGCGTCAGTTCGTTTTCCACCCGAAGCTTATCGGCCAGAAGCCGGCCGGCGTGAACCCGATCGCGGAAGAGTGGCGCGTCGAACATAGCGTGACGATCTGCATGCCAGCATGACAATCGCCAAACGTACGGCTATTACAGAACTGAGGCTACAAGGAGCCAATAACTACCCGTGGGGTTATCGTGCGGGAGCTGCGAACTGGTTGGTGGCGCGCTTCTTGCGCTTGGCGAGATACATGGCGGTATCGGCCTCGCGCATGACATCGTGCGCGCTGTCACCATCGATGGGAAAGATGGCGATACCGCAACTGGTTTCGATTCTGGCGCGCTCGCGGCCGGGAATCGCCTGGCTTTCCACCGCGGCTTTCAGACGCGCGGCCAGGGTGGCGAGATCGCCGCGGCTGCGGACGTTTTCGACTACAACCACGAATTCATCGCCGCCGACGCGCGCGAGACAGTCCTCGGGGCGCAGGATGGGGGCCATGGCGCTGCTGACAGTGGCCAGAAGGCGGTCACCGGCTTCGTGGCCCAGAGTGTCATTGACTGCCTTAAAGCCGTCGAGATCCAGGTAGATCACGCCCACCTGCCATCCGGTTTCGATGGCGCGCAGTTCCGCTTCAAGCAGGCGGTCGACGAGCATGCGGCGATTGGGAAGATTGGTGAGCGGATCGAAGAGCGCCATCTTCTCTGAGGCAATGCGCATTTTGGTGTTGGAAGCCAGGAGCATGCCGAAGGAGCATCCAACAAAGGCGATATCCCCACAGAAGGATAGCGGGATCTCGATGGGAACGGGCGCCAGAAAATCCGCGCCGTAATAACCGCGAAACGCCGCGACCGTACGAACTCCCAGAAAGCCTGCGGTGAACAGGAGCGCCAGTCCAGTGGGCCAGTAAGTGGCGCGCTCGTGGCGGGAAACATTCCTCATCATAGAGATGGCAGCCTCCAGCGCAAGCATCGCCATGGCGAAGGAGATGATACCGAGGCGTTTGCCGAAATCCTGATGGATGAACATCCAGTAAAAGAACGGAGCGGCCACTAAAAGACTGAAGGTGCCGAGGAGCAGCGGCGAAAGCGCCGGAGCACCCCGGAATTCGCGGATGCCGCGCGTGAGGCTGACCATCCCTCCGACGGTGAGGATGTTGCCGAGAATCATGATGGGAGTACCCGCCACCACAAGCCGCGACATCCCCACAACCGAGCCGATACAGATGGAGAGAAGACCGAGGGCGAACAGCCGCATGCCCGCCACCGGACGGTTAATTTTCCATGCCAGCATGGTGTACAGGCTGACGACCAGCACCGTCACGAGCGTCGCCGCTTTTACCGTGAACAAGTCGAGCTGTGGCAGCGACATAGCGGGCATTTACATCTTATCGGCAGGAAGCCAGCGTTGAATAGTCTACTTCGCCGCCGCTCCGCAAAATTCAACATCGCATGTCCGGCACTGCTCGCGGCACGTCGCCCGTGCGGAGGTGAACTTCACCTTCGCGACACGGACCGCTGAATAAGCGAGTTCGATCGAATCATCAGAGCCGGAAAATACAGACTTCATCAGCTGGGCCGTTGACGCTTCGAGCTGCGCCACGGCCGCATCCAGCCTGACCCTGTGTTCGCAATGTGGGTCGCACTCGTGAGCCATAGCTGCTTAAAATTACGGTAACAACTCAGCGGCTGACCAGACAATACTACCAAGGTTAATGAAGGACGTTGCCTTGAGCGAATATCCCCAACCGGCAGCGTACTTTCGCTCCATAATGTTGGAGGAGGGTGAGGGATATGCGGCTGATTTCGAGGCGAGTTTTCTCCGGTGCGGGCGGGGCTGCGCTTGCGGTTCTGGCGGCGGGCGGGGCGCGGAAATCGGGGGCGGCGCCCGCCGCGGCAAGGCCAATGCGGCTGGGAGGACCGGTTTTCGTGAAATCCACCGACCCGGGCGCGCAGGCTCAGGCGCATCTCGATCTCGGCTATCGCGCCGCCTATGCGCCCAACGATCTGACGGTACAGGATCGTGACCGCGTGGCGGCGATCGTGAAGGAATTCGGGAAGCGCGATGTGGTGATTGCGGAAGTGGGTGCGTGGAAGAACATGCTGGACCCGGACGGGGAGAAGCGGCGCGCCAACCTTACTTATGTGACGGAGCGGCTCGCGCTGGCGGAGGCACTGGGCGCGCGTAATTGCGTCGACATCGCCGGTTCGTTCAATCCGAGCGTCTGGTTCGGGCAGGATCCGCGGAACCTCAGCACCGCTTTCTTCGACGCCACGGTGGAGAATTGCCGCAAGGTCATTGACGGGGTGAAGCCGGCGCGGGCGAAATTCACCATCGAGATGATGCCGTGGAGTCTGCCGAGCACGCCCGCGGATTATGTGAAGCTGATCCGCGCCGTGGATCGGAAGGCGTTCGGTGTGCATCTGGATGTCTGCAATACGATGAGCAGTCCGGAGCGCCTTTATAAAAATGCGGAGGTAATTGAGGAATGTTTCCGCGTGCTCGGGCAGTGGATTGTTTCGTGCCACGCCAAAGATCTGCAATGGGGACCCGGTTATCAGGTGAATATTCAGGAGGT